>ERZ1034361.632-NODE-632-length-21751-cov-7.283381_pt1 | contig 21751 bp, 21 predicted proteins | sample MGYA00520617_ERZ1034361 | MGnify/ENA primary metagenome ERZ1034361 (study PRJEB33736, sample SAMEA104284507) | Azolla filiculoides | biome: Urban; feature: Water surface; material: Ditch water | place: Netherlands | collected 2015-10-28 | depth 0-0.1 m ...
ACGGAAGGCAGGAGTTCACCGGCATATCCGATAACAGCATCACCGAGCAGCAATTCTGCAGTACGACCGGGGTGGAATGCCTTGTGGCTTCCTTGACGAACTGTGATCTGAATGCCAGCACCGAGAGCAATCTGCTGAACAGCGGCGAGCGCGTCCTGCCAGTCATAAGCAACAGCCTTCTGGCCAACTTGCTTAGAGATGGCATCTCCCACGAACAAACCAGAGATGTAGCGAGGCTGTGGTGGAATACCGGCATAAAGCTTGGCTTCCACGTCAGGTGCGGGACGAACTCCACCAGCAACGATGTCCTGACCATATGTCTTTCCCTGCTCGGGAAGGAATACCAGACCAGTCTCGAACAGTGCCAAATCAGTCAGTCCGCGTGAACGGTTACGGGCAGCGGTGCCAATCAGGCCGGGAAGTAGCGATGTACGCATCCAACCCTGGGTTGCATCCAAAGCGTTAGCAAGGCGAACCTGAGGAACAGAGTTTTCGGTTGCCGAACCAAAAAGGTTGTTGGTCTCTTCATCGAAGAAGGGGTAACTCAGCACCTCGGTGTGACCTGTCGCTGCCAAGGTGTTTGAGACGCGGCGGCGCACGTCCTGGGCGACGGTGTAACCGCGTCCGGGAGGCGCCACAGGCAGAACCGCAGGAATCAGGTGGTAGCCGACAATACGGGCCACTTCTTCTGCCAAAGTCCACTTGTCTGTGAGATCAGGACGCCAGGTCGGTGGCGTGACGGAGAAACCGGTTCCTGCCTTGGCGACAGCACACCCGATCTCAGTCAACGAGGACTCAATCTGTGCGTCGGTGTATTCGAGACCAATCAGGTTGGTCACAAAACCGGCAGGAAGTTCAATAGCAATGGGAGCTGCAAAGTGGTTGAAGTAGGAACCTTCATCCACGATCTCACCCCCGGCAAGCTCAACCAGTAGCTGAGCCACGCGGCCAGCTGCCACAGAGGCAACTTCGGGGTCCACTCCGCGTTCAAAGCGCTTGGACGCTTCGGAGTGGAGCTTGTGACGTCGTGCCGAGCGTGCAATTGATACGGGATCGAAGTTTGCAGCTTCAATGAGCACGTTGGTAGTGCCGTCAGTGATTTCTGTATCAGCACCACCCATGACTCCAGCAAGACCAACCGCCTTGCCACCTGAGGTGATGAGGAGGTCTTCGATGTCTAGAGTGCGCTCTGCTTCATCGAGGGTGACGATCTTCTCGCCCTTGTTGGCACGACGAACAACAATGTCTCCGGAGAGCTTGTCGAGGTCATAGGCGTGGTTGGGCTGACCCAGCTCGATCATGACGTAGTTCGAGATATCTACCGGAAGTGAGATGGAACGAATTCCCGCAAGCTTCAAACGCGACACCATCCACGAAGGGGTGGGAGCAGTTGCATCAATGCCGCGCACAATGCGGGTAGCAAAGACATTTGCTCCCACACGGCCACGAATCGGTGCTTGGTCATCGACAGAAACAGGGAATTCGGTAGCGAACTTCTTCGCTTCCGTCACACCGTGCGCAGAGATGACCTCTGTTGCGGGGTCGCGGAATGCAGCACCAGTTGAGTGTGCGTATTCGCGGGCAACACCACGGATGGAGAACGCATATCCACGGTCAGGTGTGACGTTGATCTCCACTGCTGACTCAGACAGGCCCAGCAGCTCGAGAGCATCAGTGCCAACCTCAGGGTCAAGACCCATTTCTGCCAGACGAATAATGCCGTCGTGGCCTTCGCCCAGACCCAGTTCCTTGGCCGAGGCCATCATGCCGTCGGAAACGTGGCCGTATGTCTTGCGTGCAGCAATCGGGAACGGGCCAGGCAGAACAGCACCGGGAAGTGTGACAACAACCTTGTCACCAACAAAGAAGTTTCCAGCACCACAGACAATGCCGTGGATAGCGTCGCCGCCATCGGCAGCGACCTGACCATCTGGAGCAACGCGAACCTGGCACCAGCGAATGGTCTTACCGTTGTTTTGCTCTTCAGGAGTGAATTCGAGAACTTCACCGACCACGATGGGACCAGAAATGTCTCCGCCGTGGATGTCTTCTTCTTCGAAACCAACCTTGACCAGGTCTGCTTGAACCTGCTCAGGGGTGATGTCAGAGGCGAGGTCGACGTATTCGCCGAGCCAACTCAGTGGGACGCGCATCAGACCACCATTCCAAACTGCTGGCTGAAGCGAACATCGCCTTCGACCATGTCGTGCATGTCGCTGACGTCGTTGCGGAACATGAGCGTGCGCTCCACGCCGACACCGAAAGCAAAACCGGAGTAGACCTCAGGATCAATCCCTGCTGAACGCAAAACATTGGGGTTCACCATGCCACAGCCACCCCACTCGATCCAGCGTGCACCACCGGCAAAGGTGGGGTGCCAGACATCGAGCTCAGCAGAAGGCTCAGTGAAAGGGAAGTAGTTGGGGCGCAGGCGAATCTTGGCGCCTTCACCGAACATGATGCGTGCAGCGTGCTCGAGCGTGCCTCGCAGGTGAGCCATGGTCAGACCCTTGTCCACGGCAAGACCCTCGACCTGGGTGAACACAGGGGTGTGAGTGGCATCGAGTTCATCGGTGCGATACACGCGACCAGGAGCCAAGACATAGATAGGAACTTCACGTTCGAGCATGGAGCGAACCTGAACAGGTGAAGTGTGAGTGCGCAGAACGAGGTGAGAATCAACGGGTTCAACGAAGAAGGTGTCCTGCATTGCGCGCGCAGGGTGATCTGCATCAAAGTTCAGCGCGTCGAAGTTGAACCATTCGCCTTCGAGCTCTGGTCCTTCCGCAATTTCCCAGCCCATACCGACGAAGGCATCACAGATGCTTTCCTGCAAAAGCATGAGCGGGTGGCGCCCACCAGCACTCCAGCGTGAAGCTGCTGCGGTGACATCCACCTTCTCGGCAGCAAGCTGAGCAGTCTGCTCCTCGCGCACGATGGCTTCTTCACGGGCTGCGAATGCCTGGTTGACTTCACCCTTGGCCTGGCCGACAAGCTTTCCTGCAGCTGCCTTCTGGTCCCCAGGAACATCTTTCATCAGGGCATTCAACTGGGCGAGAGTCGAAGACTCCCCCACGTGGGCGGTGCGGACAGCCTTCAGCGCTGCGGAATCCGCAGCGGCAGCAATAGCTGCCAGCGCGTCAGTAACCGCAGCCGTAACGGTTGCTTCGGTGATTTCAGTAGGTGCAGACACAGTTCTCAATTTTATGTCGGGAGTGGGCCAGAGCCGACTCGACAGGCTAGGCCTTGTTGTGAGCGAAAGCGCTCTCGTAGATGAGCACAGCAGCAGCTGTGGCCAAGTTCATGGATTCAGCATCACCATAGATGGGCACGGTGATGGCTTTCTCCGCCAGAGCAAAGTGCTCATCGCTCAAACCGCGGGCTTCGTTACCGAACAACCACGCAGTGGGAGCATCAAGCACGCCGTTGGTGCGGGCAAGTACGAGATCTTCGCCCTTGATGTCCGCAGCGAGGAGCTGAAGCCCTGCTTCTCGAACATAGGGAAGGACGTTCTCCAGCTCCACGTCCACCGTGATGGGCAAGTGGAACAAGGAACCCGTGGTGGAGCGCACAACCTTGGGGTTGTAGAGATCAACCGAGCGTCCGGTCAAAATGACCGCATCCGCACCGGCAGCATCTGCCACACGGATGATGGTGCCCAAGTTACCTGGGTCACGCACTTCTTCAAGGATGATGACCAGTTTGGGGTCTTCAGCGAAGATTTCCTTCAGTGCCGTGGGGAACTGGTGCACGACCGCAATGAATCCTTGCGGGGTGACCGTGTCCGCCATCGCGGCGAGGACTTCTTCCGAAACGAACTCGACATCTACCCCGGCATCCACAGCAGTTGCTGCGATGTCTTGGTAGCGCTCAAGCGCGGTGGGCGTGGCATAGAGCTCCACAATCAACTGTGGGCGATATGCCAATGCCTCTGAGACGGCTTGCGGGCCTTCCAAGAGGAAGAGCCCGGTCTCGGACCGGGCTCCCCTCGTGGCTAGCTTCGCAACCGCCTTCACGCGAGGAGCGCGGGGGTTGTCGAGCATGATGTTCCTTAGGCCTTGACCTTGGGTGCAGAAGTGTCTGCAGGAAGTGCCTTGCGTGCAGCTTCAACCAGCTGGGTGAAGGTTGCAGGATCGGTTACAGCGATCTCAGCAAGCATGCGACGGTCAACCTGGATGTCAGCCAGAGCGAGGCCCTGAATGAAACGGTTGTAGGTCAGGCCGTTTGCACGGCTCGCTGCGTTGATGCGCTGGATCCAGAGGCGACGGAAGTCACCCTTGCGGGCACGACGGTCGCGGTAGCTGTACACCAGCGAGTGGATGACCTGCTCTTTTGCCTTGCGGTACAGGCGCGAACGCTGACCGCGGTAACCCTTAGCGCGCTCGAGGATGACGCGACGCTTCTTGTGAGCGTTAACGGCTCTTTTTACTCTTGCCATTTTCTTATCCTTTTAGTATTCGCTAAGTCTGATTACAGACCGAGAAGCTTCTTGATGACCTTGGAGTCAGCTGGAGACAGGATCTGGTCCTGGTTCAGGCTGCGCTTGCGCTTGCCCGACTTGACTTCGAGGTTGTGACGCATGCCGGCCTGCTGCTTCTTGAGCTTGCCGGTACCGGTTACCTTGAAGCGCTTCTTGGACCCGGAGTGGGTCTTCATCTTTGGCATTGGATCTCCTTGGGGTTTCACATTCCCTGGTGAGGGAAAGCGGGGCTTTTAGTCGTCGAGCTCGTCTGAGACCGACTTGGTGGACTTCTTGGGTGCAGCTGCTTTCGCAGCTGTGGTCTTGGGGGCTGCCTTGGGCTTCTCAGCAACTACTTCTGCTTCAACAACCTGAACGGCGTTTGCCTTGTCATCTTCAACAGCAAGAACGGATTCGCCAGACTTGGCTTCCTTCTTGTCGCCACGCTTGTTGGCATCACGCTTGGCGTTCTGCTCTGCCTTGGCTTCGGACTTGCTCTTGAGTGGACCAATAATCATGACCATGTTGCGGCCATCAATGGTGGGGCTGGACTCGATGGTGCCGAATTCAGAAACTTCTTCAGCAAACTTCTGAAGCAAGCGAACACCCTGCTCGGGACGTGACTGCTCACGACCACGGAAGAGGATCATGGCCTTGACCTTGTCACCATCGTTGAGGAAGCCGATAGCGCGCTTCTTCTTGGTTTCGTAGTCGTGCACATCGATCTTCAGGCGGAAACGTACCTCTTTGAGGATGGTGTTGGCCTGGTTACGACGAGCTTCCTTGAGCTTCTGCGCAGCTTCGTACTTGAACTTTCCGTAGTCCATGATCTTTGCTACCGGCGGCTTGGCTTCGGGAGCAACCTCAACGAGATCGAGGTCAGCCTCCTGTGCAAGTCGAAGGGCAACATCGATCGCCACGACACCTACCTGCTCGCCGTTGGGACCAACGAGGCGAACTTCAGGGACGCGGATACGGTCGTTTGTACGTGGATCGCTAATGCGGTGCTCCTTGTTATTTCTCTGAAACCCTTGCGGGGAGAAAGAGGAGTCTTACGCGCAGCACGGACATACATCCGTGTTCAACACGACACAAGGTAAACCTTGTGGCACCCTGACCTACCTGCCCAGCGAACTGAACCGGCGGAGTGCAAGAACCCAGTAACCTGATGTTGCGGGTTACGGGTGGGAGATAACTCCTCTTTCAATTTCTTGGCATGAGCTAAGAAACCTGCATAAGCCTAGCAGAGGAATACATTGTGAGCGAAAGCGCCCAGAACGAGGCAGTCCAGAAAGCCGTCATGGACATTGCCGAAGTGCCTGCCATCGAGGTCATCGTGGAGGTTGCCGTGAACCTGATGAGCGCCGCAGCCATCAAGTGCGGCCTAGCCGAAGGCCCTGACGCTGCATCTCTGACTGACCTCGATGAAGCGCGCAAGCTCATCAACGCACTTGCCGGCTTGGTTACTGCCGCAGCACCAGACATTAGTGATTCACACGCTCGCCCACTGCGTGATGGCCTGCGTTCTCTTCAGCTCGCGTTCCGCGAAGCCTCCCCCATCCCCGATGAAATCGGCAAGGGTCCAGGCGAAAAGTGGACAGGCCCCGTCAACTAAGCAGACGACTAGCTCGCTAGTTGGCCGATCAGGCCTAGTAAGCGCTGCATAAACAATTGGTGCGCCGCTTCTTGAACCTGCTCGCCACCACGCATGATGGCTTCTTGGAGCGCAGCTTCATACGTGTTCATTAACACGTTGGCCAGCTCGACTGAATCGAGTGCTGGGGTGAGACCCACTGCATCGAAGGCTGCAGAAATGATGCTGCCGAATTCATGGTCTGCAGCTTTTTTCTGCTCGAGATAGAGCTTGCCCACCTCAGGGTCACGCATGGCAAGCAGTCTGAGTTCCGACTGGAAGAGGAACCACAGGCGGTTCTCACCCTGTTGTTCAAGGAAGCTCGCCACGATAGGTCCGAGTTCTTGAGCTGTGAGCTTGCCACCCGAATTTTCTAACAATGTGGGCATGATGACGTCGATGTTGGCCACGCTGCCCCGCAGCAAAGCTAAGCGTTCGTTATTGCCTCGTTCGGCGAGCGCGAGGAAGAGTTCTTCCTTCGTGTCGAAATTGGAGTAAAAAGCTCCGCGGGTGAAATCTGCACGCTCGGCGATCATTTCAACACTTGCCGCGTGAATCCCTACCTCTGAGAAGACCTCAAAGGCCGCGTCCATCAAGCGTTCACGCGTTTTTTGGCGTCTGGCTGACTCTGCAGGCTTTGACTCAGTTTCGGTTGTGATGCTCACAGAGTTAAGGATACACTCATGTATCGGATACACCGGTGTATCGAAACATGTTTCTTCCCGCAACTCCGGCTGATCCCCGCTGTTGCTGACACCAAGGACAGCTATGTCATCACTGCTCTATTCCCTCGGCCACTGGGCTTTCCGCGCCCGACGTCTCGTGCTGATTGGATGGCTGATTGTTCTCGTCGCCATCGGTGGCGCTGCAGCAGTCTTCAACAAAGGACTTGATAACGGCATCAGCATCCCTGGCACCGAATCTCAAGCTGCCCTTGATTCCCTTTCCACCACCTTCCCTCAGGTCAGTGGCGCCTCTGCCCAGATCATTGTGGTTGCAGCAGATGGTCAATTGATCACTGACCCCGCATACAAAGACACTCTCAACTCCGTTGCGGATGAGATGACGAAACTCCCTCAGATTGAGAACGTCACCTCTCCCTTCAACGAGCGCATCAATGGCGCCATCAGCGATAACGACAAGGCTGGCTTGATCAGCGTCCAGTTTGATGGCCCCACGTCGACAATTACTCCGGAATCACTGGCTGAACTAGAAGCCGCAACGGAGCAGCTCAGCGCAGATCTCCCCGCAGGCTCAACAGTCTCTCTCGGCGGCCAAATCTATAGCTCATCGATGCCCACCATTACTCCTACCGAGCTGATTGGTGTGGGAGTAGCGCTCATCGTGCTCATCATCACCTTTGGGTCTTTCCTTGCAGCGGGGATGCCACTTCTCACCGCACTTCTTGGCGTTGGTATCTCCATTGCGCTGATCTTTGTGGCCACGGCATTCGCCAAGGTCACTTCCACAACCCCCATGTTGGCGTTGATGCTTGGTCTTGCCGTGGGCATTGACTACGCCCTGTTCATCATTTCTCGCCACCAGGACGAACTGCGTAAGGGAGACACACCCGAAGAGGCAGCCGCTCGCGCCACAGGCACGGCAGGTTCTGCCGTTATCTTTGCCGGATTGACCGTCATGATTGCCCTGTTGGGTCTTGGTATTGCCGGTATTCCTTTCCTCACCACCATGGGCGTTGCCGCAGCAGTAGGTGTTGGCATTGCGGTGATCATCTCGATCACTCTCATTCCTGCACTTCTTGGTTTTGCCGGCGAGCGCCTTCGACCCAAGCAGAAGAAGACAAAGAAAGCTCAAGCACAGAAACCCAACCGCTTCTTCACTGGTTGGGTCAAGGCCGTGACCCGCTTTCCTATCGTGACCATTTTGGCTGTCCTCGCAGTGATCACGGTTGTTGCGCTTCCGGCACTAAACCTGCGGTTAGCTTTGCCTGATGCCGGAAGCAACGCCCCTGACGACCGCTCGCGCATCACCTACGACCTTGTCGCTGAGAACTTCGGTGAGGGCTTCAACGGACCCCTCCTGGTTACTGGCACCATCGTCACCAGCACTGATCCACTGGGACTGATGGATGATCTCAAGTCAGAGCTGGAAAAGATTCCAGGCGTGGCAGCAGTCCCACTTGCTACGCCCAACATGACCGCAGACACCGGCATCATTCAGGTCATCCCCGAGGGTGCACCTGACTCACCCGAGACCAAAGCTCTAGTTCAAGCTATTCGCGACAAGCATGACTATTTCCAGAAGAAGTATGGCGTTGACCTTTCTGTCACCGGCTTCACCGCCAGCGGAATTGATATCTCCACGCTGCTTGGTAATGCCCTACTTCCCTTCGGCATCGTGGTGGTGGGACTTTCCCTCATTCTCTTGACTATGGTCTTCCGCTCCATCTGGGTCCCCATCAAGGCAGCCGTGGGCTATCTGTTCAGCGTGGTGGCCGCCTTCGGCGTGGTCACTCTCGTGCTCCAAGAGGGCGTGGGGGCTGAACTACTCCATGTGGACAAACCCGGTCCTGTGATCAGCTTCATGCCGATCATCGTGATGGGTATTCTTTTCGGATTGGCCATGGACTACGAAGTGTTCCTCGTAGCCCGCATGCGTGAGGACTATGTCCACTCAGGCAAGGCACGGAAGTCGATCGTGACCGGCTTCGTGGGCTCCGCGAAGGTTGTTACTGCCGCAGCAGTGATTATGTTCGCTGTCTTCGCCGCATTCGTCCCTGAAAGTGACGGCAGCATGAAGGCCATCGCGCTAGCGCTGGCCGTGGGAATCTTTGTAGACGCCTTCATTGTGCGCATGACTTTTGTTCCTGCAGTGCTTCAGCTCCTGGGCAACAAGGCCTGGTACATGCCTAAGTGGCTTGACCGTGTTCTCCCCCACTTCGACGTGGAAGGTGAAGGAGTTCAGCACGAACTTGAACTCGCTAACTGGCCTGCCGAAAAGAACGTGGTTGTCGCAGCAGAAGGGCTGAGCCTGAAAAATGCTGAGGGAACCCGCTCCTACTTCAAAAATCTCAGCTTCACCGTTCCGAACGGAACAACCCTGTTTGTAACCGGAAGCGACAAGATTGCCACCTCGGCACTCTTGTTGACCCTGAGTGGTCGCCTTGATCCTGACGCCGGAAAGCTCAAGGTCGCTGACATGGTCCTACCTGTGCGATCAGGTGCTGTGCGCTCACGAGTTGCCTTGATTGACGTTGCGGAACATGCCAACCGCAACACAGTTGCAGCTATCGAGGATGCCTCCTCGGAGAAGCCACACGTGATCATTCTCGACAACATTGACTTCCTCTCCTCAGAGAGTGAACGCTATGCCGTTGCTGACGCTGTGAATGCAGCTCGCGAAGCAGCTTCCAAGGCTGGTCGCACTCTCACCGTCTTTGTCGGAACCACCAACGATATGCCTGTCGAGACCTGGGGTAACTTCCTCAGCGCCCGCGTTAACTCGGTGGTGCTTGACCTCGACCATGCCTCGTCCTCGAGCAAGAAAGTGCAGGCATAATCATGGCCACACTCATCACACGCCTATCCAAGAACTCCGCCAAGACCGAGGGTAAGCCTCGGATCATCACCTTGGCTGCACTCATCTTCGTGCCATTGATTGTCGTGGGCACGCTGATGTGGGGTTTGTGGAACCCCACAGACCGCCTCAACACCGTCACAGCAGCCATTGTGAACAACGATGAGCCCGTGACCATCAATGGTCAGCTCACTCCCCTGGGCCGCCTATTGACCGCAGGCCTCGTTGATGGTGGTGGCAGTGACACCAACTACAACTGGGTCATTACCAATGACGCTGGAGCCAAGGCAGGCCTGGAAAGCGGCGAGTATGTCGCTGTCGTCACTATCCCCAAGAACTTCTCTGAGGTTGCAACATCTTCGTTCAGCGACGCCTCAAACCCCGAGCAAGCCATTATTGATGTCACCTCGAGTGACAAAACCCGACTTGTTGATGACGCCCTGACAACTGCGATCACCTCAACTGCAGTGACTCTGCTGAACCAGCAGCTCAGTGCGAGCTACATCGAGAACGTTCTCATTGGTTTCAGTACCCTGAGCGAAAGCTTGGGCAAGGCAGCAACAGGTGCTCACGAGCTGAGTAGCGGCATCTCTTCGCTTGCTGATGGGGCAAATACTCTCTCATCTGGCGCAACGTCCTTTTCTAACGGTATGTGGGCTTTGCAATCTCAGGCAGCTGCGATTCCAGGAAATGCCCAGCAGCTCGCAGATGGTCTTGCTGGTTTGTCTGCAACATGCACCCAAGTCGTTGTTGCCCCCGCACAGGCTCAATTCTGTGGCGGTTTAGCTGGATTGACAGCCGGGACCTCAGGTCTTGCTGGCGGGCTTTCCACACTCAGTGGCGGAATTACTGAGCTCGCTGCTGGAAGCACCGGCATCGCGACAGGTGTGGAAGGCATCGCCTCTGGCACCACAGCAGTCGCAGGTGGAGCTGCTGGCCTTGCCACTGGTCTCGACACTGCAGTGGAAAACATTCCTGTCTATACCGAAGCAGAAACCAAGAAGCTTTCCGAGGTTGTCACTGCACCTGTAGCACTCAAAGATGCAGGAACACTGACCTTCGGCGCAAACAGCACCCCGCTCTATGTGGTGCTTTCCCTCTGGATTGGTGCTCTGGCGATCTTTATCGGCCTACGGACCCTCCCCCAGCGACTACTCGAGTCCACTCGCTCCTCACTGTCATTGGCAACCAGATCTTTTGTGGTTCCGGCGATTGTGGGAATCATTCAGGGTGCTGCTGTTGCGACGGTTATTGCCGTGGCCAATGGTTATGACCTTGGCGAATGGGCAAGCGTGACCTCAATTGCCGCGTTGATTGGCGTTGCCTTCACGGCAACCAACCAAGCACTGAATGCCATCCTGGGTGGCTTCGGACGCATGGTCTCTCTTGCAGTGGGAATCCTCATCTTGGTGACCGGCGTCATCTCAACAGTTCCTGAGCTGCTGGATACTTTGCTGACATTTACTCCTGCAAATGATGCTGTGACAGCGCTCCAAGCAGTCATCAATTCCGGCAACGTCTCAGGCTTTGCCTCAGCCGTAACCGCACTGGTGCTCTGGAGCTTGGGCGGAGTGCTGTTCACAGCACTTGCCATCTCACGCAAGCGTCACGTCTCCATCACCACACTCAGCAAAGAAACCCAGCCCGTTTAGGGCTGGGTTTCCACTGAAGTTCTTGAGTTAGATCGCAGGAACGAGCGTCAAGCGCATCGAATCCACACGCTCCGAGAAGATGCTGTGCTGAGACCACTTGTTCGACAGTGAGCGCACAACGCGCTCCACTTCGTTCTGCTCGAGGCTCGGTGGCAGTACCACCTGAACAACAAGTTCTTCGTCAAAACCACGCGCATCAGGGTCACCAGAAGTGAGGCGAACTGCCTTCACAAAGGGTTCGTCTTCAATCGAGTCGTTGAACACCTTCTGCAGCATGGGATCAATGTGATTAGGAACCCATGGTGTTCCCTTAGCAATTGCCTCAACTGTGGGACGACGGAGCACGATCTCTGTGGAACTCTGCGGGTCGATAACAATCCACTGAGCACCGTCTGCAGCAGCGGCGAGCGCTGCTCGACGTGCTTCAACAGGAACGGGACGTGCCTCTGGCTTCCACTTCTGCATAGCTTCGACCGATGTGAAGACAGGAAGAACTTTTTGGCCAGTGGGACCAGCGACGGTGACAATGGCTAACTCTTGAGTCTTATCGACGACGAGACCGGCGGCGTTCACTCCCACATCCCCGGCTTCCGCCAGGAGAGGAACAAGGAAGCGCGAGATGCGAATGGCATCCACGACGTTCATGTGACGGCCGGCACGTTCCTCTGAATCCAAGGGAAGACCATGAAAGGCATCCAGAGCCAGTTTGAGGTGCTCGGGAGTAGTGCCATCATCTGTGGCAAAAGGGTTCTCTTCGAACTCGCGACCTTCCCAGGGCTGCCCAGCGGAGTCGGCACTGTCAGAAGAGCCAAACATGTGACCGTCGTGGTTGTGAGACATGATGTGTCCTAGTTGTAGGCGACCGCGATGGCCTGTTCGAGGGTGAACTTCTGAGCATAGAGAGCCTTGCCCACAATCGCACCCTCCACACCGATGGGAACCAGTGAGCGCAGTGCAACCAGGTCATCGAGGCTCGCAATGCCACCAGATGCCACGACAGGCTTACCGGTCTTCTCAGTAATTGCCGTCAAGAGTTCCAAGTTAGGGCCGTTGAGCATGCCGTCGCGAGTGACATCGGTCACGACGTAACGGGAACAGCCAGCATCTTCGAGACGTGCGAGCACGTCCCACAGGTTTCCGCCTTCTTCTGTCCAGCCACGTGCTGCGAGTGTTTCACCGCGCACATCCAAGCCCACGGCAATCTGGTCACCGAAACGCTCAATAGCTGACGCTGCCCAATCAGGGTTCTCAAGTGCCGCAGTTCCCAAGTTCACACGAGTAGCACCGCTTTCGAGTGCATTCTCGAGAGAGGCGTCATCGCGAATACCGCCAGAAAGTTCAATCTTCACGCCAGGAACTTCGACGATTACCCGGCGCAACAGGGCGCGGTTCTCTCCGCGACCAAATGCTGCGTCGAGATCGACGAGGTGAATCCATTCAGCGCCCTGACGTGCCCAGTCTGCTGCGGCGTCAACGGGGTCACCGAAGTCTGTCTCAGTGCCCAGAGCACCCTGGGTCAGGCGCACAGCCTTACCCTCAGCGACGTCAACAGCGGGGAGCAGCTCAAGAATAGGCGCAGTCATGAGGGTGTATTCCTTTGTTCTTTAGAGAGTCTCGAGCCAGTTGCGCAGCAGCTGAATACCTGCTTCGCCCGACTTTTCAGGGTGGAACTGGGTAGCAACAAGGGGGCCATTCTCCACAGCAGCAATGAAGCGCTGGCCGTGTTCGGCCCATGTCACTGAGGGCTTGGGGAAAGGAGGAATGACATCCAGGTTCCACTCGGTCACACCATAGGAGTGCACGAAGTAGAAGCGTTCATTCTCAATGCCCTTGAACAGCTGCGAGTTCTCACCAACCTCAACAGTGTTCCAGCCCATGTGGGGAAGAACTGGTGCATCGAGCTTGTGCACGGTTTCATCCCACTCGCCAAGACCGGGAGTATCAACACCACCTTCGAGTCCGTTGGCAAACATGACCTGCATGCCCACACAAATACCCATCACAGGTCGACCACCAGCAAGGCGGCGCTCAATGATCTCGCCACCATCAACAGCATTCAACGCTTCCATGACGGCAGCAAATGCCCCGACACCAGGAACAAGCAAGCCATCAGCTTCAGCGCACTTTGTTTTGTCGCGCGTCAGTTCGACCTTCGCTCCTGCGAGCTCAACCGCTTTGATGGCGGAGTGGATGTTCCCCGTGCCGTAGTCGAAAACAACGACGGACTTTTGGGTCACAGAGCACCCTTAGTGCTGGGGATTCCCTGCACGAGAGGGTCAAGAGCCTTGGCCTGACGGAATGCGCGAGCAAACGCCTTGAATTCAGCTTCAGCAATGTGGTGAGGGTCGCGACCGTTCAACACCGTGATGTGGGTGGTGAGACCCGCATTGAAGGTGATTGCTTCGAAAACGTGGCGAACCATGGAACCGGTGAAGTGGCCACCAATGAGGTGGAATTCAAAACCTGCAGGCTCACCTGAGTGAACCAGGAATGGGCGTCCAGAAATGTCCACGACGGCCTGCACCAGTGCCTCATCGAGAGGAACAAGTGCGTCGCCGAAGCGGGAAATACCGGCCTTGTCGCCGAGTGCTTCGCGAATGGCGAGACCCAGAGAAATGCCGATGTCTTCAACAGTGTGGTGAACATCAATGTGGATGTCACCAGAAGCCTTGACTGTGAGGTCAGACAATGAGTGCTTAGCAAACGCGGTCAGCATGTGGTCGAAGAACGGAACAGTCGTCTCGATGTTGCTCACACCCGTGCCGTCAAGATTGATCGTGAGTTCAATGCTTGACTCGCTCGTGGTGCGAGAAATGCTCGCAATGCGCGGTGCTGTAGTCATAACACCAGTTTAGTAGGGCTTAGAGAGCACCATTGATCGAGCCATCGAGGGCAGCTAATGCGTTCAAGAACTCGGTTGTTTCTGCTTCAGTACCCGCTGTCACACGCAAGTGGCCTGGCATTCCGATGTCACGAATGATGATTCCCTGCGCAAGCAGCTTCTCAAAGACATCCTGAGGATCACGAACTCCACCAAACAAAACAAAGTTCGCACTCGAGGGATAGGGCGTGTATCCGAGAGCTGCTAGCTCAGTAACCAGACGGTCACGCTGAATGCGAATGTCATCCACCATGGCCAACATGGCAGGAGTGTGAGCAAGAGCGCCTTCAGCTGCAGCCTGAGTCAACGCAGAGAGGTGATACGGCAAGCGCACCAAGCGCAGAGCGTCTGCGACTGCAGGGTCACCAGCGAGGTAGCCCACACGAGCACCTGCGAAAGCAAAAGCCTTACTCATGGTGCGAGAGACGACCAGGCGTGGGCGTCCAGCCAACAAGCTCAGAGCTGTGGGCTCACCTTCGGGGGCAAACTCGGCGTAGGCCTCATCGACAAAGACAATTCCTTCGGTGGCGTCATAGGCAGCTGCAATGGTTTCCAACGACACAGGAGTACCAGTGGGGTTATTGGGCGTGCAGAAGAAGACGATGTCGGGCTTGTGCTCAGCAATTGCCGCGACCGCAGTTGCCGGTGAAATCTCGAAGTCAGCATCACGCTGAGCTGGGATCCACTGGGTTCCCGTTCCCGCCGCAATGATCGAGTGCATGGAATAGGTAGGAGGGAAAGCCAGAACCGAGCGCCCAGGTCCACCAAATGCCTGCAGGAGCTGCTGAATGACCTCATTTGAGCCATTGGCTGCCCAGATATTCTCTGCTTCCAGACCGTGGCCGAGGTAGTCAGCAAGAGCAACACGAAGGTTGGTGAATTCACGGTCAGGGTAACGGTTGATGCGACCCAGTGCCGTGTGAATGCGCCCCATGATGTCCATCACAACCTGAGGGGGAACGGGGTGTGTGTTCTCGTTCACGTTGAGCTCAACCCTCACGTGTTCCTGGGGAGCGCCATAGGGCTTCATTCCACGCAGGTCATCACGGATAGGGAGATCTTCAAAGCTGGTCACATAACAAGTTTACGGGCGTAGCAAACACACAAATGCCGGCCCCCGAAGGGACCGGCATTCTCAGGAAAGGGAATTGAAGGTTTAGTACCCGGCTGGAATCGCAATCTTCTGACCAGCCTGGACTTCTCCGTGGAGCTGGTTGAGGGAGACAATCTCAGCAACAACGTCGCGAGGATCTGCGTTCGGTGCGATCTCCTGAGCGAGCTGCCAGAGGCTTTCACCCTGAGCGATGGTGACGTAGGTGAAGTCGTTAGAGGCACCTTCAGCAACAGCTGCTGCGCCACCGCTGTTGAGGGCGGCGACAAGAGCACCGATCACGAGGGGCAGTGCAACTGCGGCGGTGAGGACACGGCGTCCGCGCTTGGTGATGCGAAGACGGGTCTTAGGTTCTGCTGCGGGGAGGAAGTTCACGTAAGTCACGTTGTTAATCTGGTGCGACCCACGGACATTGCCAGCTTCACTGCATGGCTCATCAATGTATTCGGGCTCAACGGGACGGTGGATTGGTGCGGTGAATGCGAGTACTGCGCTCATGAGATTCTCCTTTTCCTTGTGTTTATCTCGAATCGGGCCCTCGGCCGGGAGAACCCGATTCGAAGATATGTTTCGAAGATATATTCGTATTTCTTCAATGTCAAGTACATATTGAAGGTTGTTATGGATAAAACTTCAAGAATCTTCGAATATGTGTTTGTTTTATTGACATTCTTCGAATACTCTTTCGGTATTGAGAAAAGTTCATCACGAGCCACGGACATTCACGTCGGGAAGCTTGGAACTTACCCAACAGAAACGGATAAGCCATGACTGAGTCACCAGCTGGCGAAAGCAAACGACGCAAAGGACTGAGCGCCAAGCAGCAGCTCATCCTCGACGTCATCACTACCTACATTGATCAGAACAGCTACCCACCCTCCATGCAGGAGATCGGTGATGCTGTAGGTCTCTCCTCACTGGCGAGCGTTACTTACCAACTTCAGCAGCTTGAACTCGGCGGTTACATCCGTCGCGACCCCAAGCTCCCCCGTGCACTCGAGGTACTTGGTCAGGGCACAGCTGCTCGCACACCAGCACCTGTTGCCGACAACGTCTTCCCCATGGGAGAAGCGGTCCACGTTCCTCTCGTAGGACAGATTGCAGCCGGTGGCCCCATCACTGCAGAGCAGAACACCGAAGACACCATGGCTCTCCCCCGCCAGCTTGTGGGCCAAGGCGAACTCTTCATGCTCAAGGTAAAAGGTGAATCCATGATCGACGCTGCTATCTGCGACGGTGACTTCGTGGTGGTCCGCAGACAACAGACCGCAGAGAACGGTGACATCGTTGCTGCACTTCTCGATGATGAAGCAACCGTCAAGGTTTTCCGTCAGCGCGATGGTCACACCTGGCTATTGCCCCGGAACAGCAACTACGAACCCATCCTGGGCGACCACGCCACCATCATGGGCAAGGTTGTGACCGTACTCCGTTCGGTCTAAGCCCCAGAAAGCTAAAGGCCCCGCATGCTGAATACAGCGTGTGGGGCCTTTTACGTTGTGATTTAGTTTTTGAGCCGACCAAGTACATCCAGAACAGGACCACTCTGGTTGAACGCATACAGGTGAATACCTGGTGCTCCCCCAGCGATGAGTTCCTTGGCCAGGCTAGCCGCGTGCTCAACACCAATCTCGCGCTGCCCTTCAGCGGTGGGCTCAATCTCGAGAGCAATCTCGAGATCACTGGGCATCTCTTCACCCGAGATCTCAATCATGCGGCGCAGACGCCCCGGACTAATCACGGGCATGATTCCCGGAATGATGGGCATAGTCAGCCCAGCTTCTTTCGCTTTCTGCGCGAAAGAAAGATAGTCATCAGCGTGGAAGAAGAGCTGTGTGATGGCCAGGTTGGCCCCAGCAGCTTCCTTAGCCAACAGAACATCAATGTCTTGTGTCTTGGAACGTGACTGCGGGTGGCCGTTGGGGAATGCAGCAACACCAATACGGACAAACTCACGCTTTTGGCTCAGGCGAGTAGCTCCTGCATGCCAGCGGGGTTCTTCTTCAAAGACAAAGGGCTCACGCTCAGCCTGAACGCGGTGAATGAGCTGGGTGAGCTCTGCGGCACTTCCCAGGTCTCCGAGGAAGTTCTCGCCCTCTTGTGTGCCCTCTGGAGCGTCTCCGCGCAGGGCCAGGAATGAACGCACGCCTGCATCAAGAAAAGTCCTCACAAGCTCGTTGGCGCCCTGGTAGGACTCGGCAACACAGGTGAGGTGAGCCATGGGCTCCACGTCAGTGTTAGCGAGAATGAACTTAACGCAGTCCAAGGTGGCATCGCGAGAGGATCCACCCGCGCCATAGGTGACAGAGATGAAGTCAGGGCCGGAGGCAGCTAGCTCAAGAATGGTGCGGTGAAGTGCTTCTTGGAGCTCAGGGTTGCGGGGCGGGTAGACCTCGAACGAAAAGGGCACGCCAATGTTGAGCTCAGAAGAGCTAGTGGCAGGTGCGTTACTCATCGAAATTCCTCGGGTCACAATTCGCATGAAGGATAAACAGGATTGTTATCCGCGAAGCGTGGGCCGGGCTCGGCAGTCGCTTACTCGCTTGTTACGGCGATAAAGAAATATTAGCAGTGCTGTTTAGGCAGTGCGTTCTTCAGGCTCATCAACGATGGCGGATGCCAAGCGAGGAATGATGGTGGGCGCTGCGTTCTCGCTGACACATTCCGCTGTGATGATGACCTTGTGAATCTGATCGGTCGAGGGAACCTCAAACATGATGGGACCCAGGACGTTCTCCAAGATTGCACGGAGGCCACGAGCACCGGTCTGACGAAGCACAGCGAGGTCAGCAATCGCATCCAGAGCTGCGGGCTCGAATTCGAGCTCCACATCATCGAGAGCAAACATGCGCTGGTACTGCTTGACCAGAGCGTTCTTAGGTTCAGTGAGGATGTCGATCAGTGCGCTGCGATCCAGTGGCGACACCGTGGCAATAACGGGGAGACGGCCAATGAACTCAGGAATCAGACCAAACTTGTGGAGGTCTTCAGGAAGAACCTCAGCAAAGAAGTCGCGTGCTTCGTCCTTGCTCTGCAAGGGAGCACCGAAGCCGATACCAGTCTTACCTGCACGGGACTGAATGATGTCTTCCAGACCTGCGAACGCACCGGCAACGATAAACAACACGTTGGTGGTGTCCAGCTGAATGAATTCTTGGTTGGGGTGCTTACGACCACCCTGTGGTGGAACAGAAGCAATAGTTCCTTCAAGGATCTTCAGCAGTGCCTGCTGAACACCTTCACCGGACACGTCGCGCGTAATCGAAGGGTTCTCTGCCTTGCGGGAGATCTTGTCGATTTCATCGATGTAGATGATGCCCTGTTCAGCACGCTTCACATCAAAGTCAGCGGACTGCAGGAGCTTCAGGAGAATGTTCTCGACGTCTTCACCGACATAGCCGGCTTCCGTCAGCGATGTTGCATCTGCAACAGCGAACGGAACATTCAGACGGCGAGCAAGAGTTTGAGCGAGGTAGGTCTTACCGCAACCGGTGGGACCAATGAGAAGAATGTTGCTCTTGGCAATCTCAACTTCGTTGGCCTTGTCCTCGGCGGTCTTGACACCCTCACCTGCGCGCACGCGCTTGTAGTGGTTGTAGACCGCAACCGAGAGAGCCTTCTTGGCAGGCTCCTGGCCAATGACGTATTCCTCCAGGAAGGCAAAGATTTCGCGGGGCTTCGGCAGATCGAAATCTGCGATGACGCCCTCTTCGTTCGCCTCTGCGAGACGTTCTTCAATGATCTCGTTGCAGAGTTCAACACACTCGTCACAGATGTAGACGCCAGGGCCCGCAATGAGCTGAGCTACCTGCTTCTGGCTTTTGCCACAGAAGGAGCACTTGAGCAGGTCAGCGCTTTCGCCGATACGTGCCATGGTCAACTCCTTAGAACGTCTGTTTTATGAGACATTCGAGCCTAACCCGAACCACAGACCTTCCCGTTCACCTGTGGATTTGGGTGTCGGCGTGCCGAAATGCAGAAAACCCCGACCGAAGCCGGGGTTTTCTTGAGATTTCGTGAAATTACGCAGTGATCACAGCGTTCTTACGCGAGGTCAGAACCTGGTCGATCAGACCATACTCGAGTGCTTCTGCAGCCGAGAGGATCTTGTCGCGGTCGATGTCCTTGTTGACCTGCTCGATCGAGCGGTTGGAGTGCTTAGACAGGGTCTCTTCCAGCCATTCACGCATACGCATGATTTCCTTGGCCTGGATTTCGATATCCGAAGCCTGGCCACGTCCACCATCGCCAGCTGAAGGCTGGTGAATGAGTACGCGAGCGTTAGGAAGTGCCAAACGCTTACCGGGAGCACCTGCTGCCAACAGCACAGCTGCAGCAGAAGCTGCCTGGCCGAGGCAGACAGTCTGAACCTGGGGGCGGATGTATTGCATGGTGTCGTAGATCGCGGTCATCGCAGTGAAGGATCCACCGGGAGAGTTGATGTACATCACGATGTCGCGGTCAGGGTCCTGGCTTTCCAGAACGAGAAGCTGAGCCATGACGTCATCAGCAGATGCGTCATCGACCTGAACACCGAGGAAGATAATGCGGTCTTCGAACAGCTTGGCGTAGGGGTCCTGGCGCTTGTAACCGTAAGCGGTGCGCTCTTCAAAAGTAGGAAGAACGTAACGGCTTTCGAAATTAGGAATAGTCATAATGAGTCCTCGTATCTTTTCCGACGCTTACGCAGTCTTGGTTCCGCCGCCACCAGCGACGTCGCTTGCGGATGCACGAACGTGGTCAACGAAGCCATACTCGAGAGCTTCCTGAGCAGTGAACCAGCGGTCGCGGTCACCATCAGCGTTGATCTGCTCAACGGACTTGCCGGTCTGGTCAGCGGTGATCTTGGCCAGGCTCTGCTTCATCGAGTTGATGAGCGCTGCCTGAGTCTGAATGTCAGATGCGGTTCCACCGAAACCACCGTGGGGCTGGTGAAGAAGAACACGAGCGTTGGGGGTGATGTAACGCTTGCCCTTAGTTCCTGAAGTCAACAACAGCTGGCCCATGGAAGCGGCCATACCGATACCCACGGTCACGATGTCGTTGGGGACGAACTGCATGGTGTCGTAGATCGCCATACCGGCAGTAATCGAACCACCAGGAGAGTTGATGTAGAGGTAAATGTCCTTCTCGGCATCTTCTGCAGCAAGAAGCAACATCTTCGCGCAAATCTCGTTGGCGTTGTCGTCACGCACGTCTGAACCCAACCAAATGATGCGGTCCTTCAGAAGACGCTCAAACACATTGTTCGGCATTACCATTTCGGCCATGTCAGCTCCATTTCAACAACCACGAGACATTTCTCTTGCGGTGTTTCGAATCTAGCGGAGCACACACCCTCGACACGGCAGTGTTCGCCTCAGGCGGAGTGGCGTTCGCCCACAGCAAGCAAATGAAAGTCGGGCTCCTAGAGACGTGAGGAGACCCGACTATTCAATGAGGCATTGGAGGCTTCTCCCCCAGTAAACAAAAACAGTCTGTGAAATCACCTTGAGACAGCCACGCATCAGCTGAGAACTACACTGAATGCATGACTCCTGTTCTTGCTGCTGCGCTCGCCGGCTTGGGCTTTGGACTCTCTCTTATCGTGGCCATTGGCGCCCAGAATGCCTATGTTCTTCGCCAGGGACTTCGCAAAGAACACGTCTTTGTCATCGTGGCGATCTGCGCACTCTCGGACGCTGCCCTCATTGCAGTCGGTGTGGCCGGGCTGGGTGCGATCATTCAGCAGCTCGAGTGGCTATTACTTCTCATTGAAGTCATTGGCGGTGTGTTCCTGTGCACCTATGGCGTGATGGCAGCCAAGCGTGCGTGGAAGCCTGAAGTTCTCAACACAGACACCGGCGGAAAGGCAGTCAGCCTCAAAGTTGCCGCCGGAACAGCTTTAGCGCTCACCTATCTGAACCCGCATGTGTACTTAGACACCGTTCTACTTTTGGGCTCAGTTGCTGGAACCTATGAAGCCAACCGCTGGTGGTTTGCCGCCGGCGCCATACTCGGCAGCATTATCTGGTTCAGCACTCTGGGCTTTGGAGCACGTCTGCTCGATCCCGTATTCAAGAAGCCTTCAGCATGGCGCGTTCTTGACGCCATCATTGCCGTGGTGATGTTCACCTTGGGTATGAGCTTGCTGATCAGCTTCGTGCAGCACCTACTGGGCTAGAACGTAGATATAGGCTTCAACCTTGCCGGCTGAAGTAGTCACTTCGGTAAGCACCCTCGCGTAAGCAGGGCCTTCAAAATCATCTAGGCGTGAGAGATGTTCTGAGAGCCGCTCACTCTCCAACACATCAACAGAAACCTCTGGACCTATTGGATCAAGAACTATCGCAGGGAATCCCAGATCAGCACCCCAGCCAGCGTCATGCAAAAAGCCACGCACAGAACCTGTTGACCAGTTCCCGTCAATCATCGAAAGGTGATGATGGTTGGGTTTACCTGGCCCCAATGTTCCATACGTGGCTAAACGCATAAAAGT
>ERZ1034361.634-NODE-634-length-21747-cov-6.871251_pt1 | contig 21747 bp, 30 predicted proteins | sample MGYA00520617_ERZ1034361 | MGnify/ENA primary metagenome ERZ1034361 (study PRJEB33736, sample SAMEA104284507) | Azolla filiculoides | biome: Urban; feature: Water surface; material: Ditch water | place: Netherlands | collected 2015-10-28 | depth 0-0.1 m ...
GTCTTTTTTCATCGGGTGCTAGCAAACAAGGGGTCAAGCAGATACAATTGCGTCCTCACAAGGAGGTTGAAATCATGGAAGAAATCCTAAAACGACTTGAATTAATTGAAACAAAGCTAGACGCATTGCTTTACGCGTTGATGGAAGATGAAGAAGGCCCATCTGGTGACGAGCATGGTTTTGAACGCGACTCAAATCAGACTCTCTAATGGCTAATCACGAGTATCAACATTTATACAGAACGTATAAATGGCAAAAGATACGTAAAGCGCATATAACTGAGAATCCATTATGCGTAATGTGCGAACAGCAAGGAAAGATCACTCTTGCTAATGTTGTTGACCACATATTCCCGCATCGAGGAGATTTGGTTAAGTTTTATCGTGGCCCGTTCCAGAGTTTGTGCTACGCTCATCACAACTCTACGAAACAAAAGATGGAAAAGCGTGAAATAGAAATTGGTGGCGATGAAGATGGTCAACCAATTGACAAGAATTCACATTGGTACAAATAGGAGATTGAAATGGCACAACGTAAACGAGTTCAAAAGAACACAATTGAAGGTCAAATTGAAACCACTAAGAAGATCTTAGAAGGTGTTTCGCCAGCGTATCCACTTGATGAACTGCAACAGCATTACTTTGATCGCGTAGTTAAATCTCGTGAAACTGAATCATGGGATGAAAACCACATTTTGCTAGCGACTAACCTTGCTGTTACTTATGCCCAGGTTGATTTGGCGAATAAAGATATTGCAGAACGTGGCCTAATGACTAAATCAGATCGTGGCACACCTGTTGTCAATCCTGCCATCACTGCCAAATCTAGTTTAATGGCTACTGTGTTGCAGCTTAATAAGGCTCTTGGCCTGTCTGCTAGTCAGCTTGGCGTGTCTGGCAAAGATCAAGACTCACGTAATAAAGCAGATCGAGCTGCTCGTGCAATACTTGAGAAGGCTTCTGTTAGCGACTTGATCTAACGGCTTCGCGGGTGCGCGATTATACAACCATTTCATAATGTGATAAATGACTGAAGAAACTCGCGGTGAAAAAATCATTCGGTTCATAACCGAATTGTGCGTAACTCCTGAAGGAGAACACGTTGGCAAGCCATTAGAGCTTGCTGACTTTCAGCGTAAGTTCATTCTTGATATTTACGACAATCCAGAAGGAACAAGACGCGCTTATTTATCTATTGCTCGTAAAAACGGTAAATCAGGACTGATTGCCGCACTTTTATTGGCGCATATCGTTGGGCCGGAGCGAGTTTTGAACAGTCAGATTGTTTCTGGCGCTAGATCACGAGATCAAGCTGCACTTGTGTACCATTTAGCAGAGAAAATGCTGAAATTGCAGCCACAATTTGAAGGTTTATACCGTTTAGTGCCATCTTCTAAGCGAATTATTGGGTTAAAAGCCAATGTTGAGTACCGAGCATTGTCTGCTGACGGCACAACAGCGCATGGTTTATCACCAGTTTTGGCGATTCTTGATGAAGTTGGGCAGATCCGTGGGCCGCAAGATGACTTCGTTGATGCTATTACAACCGCCCAGGGCGCACATAAATCGCCTCTTTTAGTGGCTATTTCTACACAGGCGGCTAATGATGTGGACTTATTCTCGCAATGGTTGGATGATGCGGCGCGATCAAAAGACAAGAAAATTGTATCGCACGTGTATGCCGCTAAAAAAGAAGCGGACGTTCTTGATAAAGAGGCTTGGTACGCTGCTAATCCCGCATTGGGAATCTTCCGTTCTCTTCCAGACTTGGAAGAACAGGCTAAACAAGCGGCACGTATGCCGTCAACAGAGAATACATTTAGAAACTTGATACTTAATCAACGAGTTTCTACGTTTACGCCATTCATCAGTAAAAACGTATGGGAAACTTGTGGTGGCAAGGTCGTTGACTTTGGCGATGCGCCTGTTTATGCAGGTCTTGACCTTTCTGCACGTACTGACTTAACGGCACTCGTTATATGCTGCATGATAGATGGCGCTTGGCATACAGTTCCATACTTCTGGACACCAGAAATGGGACTTTCAGACCGTTCAAAGCGTGATAGACAGCCTTATGACGTATGGGTTAAGCAAGGTTATATGAATACTACGCCTGGTGCGACTGTAGATTATGAGTACATTGCACAGGATATTGCGAATATCTTTTCTAATCTTAACGTACAGCAAATTGCGTATGACAGATGGAGAATTGATATTTTGCGTAAAGAATTGAATAATTTAGGCGTAGAATTGCCATTAATTGAGTTTGGTCAAGGTTTTAAGGATATGTCTCCAGCGATTGATACGCTTGAATCAGAATTATTGAATGGGCGAATTGCTCATGGCAATCATCCAGTTTTGACGATGTGCGCTTCTAATGCAATGATTACAAAAGACACTGCTGGTAACAGAAAATTAGACAAACACAAAGCAACAGGTAGAATTGATGGTATCGTAGCAATGGCTATGGCATTAGGATTGGCTTCTCGTCACGAAAAAATTGATGACGAAGCTGCATTTAATGATTTTCTAGCCAATCCAATAGGAGTCTAATATGGCATTTTGGCAGAATTTGTTTACTTGGTTTGGTGGCTCCACTCAACGTAATGAGGGCATCCAGATAACTGGGCCAGCTACGTATGACGAAGCTGCTGCCGTTGATGTTACTGAAGATTCTGCAATGCAGATTAGTGCTGTTTGGGCTTGCGTTAAGCTATTGTCTGAAACAGTCGCTAGTTTGCCTGTTAATGTATATAAAAAGACACCAAATGGTCGTGAATTAGCACCAGAATTCTGGTTCGCACAGTTAATGAACCGAAAACCTAACCGTTATCAGACGAGAGTAGAGTTTTTTGAGACATTAATGCTTAATTTGGCGCTTCATGGCAATGCTTACTGCAAAATCGTGCGTGTTGGCGGCAAAATTCGATCATTATTGCCAATTATGTCGAGCCAGGTAGAGCCAATGTTGCTACCTGATGGCTCTGTTGTGTACCAATATCAGTCAGATGGCGGCATGGAAGTTTATTCAAGCGAATCTATTTGGCACGTAAAACTATACGGTAACGGCATTATTGGTAAATCACCAATCGCTTTTGGTCGCAATATGATTGGTGTTGCACAGGCTGCTGAGAAAACTGTAACTAAGATTTATACAAATGGCGGCAAACGCTCTGGTGTTTTGTCTATTGACCGTCTGCTAACGCCTGAACAACGTCAAGCTGTACGCGATAACTTCAGCACATTGACTACTGGAACAAGCGAACGACTGCTTGTTCTTGAGAATGGCATGAAGTTTGACCCGATTTCGATGTCTCCACAGGATATTGAGCTGCTTGCAAGCCGTAAATACCAACTTGAAGAAATCTGCCGTTGGTTTGGCGTTCCATCGGTTCTTGTTAATGACACATCTGGCTCTACTACGTGGGGTTCTGGTGTTGAGCAGCTTGTTAGCGGTTTCTACAAGCTAAATCTGCGTCCATACCTTGAGCGTATTGAAAACTCTGTTTCATGTAACTTGTTTTCTGCTAGCGAAGCTAAAGAGTACGAATTTGAATTTGATTTTGAAGGTCTATTGAGATCTGATTTCAAATCACGATTGGAAGCATATCGAACCGCTGTCGCTGGAACCATTATGACTCCTAATGAAGTTCGCAAATTAGAAGGCTTACCACTTGTTGACGGTGGCGATATGCTACTATCTCAAGTGAATATGGCTCCAATTAACACGCTCGGCGCACAAACTACAGCGCAAGGAGTATAAAGTATGCAGCATAAACTAATTGATCTAAACCAAATTGAAGTTAAATTTGATGATGCTCGTCGTGGTTTCTTTAGCGGTTACGCTTCTGTATTCGGTGGCGTAGATGCTTACGGTGACACTGTTATGCCTGGTGCATATATGTCAACAATTGAAATGCGTAAGCGTCCAGTTCAAATGCGCTGGAATCACTTTGGTGAAGTAATTGGCAAATGGCTAGATATTCGTGAAACAGAAAAAGGTCTGTGGGTTGAAGGTGAATTGACTCCAGGCCACAGCAAAGCAGAAGATGTTTATGCCTCGTTAAAGCATGGCGCAATTTCTGGTTTGTCTATTGGTTATCGTCCAGTTAAATCATTTCCAAATGAAACTGGCGGTTTAGATTTGCATGAAATTGATCTTGTTGAGATTTCTGTTGTAGAATCTCCAGCAGATTTGGCAGCTCAAATTGGCGATATTAAATCCGCTATTGATGAGCTACGCACTATTCGAGATATTGAGCGATTCGTGAGGGAGTCAGGTTTCGCCAAGGAAGATGCGGTGATGTTGGTAAGTCGCATGAAGTCCATTGTTCGAGGGGAGCTGGAACAAGAACGCAATCAAACCAACGAACTTGCACAGGCAATTCTTGCCATGAGCAAATCCCTCACTAAATAGGAGTTCATTATGGAACTAGAAATCAAGTCTGCTCTTGAGCAGCATCAAAAGTCGATTGACTCGGCTATCGCTAAGTACGAAGAAGAACTGAAGATTGCTGGCTCGGCCTCTAACGAAGCCAAGTCTGCTGTTCAGGCTCTGTCGGAAAAGTTTGAAGCTACCGTTACAGAACTGTCGCAAAAGATGGAAGGCATGAAGCCAGAAGCAGCTCCTGTAGCTGAATCTGCTGGTGCTGAGTTCATCAAGAGCGAACAATTCCGTCAACTGGTTGCCGGTGATCGTCAAAACGCCCGTCTGGAAGTTAAGAACACGGTTACTTCGGGTACTACTACCGTATTCCCAGCTCAGAACCAAGCCATTATCGGCGGTGACTTCAAGCCACTAACGATCCGTGGTCTGCTACGTGCTGTTCCAGTATCGAGCAACGCTGTTTACTCGCTGCGTGAAGCATCGTGGACTAACAACGCTGCTGAAGTATCGCAAGGTGCTGGCAAGGCTGAATCTGCTCTGACGATGGAACAATACAACGTTACCATCCAAACCGTTGCTCACTTCATCAAAGTGTCGAACCAACTGCTGCAAGATGCTCCTGCTGTTATGGCATACATCGACAGCCGTCTGCGTGACGGTCTGGCACAGCGCGTTGACGCTCAACTGCTGAACGGTAACGGCACTTCACCTAACCTGTCGGGTATCACCGATAGCGGTAACTACACTGCTTACACTGCAACTTCTGATGACCTGCTGTTTGATGCCATCAATCGTGCTAAGTACGCTCTGTGGGCTAAGGGCTACATGCCTGACGCAGTTATCGTAAATCCTGCTGATTGGGGTTCTGCTGAACGTACTCGTGAGCAGTATTCGGCTGGCAACTACGGTATGTACCTGAATGGCGTTCCAGGCACTCTGGCCTCGGCTAACCCATTTGGCGTTCGCATCGTACTGTCGAACAACATGACTGCTGGCAAGTTCGCTATCGGCGCATTTGACCAATCGGCTGTTGTTTACAACCGTCAAGGTGCAGTTGTTGAAATGGGCTACGTCAACTCGGACTTCACGAACAACGTCGTGACGCTCCGCGCTGAAGAACGCCTGGCACTGGCTGTTGAAAAGCCAAGCGCAATTTACTACGGCGATTTCTCTGCCTAAGTAATGGTGTAAGATTAAGCCCCACGGTCAAAAGCTGTGGGGCTTTTTCATTTAAGGACTAAAATGCAAATTATAATCACGACACGAAAACCAGTATTTGATGACAGTCTTGGTCGCCTAAAAGAAGGCGATATTGTTGAGATTACTGAGCGCAAAGCAAACTTCTACATTCAAGAAGGTCTTGCAATGAGCTATCAGACAAAGGTAATCCAAGAGCGCCCTTTAGTGTCCGCTGGAGCAACGGAACCGTTGTCTGCATTGCCTCCGGCCCAAGTCTCACCGCAGACGACTGTGAGCGAGTCAGAATCTGGCGCGAAGAAACGCGGACGGAAGAAAAAAGAGGCGTAATAGTCGCCAATACTACTTTTCGTGCTGCTCCGTGGGCAGATTGCCTTCATGCAATAGATCGAGATTGGTGGAAGATGTATATACAAGAGGTATATACATCATTCAAAGGCGAGAGATATAGCAAAAACAGCCAGAATCCTAGTTATAACGTAACGCAACTCAAGGAGTTAAATACTTATGGAAACTCAGGAGCCGGTTGTATTTCAATGGCAGCGCAAGGTAATGCAGCGCGTATCATCTTACTGGGCTTTGATGCCAAGCATACTAATGGCCTCGCTCATTGGCATGGGAATCATCCTGCTGGTTTGGGCAACGCTGGTATGACAGACAAATGGTTGGATAAATTCAAAGAGTTATCGCACGACTTGAGCCATATTGATATAATCAACGCAAGCCGAGATACGGCTATTACTTGCTTTCCTAGGGCAAGACTTGAGGACTTGCTATGAATATCAAATGGCCTTTCTGGAAAGACGCTTACAAGCTACTTGTTGATCGTGGCGATGGCACTCATGCAGAGCGCGTAGAAGCATATCCACCTACTAAGTTAATGACTGATGGCGATGGTGACTATGCTCGTATTCGTGTTGACGTAGGCCAAACTGGATTCTTTGCTGGTCGTGAAGCTCGTACATTATATGAATTTTCAATTGCATCAGGCGCGACTCAAGTTATTAAAGTAATTGCTCCTGTTAATACAATTGTTCAAATGTTTAGTGTTGAGTTAGAGCTTGCTGAAATTAGAGTTGAATTGCTTTATGGCGGCACTGAAGGCGGTACTTTTAATACGCCTTTACCTATTTTCAAGACAAACATAATGTCAACAGCATCAAATTACACGCCACAGGTAACAATGAATCGTGGCGGCACTCATACTGGCGGCACAGTAGTGGATCTTATTACGGCAGTATCTGGGCCAAACCCAAATAAATCTGTTGCTTCTTCGGCTTCAGAGAATTTGCCACAAGGCTTTTCTGCTGGAACTTATTACATAAAACTTATCAATACAGACGGCGCAACTGCACAAGGCATATTCCGCGCCCGTTGGGAGGAACGACCATGAGCGTAATTTCTTTGACAGATGCCAAGGCATTTCTTGATGTAATCCATGACTTTGATGACTCAAAGTTACAACTACTTCTTGATGCTTCTGAAGATGAAGCTGCAAAGTTTCTTAATGTTGAAAGCCTGATTGAATGGACTGAACTTCCATTTAGCATATTTATTGGCGTTCTGCTTATGATGCAAGCAAATTATCAGGCTTCTCCTGATGATATTCCTAAACTACGTGCAGCCGCTGAAACTAAGCTAATGCCGTATCGCGTCGAAATGGGTGTATAAATGCTTGCTTATCGTTTACGACATAGGGTTTCCGTTCAAGAACTTGTTGAAGTTCAGGATACAAATACCGGATCTGTCACATATTCATGGGAAGATTTTATATCTGATGTTCCTGCTGAAGTTCTAACTGGTATTGGCAAAGAGTTTGTGTCGTCTGGTGCTACGCAAGGCGAAATTACAGCTCGTATTAATATGCGCTGGTTTCCAGGTCTTACACAGAAAATGCGTATCGTATTGGATACAAATACTTACAACATTTTATCCATCGAAACGGATATAACAGCTCGTCAGGAGTATCGCCTGAAGTGCAGTTCAGGAGTATCGGACGGACAATGATTGCTATTCGCGGTATGCAAGGGCTTGGAGATAACATTTATCAACGAGCATTTATCAAGTCTTTAGTTAAATCAACTCCGGTAATACTGGAGACACCTTGGCCTGAGCTATATGCTGACTTGCCAAACCTTAAGATGATTAAGCCACATACAAGGCTTAGAACTCAAAAGAAAAACGCAGAACGCGCTGATAAATCATTGTGGTCTAAACCGTATTACGGAAATTCAATTCAAATTAGTTATTCATCAAATGGAATAATGAGAGGGATGCGTGAAAGATTTGGAGTTGATTCGTCAACTTTTGATCTTCCTGACTTTAAATCTCCTATTTCTGGCAAATATGCCGTAATTAGACCAGCGACTGTTCGTAAGGAATGGATGGCTGCTAGTAGAAATCCAAAGCAAGAATATCTAGCAGAATGTGCCAAGAAGCTACTTTCTGAAGGCTACAAGGTGATTTCTGTGGCTGACCTAGAGGATAACCTAGAGTGGGCGCTAGATCCGCTTCCTGAAGCGACTGTGCGATTCCATAAAGGAGAACTAGACATTAAGCAATTGTTAGGTCTGGTTCAACACGCTTCTGTAGTGGTTGGCGGTATTGGTTGGCTTACTCCAGCGGCAATTGCTTATAAAGTTCCAGCCTGGTTTATCTTTGGTGGATTTGGTCAATATAACTCGCCAGAAAACCTATTTGATGCTGGACGTATGGATTTAAGTAAAATAGGTTATGCTTTACCGGACAATTTCTGCCGTTGTTCTGACGGCACTCATAACTGCAAAAAGGATATAAGCAATCATGCGGAAAAGTTTGCCGACTGGCTGGGAAAACTCACTGATTTGGTGTCCTGAAAAGGGCATGGGTTTTCATCCACAGGAGCCAATGACTTATGAGCATGACTACTGGGAAAAGTATCTTGTTATGGATAACACGCCACTTGGCAATGACCTTACCAAAGCAAGGAAAGAATTAGTTGATTGGTATTACTCTGGTGCAGTTGTCGATGTTGGCATTGGCGGTGGCAAGTTTGTCACTGCTATGGGCGCTGAAGGCTTTGGATATGATGTTAATGCGGACGCTATCAATTGGCTTGTGGCGAATAATCGCTTTTGCGATCCTTATACCGGCGATGTTGACTGCATTACTTGTTGGGATTCTCTGGAGCATATTCCAGACCCTGAAGCACTTATTCGTAAGGTGAAGCGTTGGGTATTTGTCTCATTGCCAATCTTCAACAATCCAAATACTATTACAAAGAGCAAGCACTACCGTCCAGGCGAACATATTTGGTATTGGTCAGATCTTGGTCTAATTAATTGGTTTAAAGAACTTGGCTTTGTTAATGTTGAGAAAAACAACATGGAAACAGAGCTTGGCCGTGAGGCAATATCAACTTACGTGTTTAGGCGAACAGAATGAAAACTACGCTCAAAGTCGGTGGATTAAGAGACATGATGGATTTGCTTAACCGGCTTCCTGAGCGTGTTGTATCTCGTAAAGGAGGCCCAGTTAAGCTGGCGCTAAAGAAAGGTGCTTATGTACTACGAGATGAAGTTAAACGCAAATTTGTTTCTAGTGTTAATAGATCAGGACTGAATGAAACAACTGGATTGCTGTCAAGCAACATAGTGGCAACAAGAGGTAAGCGACCAATGAACTCTCGCGGTGAAAGATACCTTGTTAGATTTAAGCGTAAATACTATCCAAAATCAGATAATCGTGGCGGCGTATCAGTTTTGAAAACTGCTCAATTATTTGAATATGGATCCAGACATCAAAAGCCAAACCCGTTTATCCGTCCGGCATTTAACGCTAAGGCACAAGAGGCAATTCATGTAATTAGGGATGATTTGCTCAAGAGAATTGATAAACTTGTAAGAAAATATGGATTAGACACTGATCCAGACGATACTTTGAGCTTATAAGGACTGATTATGCTTCCAAATGTTTACCAAACACTTAGATTAAATTCTACTGTTGTATCAACAGTTGATAAACGTATTTACCGTCACGGTTCTGCGCCGCAAAATGTAGCAAAGCCATATATCACTTGGTTTATGGTTTCTGGCGTTCCAGAAAACAATATCAGCACAGCACCATGCTCAGACAGGGATTCTGTGCAAATTGATTGCTGGTCTGAATCTGATACTGAAGTAGAAACATTGGCTTATGCTGTGCGTTCTGCACTTGATTCGCAACTAATTGCTAATCGAATGGTTATAAATAATCGTGAAAACGATACAAAGTTGTATAGAATAGCGATAGAAGCGGACTTTATCCGTTCTCGTTAATCACTGGCCCGTGAAAACAAGGAGTTTATTATGAGCATTAAAACCCAAGGTACTAATCTATTCTTTATTGATAGCGCAGCAGTTGTTACGATGCAATGCCCAACTGGTATTACTGGTCTTGGCGGCACTCGTGATCAAATCGAAACCACCTGTCTGAACGCTACTGATGACAAGGCATATGTAAGCGGTCTTGGCAATCCTGGTCAAGTTTCTGTTCCATTCGTATTTGATCCATCTGCTGCTAGCCATCAGACGCTTCTTGAGTTGCACGATAGCGGCGATGTTACTTCGTTTGCAATTGGCTTTAGCGATGGCACTGCCGTTCCAACGATCACTTCTGGCGAAATGGTATTTGCTTCGACTCGTACCTATGCTCAGTTTGATGCTTTTGTTGCTGACGTAGCTATTGATGTCGCAACTAATGAAGTTGTACGTGGTACTCTGACTCTGCAACGTAGCGGCACTGTTGCTTGGTCGTTTAAGGCTTAACTAAGAGGGCAAAATGCTAGACAAATCATTTTTTGTTTCAACTGAAGTACAAGAGCGCGAAGTATCATTGCAAGATGGATCTAAGCACATTCTGTACTTTAAGGAACTTCCAGCCATTGAGTTCAATCGTTATTGGAACACAGTTAATTCCAAGGACGAAAACGAGCGTCTATATGGCATTGCAAAGCTAATTGCTGCTGGTCTGTGCAATAGCGATGGAACTCCTGCTGTAACCGTTGAGCAAGCTGCGCAACTAAAGCCTGATCCTTTGAATAGCATCATGGCTGCATTGCAAGAGGTTAATGGTTTAGGTGACGCAAAAAAGGACTAAATGCCAAGAGTGACGATCACTTTTGGCACGTTCTAGCATTAGCGCTTGGAGGTCGGACTGTCGCTGAACTTAAATCTGTCATGTCACAGGTTGAGTTTCAGCGATGGTTCGATTTCTACCAAATGCACCCGTTTGATGATTTACATAGATACCATCGTCCAGCGGCGCTGGTAGCTAAATCTATGTGTGGGGCAGAAATAGAAGATATGTTGGAATGGCTGCATCCACAGTATAATGAGCAGGAATCAGAGTATTCTGATGCAGACTTAAAGACATTCAAAGCATTGGGAATGAGTAAACCACCCAAGAGGAGCTAAATATGGCAGCCGGAAGTATCATAATTGACCTCTTGATGAATACTGGCTCTTTTGAGACAGATACTCAACGCGCTCAAAATGCAATGAAGCGAATGAACAAAGAGTTTCAAGATGCCAAACAAGGAATTGACACTCTTAACGCATCATTTGATTCATTAACAAATACTTGGCGCAAACTTGATACTGCTCAAAACAATATCAATCAAACAATGCAGAAGTCGCAAGCTGGCTTCCGTAGTTCAAATCAAGTAATTCAAAATACAAGCTATCAGCTAACTGACTTTATTGTTCAGGTATCTGGTGGCACATCTGCTTTACGAGCATTTAGTCAACAGGCTCCTCAATTCCTTGGTGCATTTGGTGGGTGGGGTGCTATAGCCGGTATAGTTGCTGCTCTAGGTGGTGCTATTGGTGATCTTGTTATAAAGATGAATGGCGCTAAGACTACAGCGGATGTATTTAAGGAACTTGCAGATAAATCGCAAGAATTAGACGCTGCAACTCGTTCAGTATCAAAAATTGATCTTAGCGACTTAGGAAAAAATTACAAAGAAGCAAATAGCGAAGGAAAAGAGCTTATTGACGTAAACGTACGTTATGCCAAATTAGCTCTTGAAATTTCACAAATTGATGCTACTGCTGGTCTGAAAAAAGGCATTTTAGAATCAATTAAAGAAATTAGTTCTCTTGAAGTTTATATGGGTAGGCTGCGTGACGCATTTACAAACCCATTTAGGATTGGGCCAAGAACAGAAGAAGAAGATGCTGCAAATGCTCTTGGCATTAGCAAAGAGCAAGCTCAAGCGTTACAAGACCAGCAAATTGCTTTTGCTAACGGTGAAATATCTGCTGCCAAATACAAGAAAACAATTCTTGAAATTAAAGAAGCAAATAAAGATGGCTCTAATACATTAAAGAAAACATTAGATCAACAATTTGCTTATGCCAGTGCTATTGATCTTAATGATAGAAAACTTCAATCATATAACAGAGCTTTAGAAAGCAATTATCAAGGCCTTGAAAAAGGATCTAAAGCTGGCGAAAACTTTATTCAAGCACTTAAAGAGCGTACAAAGAAAATTGAAGCTGGCGAAATTGCTATGCTGCGTATGCAAGCAACTGAGAAAAAAGTGCTTGCTCAAGCTGAGCCATTGCTTCAAATTCTGACAAAGCAAGAATGGTCTAAGAGCGCAGATAAATTCAATCAATCTTTGACGCTTTCAACTGAGACTTTGGCATACCAAAACTCTTTGCTTGGAAAATCTGCGCAAGAAATTGAAGTTCTAAACAATGCAAACAAAGTTCGTGTTGATTTAGAAAAGCAATTAATTGATATGAAAATGCGTCTTGGAGCTGTTGATTCTGAAGTTGAGGCTCAGATGCGTGCAAACGCTGAAGCAACCATTGCCACTCAAACTGCAATGATTACTTCACGTCAGCAGCAAGAGCAGTCTATGCAATATGGAATATCTCGTGGATTTCAGTCTTATGCTGAACAAGCTGGAAATGCTGCAAAAAATATAGAGACTATATTTACAAGTGCATTTAAGGGCATGGAAGATGGGCTAGTTCAATTTGCCATGACAGGAAAAATGAATTTTACAGATTTTGCCAACTCTTTAATTTCAGACATTATGAGAATTTATATTCGCATGATGTTAGTTGGCTTGGCTAAATCTGCTATTGGTGCGTTTGCTGGTGCAGGATCATCTCCAAACGATAACTTAATGCCTGGAGTTGGATATGCAGACGGCGGTTACACTGGTGACGGTGGCAAGTATCAGCCAGCAGGTATTGTCCACAAAGGCGAATTTGTCATGTCGAAAGAGGCCACCAATCGCATTGGCGTAGGATCTTTGACTCGTATGCTTAAAGGCTACGCAGATGGCGGCCTAGTTGGATCTGCACCATTGGCAGGATCTGGTGCTGGAGGCGGTCAGGTAAATATCAACATCAAGAATGAAGCTGGTGGCGATGGATACCAAGCTAGCGCCAATGTCAAAAAGAATGAATCAGGTCTTGATGTAGAGATTCTTGTGCGTAAAGTTATGGCTGACGACTTACGGCGCAATGGGCCAATGGCACAGCAAATGACTAATACGTTTGGCCTACGGAGGTCTATGTAATGGCTACACTACCAGCATATGTTGATATTCTATATAGCGGATATTCGCAAAAGCGCGAATCTGCATTGCTTCGTAGCGAAATGGAATACGGGCCTCCAAAACAGGCAAAGATTAAATCGCTTGTAATGATTACACGTGGTGCAAAGTTGTATATTGCAACAAAATCTAACTTTCAGTCATTTGAAACTTGGTATCGAGATGATTTAAACGAAGGTGCAAGTTGGTTTAATATGACTGATCCAGTATCGCAAACAACAATTACTGCTCGTTTTGTTGGCGGTGGATATACTGCAACACCAATGACTCCAGATATGGAGAATTGGGAAATCGGCGTACAGATTGAATCCTGGGTATCATAAATGGCTCGCACATACTCATCAGAATTTAAGTCGACGCTGGCACAAGTATCTGCGCCAGAAGCACCTTTAGTTATTCTTGAGATTAATCATCCTGACTTAGCCACTCCAGTAAGAGTAGTTAATGATACTCAGAACATTACAAGCAATGGTGATTTATACGTTGGCGTTCCATTTAGATGCACATTGCCAGATGACTTTGAAAATCAATTGCCAAAAGCAAGATTGTCAGTCGATAATTCAAGCCGTGAGTTAATGTATTGGATTGAAACATCAAATGGTGGAAGCGGATCAACTGTAACAATGAGTCAAATAATGCGTAGCAGACCAGATACAGTTGAGTGGTCTATTACAATGAATTTGTATAACGTAAATTGTTCAATGAATGAAATTAGCGGTGAGTTAGGTTACGAAAACCTGTTTTCTCGCAAAGCTATTGCATTGCAATATCGACCATCTAACAGTCCAGGCATTTTCTAATGGCGCACTGGTCTGAGAAATATATAGGCAAACCTTATGTGATTGGCAATGCTGACTGCGCTCATACGCTTGCCATGGTTAGGAAAGAAGTATTTAACCAAGATGTGCCAACAGACATTGAAGTTGAAAGAAAAGCATCTGCATTGGGAAGAATTGGTCAAATGACAGATTTGGTTGCAGAGTATGGAGAAAGAACAGATAGCCCAGAAGAAGGTGACGCTGTTTTAATGATGTGCAAAGGTCGTCCAAGTCACATTGGCGCATACTGCATAGTCAATGGCGAACCATCTGTTTTACATGCAATGCAAGCTGCTGGCATGGTAGTATTACACCGTATCCGCGATTTAGAGCGCGTATTTCTGACGGTTGAGGGTTACTACACATGGAAGTTAAAGAAAACCTCGTAAAACAACAGCTTGACATTATTTATCGGCCACATCCGATACTTCCGTCAGTAGATTGTAAATTTGCTAGACAGGAATGGAAGCAAGGGCAAACTGTACGCGAAATTTTAATTGCTAATGGCGTTGACCAGCAGCAGCCTATTGTTGTCATCGTTAATGATCGTATGCTTACGGTTGCCGAATGGGATACCGTTTGCCCTGAACCACAATCAATTATTAACGTAAAAGCTGAAGTTACTGGCGGTGGGGGTGGCGGCAATAAGGTATTAAATACGGTATTGATGATCGCCGTTGTTGTTGTTGCAATTGCACTTGCTGCTCCAACTGGAGGTTTATCACTACAAGCTGCCGGATGGAGCGCCACTGCTGCGTATGCTGCATCTGCAGCAGTTATGATAGCTGGCTCATTATTAGTTAATACTTTAGTTCCAATCAGACCTCCTTCTGCAACTGGATTTGATTCTACAAGCGGAAATACAGAAGTAAGCCCAACATATAGCATTTCTGGCGGTCAAAATGGTATTCGACCTTATCAATCAATGCCAATTATCATGGGAAACCATAGGTTTTTCCCTGATTTAGCATCAAAACCATATACCCAATACTTGAGCGAAGATCAGTATTTGTATCAAATTTTTCACTTAGGATTAACACCAATTCCTGCATCAGACTTAACTGACTGGAGGATAGGGAATAATCAAATAACAAATTATACAAATTTAGATTTGTATTGGCAGGATCAAGATGGAAAAATTGCTTTTCCAGGAAATGTTGATTCTGAAACTATTGCGCCATTGACTTTTGAGGCAGGTTGGATAACAAGAACAACATCATCAAATACTTATATGATTGGTATTGATATAGATGGTGTTATTTATTATGCAAACAATAACGGTGGACTAGACACAAGAAGTGTTGACTTTGAAGTTGAATATAAATTATCTAGTAGCAGCACATGGACTGAACCTACATCAATTCGTATTGATGGATATGGGTTCGCAAACACAGAAACTCAAACTTACAATGAATATGTAGAACAAACATATTGGGATGATTGGGAACAACAGTATTACACCTACACTGAAACAATCACAAAAACTCGTGAAGTTTCTTTAGGTAATACAGTAAGAGTAAGTGGTAATAGCCAAAAACCGCGTCGTGCAAGTTTGTTTATTGATTTGCCTTCTGCCGGTCAATATGACGTTCGACTAAAAAGAACAACAGCAGATTCAACTGAGTCAAGAGAGCAAAAAACAACTAATTGGACATCTTTAAAAAGCTATCAGCTTGATGAAGCAAGCTATGTAGGTCAAAACCGTGTTGGCATGAAAATCAAGGCTTCTGAGCAGCTAAATGGCATTATTCAGAAGTTGTCAATTCAAGCAGACGCTTCGGCAATCTATTGGAATGGTTCAACATGGGTTTGGGATAAAACATCAAATCCTGCACACTGGTACATGGATTTTGCGCGTGGTCGTTATGACTCTAACGGCAAACTGCTTTATGGCATTGGATTATCTGATTCTCAGATTGATCTTGCTGGGCTTAATGCGTGGGCAACATTCTGCAATGAAGAAGGTTTGACATTTAATGCAGTATTTGATGGATCGCAAACAGCAGCCGACATTTTGACAACAATTTCTCGTTGTGGATTTGCTTCTCCATCTTGGTCAACAGGAAAACTTGGCGCGATATGGGATGCAAGAAATCAAACGCCAGTTGCTACGTTTGGCATGGGTAATATTATCAAAGGCAGCTTTTCTGTATCTTATGCAACAGAGTCGCTTGCCGATGAAATTGTTGTGCGTTATGTAAACCCATCTAGGGACTGGGAGCAAGATGAGGTTCGCGTAACAGTTCCTGGCGTGACTGATCCTACAAATACAGTTTCAGTTGATTTACTTGGCTGTACATCACAATCAATGGCTGGAAAGTTTGCTAACTACGTTGCTGCACAACAATACTATCGCAAGCGAAAAATCTCATGGGATGTTGATTTTGAGGGTTTTGTATGTCAACGTGGGGATGTAGTTTTGCTTTCTCACGATCTTACGCAATGGGGTTACTCTGGACGTATTGTTAATGTTTTTGGAAACACTGTTTATTTAGATCGTGAAGTACCTCGTAGCGGCATCCCTGAATACATTATGATTCGTCAACCAGACGGAACAATGACCACTTATACAGTCATTGCCGGAACTGGAAACTCGGATACATTGCAACTGACATCAACTCCGTCGTTTCAATCTGGATATATGCCTATTGACCATATCTGGAGTTTTTCGCCATTAGCTACACCAGGTAAGAAAGTAAAGATTGTTTCAGTGCAGCCTAAAAGCGAAAGTTTGCTTTCAATTATTGCAACAGATGAAAATCCTGCTTTTTACGCCGCATGGGATGGCACTTTCAATGTTCCTGTAAATAAAACTTTATTGCTTGATAGCACGCCAACAGTTTCTAATGTCACATATAAAGAAACACTTTACGTTGGAAACGATAAAAACATTAGGTCAAATGTAAAGTTTGCTTGGTCAGCAACTGGAGCAGTTGAGCATTATTCTATTAGATACAGAATAAATGAAACAGAATGGATCAGTTTAATAACAACTAATCCATTTATAGATATTGATACAGTACAGACTGGTAAAATTGAAATAAGTATTATTCCTGTTCTTGGTGCATTATCAGGAGCAAGTGCATATTATGACGATTGGATTTATGGCGTAAGCTCTGCGCTTGCTGATGTTACAGGTCTTACATCATATTACAGCAACGGTAAAACCGTTTTAACTTGGGATAAGTTGGGCGACCCAAGAGAATTTAGTTATGAAATTCGTAAAGGCGACACTTGGGCTAGAGCGCAAGTTTTAGGCAGAGTTATTGATAATAGTTTTGTCACGGACGGCGATGGAACATACTGGGTTGCAGCTTACTTTAACGGTCAATACTCTCCAAATCCAGACAATATTATTATTGATGGAGCCGTTATTGTTGCCAATGTAGTGCAAACATGGGATGAAGATGCAACTGGATGGTCTGGTATATTTGGTGACGATGCAATTTATGATGCAATAGAAGGCTATGTAACACTAGCATCTTCTGGTGGCGTTGTAAGCACATACGGAACTTATGAAATACCGTCAAGCCATATAGTTGACGTTGGATATTCTGCTGTATGTAATGTTTCTTGTTCCTATAATATGAACGCTGAAGGAATCAATGATTTGGTTTCTCAGATTCCTGTATTTTCTGCGATTCCATCTTTAGTTGGTAATTTTGCTGGAGAAGCTGGAATAACCATTCAAATTGCCATTGCACCTGATTCTGGTGTATTTGGAGATTGGAAAAACTTTGTGCCAGGAACTTATTTTGGACGTAAGTTTAAAGTTAGGGCTGTGCTAGAAAGTTTTAACACTGACGTTGCTCCAGTATTGTCTAGCATGATATTCACTGTCGATATGCCAGATAGATATGAAACTGGTACTGCTGTATCAGTTGGAACAAGTGGATTAACAGTAACCTATCCAAAACCTTTCCAAGTGTCTCCAAACGTACAAATTACCATTGTTAATGCAACCGCTGGTGATGATGCAGTGCTAACATCACAATCAACAACTGGATTTACTGTTGCAATCAAAAATAGCGGTTCAAACGTAGCAAGAACAATCAATTGGCTTGCCCAAGGTTATTGATATAATTGGTCAACAAGGAGTAATTAATGAGCCAAAATACTTTAGTAGTCGCAGACGGAACAGGTTTAGACGTACTTAATCGAATCAATAACGCATTAAATACGCTTGTTACCAACAACAGTGGATCATCAGCGCCATCTACAACCTATGGCTCTATGACTTGGTTTGATACAACAAACACTAAATTAAAACTAAGAAATGGCGCAAATACTGAATGGCGACAAATTCCAGTTCTTAGTGTCAATAGCGATTTGGGTATTGGCAACAATAATCCACTTGCAAAAATTCACGCTACTGGCTCAAGTACATATGGAACTATTTATGCTGAACACCCTGGTAATACAAGTTATGGCACTGCAATTCAAGTTGCAACTACTGGTGGAACTGATGATCCTGCTATTTCTTGGGAAAACTATAATGGTGGGTCGCCGGTAAGATATAGCATTTCATGCACTGATGATGGTGGGCTTGCTTTCAATTCTGGTGGGCATTATGGGTCGTTCGGTACTTATCGTGCTAAATTTGATTCATCAGGACGATTTGTAATCGGAGCAACTTCTCCACAAGTTTATGCTGGAAGTTTGTATCCTTATTTTCAAGTAGTTGGAACAACAGCAGAACAAACATCAATTGCTTCTTCAAGATTTGCAAATGATGGAACAAGTCCTCAAGTTCGTTTAGCAAAAAGCCGTGGCACATCAATTGGAACTCAAACAATAGTGCAAAACGGAGATACATTGGGTGTCGTTTCATTTTGGGGTTCTGATGGATCAGGATTTGCTTTGGCCGCTGGTGTATATGGAGTATCTGATGGAACTCCTGTATCTGGTACTAGTATGCCTGGAGCATTATCATTTAGAACAACACCAAATGGCTCAATTAGTCCAGTAGAAAACGCAAAGATTGATAAGTCAGGCGTTTTCTATATGAACTCTGGATATGGTTCTGCTGGAGCAGCTTATGGATGTCGAGCTTGGGTAAATTTCAACGGCACTGGTACTGTTGCTATTAGAGGCTCAGGGAATGTATCAAGTATTACTGATAATGGTAACGGTGATTACACATTAAATTTCACAACCGCCATGCCTGATGCAAACTATGCAGTATCTGGCATTGGGTCAAGAGAGCAAGGGCCGCAACCTCAATCAGTAATGGTTGCTTTAAGCTCATCATCTGCTTATTTATCAAAAACAGCATCCGCAGTACAGATTTATTCTTCTGACACTGATTCTCTTGTCTTATTTGATACATTTGATATGAATGTAGCAATTTTCCGCTAAGGAACTCTAATGAATAGAATTATTTATCCAACTGAAAATGGAATTGCTATTTTGATTCCAACAGGCGAGCTATCTATTGAAGATGTTGCTCAAAAAGACGTTCCAGCAGGTATCGCTTATAAAATAATTGATGCCTTAGATATTCCAGAAGATCGTACTTTTAGAGGCGCATGGGAAGCTGATTTTAGCAATCCTGACGGGCATGGAATTGGATATGACGCTTGGTTGCAACAACAACCTGCAAAGCCAGAGGTGATTAGCAATGATAACGATTAATTTAGACAAAGCAAAAGAAATTGGTCACAATATTCGTAGAGCTAATAGAGCTAAAGAATTTGAGCCTCTTGATGAAATTATTGCAAAACAAATTCCTGGCAATGATATTTCTCAAATAGAATTGCAAAGGCAGACTATTAGAGATAAATATGCACTAATTCAAACTCAAATTGATGCAGCAAGCAATGCAGATGATATAAAATCTGTATTAGTTGGCTGACACTGAAGGAATAGTCATGGCACAAATAAAGTTTAAACGTGGCGATACGTTTACATTAACCTGTACTTACAAGGTTGATGGCATTGCCACAAGCGTATCAGCTCTGACTATTGAAAGCCAGATTAGAAACCAGCGTGATACTCTAATTCAGGATTTGACAGTTACAAAACTTGTCGGAACTGGGCAGTTTACATTAGTTGCATCAACTGCTGATACAACGGAATGGCCTGTTTCAGTATTGCGGTGCGATATTCAATTTTCCGAAGGTGGCGTCGTAAGATCAACGCAGACATTTGATATTTCTGTTGTTGAGGAAGTGACAAAATGACAAGCACAATTGATATTCAATACATTCAGGAAAGCTCTGTTGCAATACAGCAGGACACTGATGACATTCGTATTGACATATCAAATCCTTCTCCAATTAGTATTGAGTTAGCATTGGCAGCCGTTGGCCCCCAAGGGCCAGAAGGCCCACAAGGTGAGCCAGGGATAACTACTATTGGAACTTTGGAAGATTTGACCGATGTTGATACAATCAGCAAATCACCAGGTCAGTTCCTATATTATGATGGTTCTGAATGGAAACCCGCTAATTTGGATGGCGGCACTTTTAACTAAGGAGTAAATTATGGCTCGTATTCAACTTAAGCGCGGTTTAAAAACAAATTTACCAACTAGCGGTATGTTGGCCGGTGAAGCGCATTTCACTACAGATCGTGGTTCATTGCATGTAGCAACTGACGCAACAACTAAGCTAACAGTCGTTCCAGCTATTGATGATCTAGCAACACTTGCGTCGATTTCTGGCGCTGATGACTTGATGATTATTCACGATGCAAGTGAATCGTCTGGTCAAAAAGAAAAGAAAATCACATTTAATGATTTTAAGACTGCGCTTAATATTCCACCTGGATCTAGCGATGAAAAGGTTGCTGTTGTTTCAGGTGGAACTGCTGGTTATATCTGGGGTACTGATGGCACAGATGGCGTATTCCGTATGAATACATCAATGGCTTGGACAAAAGATTCAAGCAATGATTTTGTAACTTTGGCAGTTGGTACGGTGGACTGCGGGACGTTCTAATCATGCCTTCGCTTAAAATAAAGCGTGGTTCAAGAAGCCAGATTGATGCTGCTGCATCTTCTGGCTCTCTTAATGCTGGAGAGCCTTATCTAATTACTGATGAGAGTCGTATTGCTATTGGAACTTCTACAACAGCATATACAGCATTTGCAAAACAAACAGAAACAGGTTTTAGCGCATCATTTCCATTTTATAAAGCATCTGGTGTATCAGATACAATTGCATTAGTTTCTGGAACATATTTGCCTTTCTTTGATTCATCTGGCTCCGCTAAAAACATTCTGCTAACGACATAAGGATTCATCATGGCAGTCGTAAATCTTGTCAAATCAATATACACAAGCACTGATGTAACTGCACTTGGCGAATTGGCATCTGGAGACAGTGTAAATCTCCCATCAGGCTCACAGCTTAATTCATCAAATATTCTTACTGCTGGTGATGTAGGTTCTACAGTACAGGCATATGATGCTGATCTAACTACATGGGCAGGTAAGACTGCTCCTAGCGGTACTGTTGTAGGCACTACAGATACACAAACTCTTAGTGCTAAAACTATTACTGGTACTAAAGAAACTAAAGTAGCTATGGCTGCTAATGATGTTGATCTGTCTGCTGGTAACTACTTCACTAAAACAATTACTACAACTACTACACTGACAGTATCTAACGTACCTTCAACTGGTACTGCTGTTAGCTTTATCCTTGATCTTACCAACGGTGGCGCTGGTGCAATCACTTGGTGGTCAGGTATGAAATGGGTTGGCGGTACTGCTCCTACATTGACTGCTTCAGGTAGAGATGCTTTAGG
>ERZ1034361.635-NODE-635-length-21741-cov-3.455548_pt1 | contig 21741 bp, 19 predicted proteins | sample MGYA00520617_ERZ1034361 | MGnify/ENA primary metagenome ERZ1034361 (study PRJEB33736, sample SAMEA104284507) | Azolla filiculoides | biome: Urban; feature: Water surface; material: Ditch water | place: Netherlands | collected 2015-10-28 | depth 0-0.1 m ...
ACTTTTTGTAAAAACACCATATCCATTGATGCTGAATTTTTGCGAAAGGTTCAGTAAAAAATGTTCAACCATCGTAAAGGAATAGGCATTTGTATATTTTCCTTCTAAATCAGGAGCTCCATAAGTAGCCCAGGTAAAGGTGTTTCCATTATCGCCTCCATTTGCAATTCCGGATCCATATCGGGCGGATAGCTGATTGAATGAACCAGGTAAAGCGGTTTTTAGGGAAGTATTGTATTTAATTCCAGCAACCCAACCATTATCAGAAGGATAGTTTTTTGAAGCGTTTTTTGAACTGGCCGATACATAATGAAATTCCCCTAAAAGTTTAATTATGTTGTTGTTTTTCAAAATGATACTGTGCTCCCCTATCCAAACCATACGTTGACGAATAGCTGGGTTTGTAGCACCGGCAACCGTAACTTCATAATTATAAGGATATACCCCGGTAGAATCTGATGAAGCAGGCATTAACATTGAAAGTTCTGTGTTTTTGTGACTTACGCCAAAACCTTGTGCTGAGTGGTCATCAAAATAAAAATAATCACTAATGTGAATGTCATCATAACGACGAAAACGAGAACCTGCCCAAGCAGACCATTTACTTCCCATAATATTCCTGGCTTCTACGTAGGCTTCCGGAAGGATAAATGTCAAACCATTATTAGAACGGGAACTTACATTTCCCACAAATTGTCCGTTGGCAGAGTACATTCCCAAACGCATTTGAAAGGTTACGTTTGTACTGTCTTTTCCAATTATTTTTGGGGTGAAGTGTATTGCTGGTAAAATATCGATATAGTCGTTTTGCTCCATTCGTCCTCCTAAAGAGCCTTGGCCGGAAAGATTTAGTGGTTTCCACATGTTTCCTTCTCCGTTTGGTGAAAGACCAACTCCAATACGACCTGTTGTTCCCAATGAAAAATTTGAATTAGTGATGACTACCTGTGAGTAGCTCATGGTAAAGCTTATTGAAAAGAAACAAATAAAAAGAGTTCTTTTTAGGGTTACAGGTATTAAATGTTTAGCATTTTTTACACTGCTGAAGCATTTAGTACTTTCATTTGTTTTTTTCATAAAATTTGGGTTTTGGATTATATATTTAGGGCTTTAATAATAAACGTCATGTTGACAATTATTTTTCAAATGTATTATATTTTTTTTACTTTAAAATAAAAATATTTAATTTATTTTAATTTTTTGATAATTTATAACGAATTAATATGTGTATATGATAAATATCATGTTTTTTATTTATCATATTATAATAGTGTTAATGACGTTTAATGTGTGATTGGGTAGTAATTCCGGGAAGTTTTTAATTACAAATAAATCATTAGTTTTGTAATACTGAATAATAAATAAAACAGCAGAATAATTCTTAAATTTAATTATATCCTTCTTTGCCTTATGCTAGCTAAAATAATTCAAAATATTTCTGTGGATTGTGTCATTTTTGGGTTTGATGTTACCACAAAATCATTAAATGTTTTATTGATACCCCGTTTTTTAGAATCGGAACAAAGTCATGAAACCTTAGTTAATGATTATGTATTAACAGGATATCACACATTAGAAAATGAGACAATAGATGAAACTGCCACCAGAGTTTTAAAGGAATTAACCGGGCTTGATAATCTGTATAAAAAACAATTTAAAGTGTTTGGTGATCCTAATCGGTTGATGCATGAAAAAGATATTATTTGGGCAAAAAATGAAAATTTTAATCAACGAACCATAACAATTGCCTATTATTTTTTGGTGAAAACACATGAAGTTAATTTGGAAAATAACAGCCATCATCCACAATGGTTTCCTATGAATAATTTACCGGAATTAGGATTTGATCATAAGGATATTATCAATGAAGCTTATATCGATTTAAAAGAAAAATCATTGTATAAGCCCATAATTTTTGAACTTTTACCAGATAAATTTACCATTAAGGAATTACAGGATACGTATGAATCTATTTTGGGAAATGAGATTGATAATAGAAATTTTAGACGAAAAGTATTAACCAAGAAATATATCGTTGAGTTGGATGAAAAACAAGTGGGAATTTCAAAAAGACCTTCCCAACTCTTTATGTTTAGTAAGGACGTTTACCAAAAAATATACAAAGAAAGTTACTTAATAAACATTTAGACTGTTATTTGAAACGTCGAAAAAAGATATCGGTGGTTTTTATCTTGTATTGCTTAACAAATCGTTTAGATTGGCATCTTAAATATTTACATTTGCAAAAAAAATATAAAAGATTCCTTTTTCATGACAAAAGCAAAACACATCAAATTAATTTTCATTTTAGGTTCATTAACAGCACTTGGACCGTTTTCTATAGACATGTATTTGCCCGGTTTTGAAGGTATTGCTAACGATTTGAATACTACTGTCGCTAAGGTTTCGATGACTTTATCCAGTTATTTTATTGGAATTTCTGCAGGACAATTATTGTATGGACCATTATTAGACCGTTTTGGAAGAAAGAAACCTTTATTTATAGGTATTTTGGTTTATATTCTTGCTTCTTTAGGTTGTTCTTTTGTAACCAATATTGATACTTTTATAGGGTTGCGTTTTATACAGGCAGTTGGTAGTTGCGCTGCTGCAGTAGCTTCTGTGGCAATGGTTCGAGATTTATTTCCTGTAAAAGATATTCCTAAAGTATTTTCTTTATTGATGTTGGTTGTGGGACTTTCGCCAATGTTAGCACCTACAATTGGAGGTTATGTTACGGCTTATTATGGCTGGCATGTAGTATTTTTAATTTTGATGGGTTTAGGAATTATTATACTTATTGGTGCAATGATTGAACTTCCCAACACCTATGTTCCTGATACTTCAATTTCATTAAAACCAAAACCAATTATTACCAATTTTATAAGTATCCTGAAAGAGCCTCAATTTTATACTTATGCTTTTACCGGAGCAGTTGCTTTCTCTGGCTTGTTTACTTATGTGGCGGCTTCTCCTATTTTATTTATGACTATTTTTAAAGTAGATCCCAAAACGTATGGTTGGATTTTTGCATTTATGTCTTTGAGTTTTATTTCTGCCAGTCAATTAAATTCTCTTTTGTTAAGAAGATTCAAAAGTGAACAAATGATTTTTGGAGCGTTAATTACTCAAACAATATTGAGTATTATTTTTCTTGTGGCTGCTTTAAATAATAGGCTGGGTTTGTATGAAACTATAGCTTTTTTATTTTTGTTTTTAGCCTGTTTGGGGATTTCAAATCCTAATACGGCTGGGCTTACCCTTGCTCCTTTTAGTAGAAATGCCGGAAGTGCTTCTGCTTTAATGGGAGCCATTCAGTTGGGATTAGGAGCATTAGCATCCTTTGTGGTAGGTATTTTTGTTATAGATTCATTGGTTCCAATGGTTGTAATTATGTGTATTACAACAATTACAGCTTTTGTAATTTTGAATATTGGAAAACGAAATATTAAAAAAACTATCGTTAGCTCATCAGATCAGGAAGTAACGATGGTTCATTAATTTTTATTTTTTATCAGGTCTGATAATCATTCGCAAAGATTGGTCTTTTGCGAAATAAGCAGTCATCCAATTATAAAAAGTCAGGATTCGGTTTCGATAGGTTATTAATGAAATTAAGTGAACAAATAGCCAAATTATCCATGCAAAAAATCCTTTGAAATGTAATTTAGGGCTTGGTAAATCTACAACAGCTTTGTTTTTTCCTATGATTGCCATAGCTCCTTTGTCCTTGTATACAAAAGGAATTAATGGTTTATTTTGATTGATTGATTTGAAATTTTTAGATAAATTCAATCCTTGTTGAATGGCGACTTGAGCCACTTGCGGATGACCTTGAGGGAAATTTTTATCTGTAAGCTGTATGCAGGTATCCCCTATTGCATAGATGTTTTGGGTGCCATTAACTTTATTAAAAGCATCTGTAGCCAAACGTTTTCCACGGCCATAACTCTCTGTTGGAATTCCTTCAAATTCTCTTGCCGAAACACCGGCTGCCCAAATTAAATTTTTGGTTTGAATCGTTTCTCCATTCGAGAAAAATACAGTATCGTCTACATAATCAGTTACCCGACTGTTTAATTTTACAATAACACCAAGTTTGGTCACCGCTTCCAAGGTGTCTTCTTGCGATTCCTTGCTCATGGGCGATAGTAAGGCGTCACCACCATCGACCAAATAAATATTACTGGCTGTGGTCCCAAGTTCAGGATATTCTTTAAGGAAAATGTTTTTTCTCATCTCGGCAAACATTCCCGAAAGCTCTACTCCTGTTGGTCCGCCACCTGCAACTACGATGGTTAATAATTTTCGTCGTTTACGAATATCTTTGCAAATTGCCGCTTTTTCTAAATTTTTCAGGATGGTATTTCGCATTTCAATGGCATCATTGAGCGTTTTCATCGGAATTGCATTTTTCTTAACATTTTCCATTCCAAAATAACTTGTTTCGGCTCCGGTTGCAAAGACTAAATAATCGTATGTTAATTCTCCGTTGTTGAGAATAATTTTATTTTCGGCAGGGATTACTTTTTGAAGTTCTCCCAAACGAAATTGCAGATTCTTTTTTCCGGCAAAAAATTTCCGAAAAGGATAGCTGATACTGGAAGGTTCTAAAAAAGCAGTAGCAACCTGATATATGAGTGGTGGAAAGAAATTATAGTTATTTTTATCAACAAGTGTTACATGAATTCCTTTTTCATTCAGGAGTTCTTTCGCCAAATTTAATCCAGCAAACCCACCGCCTATTATTACAATCTCCATATTTTTCTAATTTTTGTTGTATAAAAAAAGCATCCTATAAATATAAGTTATTTACAGGATGCTTTTGAATGTACAACTATTAAAAAAAGATTAAAATATTAGTTTCTTTTTAATTTTTTAACGGGTTTTTCTGCAGGTTCATTTTTGGCTTGAAGCAAATGGTTGGCTAATAATTTTTCTATCAATTCGTCTTTGGTCAAATGATGAAAAATCGTTTTTATTTTAGTTTTTAATGCTGGATCAACCTCGTGATTGGGTTTGGTTTTAAAGATTTGTTTGGCCCACAAAAGCGTATTGTTTTCTTCGATACTGGCAACTGTTGGCTTATTAAATTCAATAAATTTGATGCCTAATTCTTTTTCGAAACCGGCAATTTCCATTACTTCTTCGGGTTGCAAAATCGTTAATGAAAGTCCTTTTGCTCCTGCTCTTGCTGTTCTTCCGCTACGGTGTACATAAACTTCATACACATCCGGCAAATGATAATTTACCACATATGATATTTCTTTTACATCAATTCCTCGCGCTGCTAAATCTGTTGCGACTAATATATTGATGTGTCCTTCACGAAATTGCTCCATAATTCTGTCACGAATTCCTTGAGATAAACTACCGTGCAAAGCACCTGATGAAAATCGATTAATGGCTAAATTTTTAGCCAGTTTATTTACTGCAGCTTTAGTTTTGCAAAAAATGATTCCGCGTTCTCCTTCTTTCGAATTCAAAAAATGCATCAAAACATCAAGTTTTTCTATAGGGTTTACGACTATATATTGGTGATCAATTCCTTGATTCCCTACAGTTTCCATATTGGCACTTACCTGAACTACATTTTTGTTTAAGTAATTCTGAATCAGTTGTTTTATTGTTCCAGGCAAAGTCGCCGAAAACAAAAAGGTTCTATGATTTTTAGGTATTTCGGCAATAATCTCATCTAAACCTTCTTTTAAAATCGTCACCATTTCATCGGCTTCGTCTAGAACAAGAAATTTAGTTTCTTTTAAAGAAATTGCTTTACGTTGAATCAAATCAATTAATCTTCCCGGAGTAGCAACTACAATATGTGTTGGTAATGTTAAGCGCTCTATTTGAGGTTTTATTGGGATACCTCCACAAGTGGCTGCGATGGAAACTTCGGGCAGATATTTTGCAAAATCTTCTAAATTTCTAAAAATTTGTTGTCCTAATTCACGAGTCGGAACCAGAATTACAGCTTGAATTGTTGCTGAATTCGGGTCTATTAATTGTAAAAGAGGCAATCCAAAAGCGGCTGTTTTTCCAGTTCCAGTTTTGGCAAGTCCAACTAAATCAGTTGTGTTTGATAAAAGTAGCGGAATTGTTTTTTGCTGAATTTCTGTAGGTACTACAATTCCTAATTCGGTAATCGCTTTTAGTATTGGTGCTGAAATTCCTAAATCAGAGAATTGTTTTGACATTATTTTGGATTTATAATTTTTTTAAAAGTGCTTTTGATCGTTTAGTTTCTACTGTGAAACAGGTATCAATCTGGTTCGTTCATGATTTTTTCACGGTATTTTTTACCGGTTAACAAAATCAATTTTAATTTGTAATCATCAACAAGCCATTCGCGGTAATTTTTGCTGCATTGGCTCAAACATTTAGAATATCGTTTGATGCGACAATCAATATCGTCCTCTAACTCTTTTCCTAATGCTTTTGCTTCCTGTAAAGTTTCAGAATTGTCCACACACATTGCGGCATGTTGTTCTAATGATTTTTCTAAAACTACTTTTGAACGTAAATTTTGTTTGATAATTAATTTATGTTCTTCATCGACGTCAAAAGTAACGACTTCGGTTTTACTAAATTTAGCGCGTAATTCCGGAGGCATTGCATATTTAAAATACAATTCAATTTCGTTATCATCACGTAAGTTTTCCAAATAAAATTCAGGCGATTTAAAGATATGTTGCCAGTTTACCGGCTCACTCCATAAACCAAAACGAGCAGCATTATTTCCTAAATCTATAACTGTAAACTCATCTTTATTAGGCAATTTTCTGGAACCACGACCAATCATTTGGAAATATAAAGTCAGTGATTTTGTGGCTCTGTTTAGGATTATTGTCTCTACTGTAGGTTCATCAAAACCAGTTGTAAGGATACCAACAGAGGTTAAAATTGCATCTGGAGTTTTTTTGAACCAATGCAAAATATCTTTTCGTTCCTCGTTATTGCTGGTGTTGTCAAGATGTCTTATCGGATATCCCGCTTCTCTAAAAGTTTCATAAACATATAATGAAGTATTGATTCCGTTGTTGAAAATTAAGGTTTTCTTTCCTAAAGATTTTTCGGTGTAGGCATGCAACAATTTTTCTTGCATGGCCATATTTGTGTATAAATCATCAGATGATTTTACGGTATAATCACCGTTAATCCCTACTTTCAATGATGTTAAACCAACATCATAACTATAAGTAACGGCTTTCGCTAAAAAGCCTTTTTCAATCAAAGAACCAATAGTATCTCCTACAATTAATTCGTCATAACTTTCATGCATTGGTAATTTAATATTAGAACTCAACGGCGTGGCAGTTACTCCTAATATGAACGCATTTTTGAAAGAACTTAATAATTTTCGGAAGGAATTATAGTGGGCCTCATCGATGATTACTAAACCTACATTATCTAAATGCAGTTTTTCGTCATTGATACGGTTTTTTAAAGTTTCGACCATGGCAACAAAACAAGAGTATTCGTTTTGATCCGGAAGTTCTTTTACTTTACTGTTGATGATTTTATTTTTTACGTCAAAACCTTTCAACATTTTTGAAGTTTGTTTACACAGCTCTATTCTGTGGGTCAAAACAACTACTTTTTTATCGTGTTGGGATAAATAACGACGAACAATTTCTGAAAACACCACTGTTTTACCACCACCTGTAGGCAATTGATACAATAAATGATGTTGCGCCGGAGCATTGTCAATTCGTTCAAAGATGGCATCTATATCTCCTTTTTGGTAGGCATAAAGCTCTTTTTTGTCTTCTATTTCTATTTCTAAAGTATTTTGGGACATTGATTTTTGTTGGATTTTTGCAAAAATACACCTAAAAAACAGTTTTTTTGTTAATTTTAATTAAAAAGAAATAGGACTCGTTAATTAAAATTGGTTATTAGAAACTTTTTCTATTCCAATCGCTCGATAACAGCATTAAATTCAGGTTCGTTAAACCATTTTTGTACAATAGTTTCGTTGTGAATGGAATGAATTCTGGATTTAAATTCATTTAAAATTCCATTGGATATCAAAAAAACGACCGCTTGATCAAATGAATTGAACATGCTTTTATAAAAAAGCTCTTGTTTTACAGGATGTTCTGCTGAAAATGTTTGGGCAATTTCGATATTGTAAAGCATTATATCGGCAATGATAAAAGGATCAACTCCCAAAAGAATAAAATGCTTAATGTATTTTTGGGCAACAGAACGCCTCATTTTTGGTTTGCTTCTCCTCCCCGATTTTTTTATCGGATAATATTCATGTGAGATTTTAAGTTTAGATTCCTGCAAAAGCGTTTCTTCCTTTGGATTAAAAACAAAATTATAGTACACTTTTACCGGACTAAATTTTTCATACAATTCCAAAATTTGCTCTTCGAGTTGCTCTTTATTGAGTTCGGTCAGGTATTTTTTTAAATCACGTTTGCTCATTATCAAAGTTTAAGATTACAAAAGTAAATTACTTTAGGAATCAATACACCGAAAATCAATGATAATACTTAATTTTGCTTACTATCTATATCCAAATTTTATTTTCATGCTTAAGATTTTCAAAATTATCGCTATTCTCGAAGGAATTTCCTATTTGGTTTTATTTTCGAACATGCTTTTTATTAAACCTAATCATTTTGATTTATACAAAACATTGCTTTATCCAATTGGGATGTCACATGGCGTTTTATTCGTCGCTTACATTGTTTTGGCGGTGTTATTAAAATTCAAAGAAAATTGGGATGTAAAAAAATTGGGAATTATTGGTGTAGCATCGGTAATCCCTTTTGGTACTTTTTATATTGAAAAGAAATACTTAAAAAATGCGTAAAATAATAGAAATTATATTCAATTTTCTATATCCAATTCTCCGAAAATGGGGATTGGGAAGCACTTTTGCCTCTTATTTAAGTTTAGCTGTAAATCTATTAATTCTGTGTATTTTAGCATACGGAATCTATGTTTTATCCCGGCTTATTCTGGTTACAGCTATGGCTATTGTAGCTCAAAAAACCAAAACAAGATTCGATGATTTATTGGTCAGTAATAAAACAGCCAAATACATTGCCTATCTAATTCCATTGTCATTCATTTATAAATCGGTACCGGTTATTTTAGACCGATTTGAATATTGGGAAGGTGTTTTTGGAAAAATGGTTGGTATTTATATCGTCATGTTACTTCTATGGATTGTTCGTACCATTTTTAATGCATTAAGAGATTATCTCAAATTAATACCTTCTTACAGCGATAAACCAATAGACAGTTTCATTCAGGTAATTATGATTGTCTTGTGGGCCGTTGGGATTACTGTGATTATTTCAAAATTATTTGATATCGACCAAAAGGAGTTATTGACTATTTTGGGAGCAGTTTCGGCCTTGATTATATTAATTTTCAGGGATACTTTGTTGGGGTTTGTGGCCAGTGTTCAGGTTTCTATAAACGATATGGTTCGTATTGGCGATTGGATTACGATGGATAAATTTGGTGCTGATGGAGATGTGATAGAAATTAATTTGGCTACCGTAAAAGTTCGAAATTTCGATAATACCACCACTACAATCCCTACATATAGTCTGAGTTCCGATTCTTTTCATAACTGGCGCGGTATGCTGAATTCGGATGGACGACGAATAAAAAGACATATTCTTATCAAAACAGGCAGCATCCGATTTTTGGAAGATTCAGAATTAGAAGATTTGAAAAAAATTGAACTTATAAGTGCTTATATTGATACCCGAAAACGAGAAATTGATCACTATAATTCAACTAATAAAATAGATAAATTACTGGCTATTAATGGTAGGAATTTAACCAACTTTGGTTTGTTTCGTAAATATATCACACAATATCTTCAGAATTATCCGGGTTTAAATCGAGAGATGATTATGCTTTGCCGCCAATTGCAGTCAACTTCACAAGGCACTCCGCTTGAGATTTATGCTTTTTCGCACGACAAACGTTTTGAAAATTATGAATACATCATGGCCGATATATTTGATCATATTATAGCTTCGGTTCGTTATTTTGATTTAGAAATATATGAATTGCCTTCAGAGAAAAATTCTCTTGGTTCAGAAATACAATAATCAACAAAAGATATTCAGACTTTCGTTTCAGTTTATGGAATCATTACTTGTTTCTAAAAGATAAGTAATGATTCCATTTTTTATTACAACCGATCTTTAACAAATTCAATTTGTGTTTTTCCATGCGCTTTTGGTTTTCCATCAGCACCAAGATTAACCATCGTAGTGGTATCAATTGTAATAATAGTTTCTCGTGTCATCATGTTTCTGGCTTCACAGGTAAGAACTAGCGAAGTATTTCCAAACTTAAGTACATCAATTCCAATCTCTATAATATCTCCTTGTTTAGCAGAACTTCTAAAATTAATTTCCGACATGTGTTTGGTAACAATTCTGGAGTTTTCTAGTTGAATAATAGAATATAAAGCTAATTCTTCGTCCAACCAAGCTAATAATTTTCCTCCAAATAAAGTTCCGTTTGGATTTAAATCTTCGGGTTTAACCCATTTTCTAGTATGAAATCTCATAGTTTTTATTTTATAAGTGCAAAATTAAACTATTCCTATCGCTATTTTTTCTATTTTTAAAGAAAAAAAGATGAATCAAAGAGATGTTTTTATAAAGGAATTTCGAGGACCTACAATAGGAATTGTAACCGCACAATCTTCAACAGAAGAATCGTTTCAAAATGAAGTCCTTCGCCCTGTTTTGAAATTGCAGAACGATTTATTTGTCGCTTCATTCCTCAATTATATAAGTAAAAATAAAGCTGATTTTTACACACATACCGTAGAGAAAAAAATGGCTATTATAGAAAATGCAATTCAAAAAGATATTAAGTTTAGAAATGCACTAAAAGGAATGATTATCGGATTATTTACCGCCGATGAATATAGCCAGTATATAAAAAATTCCTCCAGTCTCAACAAAAGAATGATGAGTATGCTCACAGAACGATTGAAAAGCCAAGTACAATTGTTTGATGTTGTAGCATAAACAACAAATTTTTAAAAGAGTATTTCTACTATTTTTTAATTTATTTTAGGACTAGAATTGTATCATAGTTGAATAATTTTTTGAATAATTTTCAAAAAAGAATGAGGTATTGACTTATAATTTTACAATTCTATAACCTTTTGATTATTCTTGATTTTTTTATAATAAATTTTTGATAAACTAAATTATTGATGTTTTTTGTTCGTTTTTTTTGATTATAATTGTTAAATGTAATCACACGGAAATCCTTACTTTATAAAGTTTACGATGAAAGAAGAATATTTCAAATGGTACTCACCCAATCTAAGCAGGGATATCGAAATGTTAGTTTTTGGACATTCGGGATATCCTGTGATTTTGTTTCCAACTTCTATGGGAAGTTTCCATGAAAATAAAGACATGGGACTTATTGACGCTGCAAAATGGTATATCGAGCAAGGATTAATACAAATATTTTGTCCTGCAAGCATTGATAAAGACAGTTTTTACAACAAACAAATTCACCCGATTCATCGCATAGAAAATCATACTTGGTACGATAAAATGATTTGTCATGAGATTGTTGAAAAAGTAAGACATAATTCTCCTTCGGGGAAAGTGGTTATGGCCGGTTGTAGTTTTGGAGGATATCATGCTGCAAATTTTGCGTTTCGTCATCCGGGATACGTGAGTCATCTGTTTTCTATGAGTGGTGCTTTTAGTATAAAAAGTTTCATGGACGGTTTTCATAATGACGATGTGTTTTTTAATAGTCCGGAAGATTTTTTATACGGACTAAACGACCATGAACTTTGGGATATGGATGTGGTTTTAGGAACGTCTAACTGGGATATTTGCTATGATGCCAATCTAAAACTGAGTAAGGTTTTAAGCGACCGGAATGTGCATCACTGGTTAGATGTTCGTCAAGACAGGGCACACGATTGGCCGGTTTGGAAAGAAATGTTTCCTCATTATTTATCACGAATTAAGTTTTTTTAAAATATACAAGATGAAAAAAATCGGAATTTTATTTGGAATGGAAGATACCTTTCCACAAGCATTTATAGATCGTGTAAACTCAAAAAACGAAAAAGGAATTATTGCTGAGGCAGTTGCTATTGATAAAGTGGTTCAAAATAGTGATGGTGAATACGCCGTAATTATAGATCGCATTTCACAAGATGTTCCTTTTTATCGTGCGTATTTGAAAAATGCGGCTTTAACAGGAACAAATGTGATTAATAATCCGTTTTGGTGGAGTGCTGATGATAAGTTTTTTAACAATGCGTTGGCCGATACTTTGGGCGTTCCGTTGCCTAATACCGTAATTCTTCCTTCGGCGGAACATCCTACAGATACTACCGGAAAATCGTTTCGGAATTTAAAATATCCAATGGATTGGCAAGGTATTTTTGATTATGTTGGATTTCCTGCATACATGAAACCGTATGCCGGAGGTGGTTGGAAAAATGTGTATCGATTAGAAAATAAAGAAGAGTTTTGGGAAAAACATCAGGAAACGGGACAGTTAGTAATGATGTTACAAGAGGAAATTGTTTTTACAGAATATTTCAGAGTATATTGTTTGGGCTGCAAAGCGGTTCGAATTATGCAATATGAGCCTAGAAATCCGCATCATTTGCGGTATGTTCTTGACGGCCCTCCTGTGGATAAAAAATTATTAGCTACTATAAAAGACTATACTTTACGACTTTGTAAAGGTTTAGGTTATGATTTTAATACAGTTGAATTTGCGGTACGTGACGGAATTCCGTATGCGATAGATTTTGGAAATCCTGCTCCTGATGCTGAATTAAGTTCTGTTGGTGCCGAAAATTTTGAATGGGTTGTTGAGGAAGCTGCAAAAATGGCTATTGCTGCCGCAAAAAAACAAAAACCAGGTAAAATAAACTTGACTTGGGGAACCTTTATCAAAGAAGCTGTTGCGGGGAAATAAACCCAATTTGAGGATTCTCGATTGGTCCTAGCCCTGATGGAAGTGGCATCCTTTTGTTCTGGAGTTCAGAACAAAAGATATAACGTACAGCAGGAAACAGCTCCTAAAAATTAAAAAAACAATGAAAAAATTACCTGTTTTCACACTTGGTGTGGAAGAAGAATATCAAATTATTGATCCTGTTACCAGAGATTTACGTTCGCATTTGTCTAAAATTGTAGATGGTGCCAAAATCATATTGAATGAGCAAGTGAAAGCTGAAATGCATCAATCTGTTGTAGAAGTTGGTACTAATATTTGTAAAAGTGTTGCTGAGGCTAAGGCTGAAATCAAGTTTTTGCGGTCTAAAATTGTAGAATTGGCCGATAAACAAGAACTGATTGTGGGCGGCGCCGGAACGCATCCTTTTTCGAAATGGCAAGACCAGCCCATTACGGATGATCCGCGTTATCATGACATTGTGAATGAATTGCAGGATGCGGCACGTTCGAATTTAATCTTCGGAATGCATTGTCATGTGGGTATTGAAAATCGAGAAATTGGTTTGCAATTGATGAATCAGGCAACTTATTTTTTGCCCCATATTTTTGCGCTTTCTACGAATTCTCCTTTTTGGGAAGGCCGACAAACGGGTTATAAATCTTTTAGAACTAAAGTTTTTGATAAGTTTCCAAGAACTGGATTGCCGGAATATTTTGATTCAGTTAGTTCGTATGAGAATTATTTGGAGACTTTGGTGAAAACCAATTGTATTGATAATCCTAAAAAAATATGGTGGGATTTACGTTTACATCCATTTTATAATACGATCGAATTCAGGATTTGTGATATGTGTTTAACGGTTGAAGAGACGATATGTATTGTAGCTATTATTCAGGCAATTGTGGCTAAATTATATAAGCTGAATATGAATAATACGAGTTTTAATATTTATCGATTGGCGTTAATCAAAGAAAATAAATTTAGAGCGGCTCGTTACGGAATCGATAATAATATGATTGATTTTGGTTTGCAAAAAGAGGTTGAAACCAAAATGCTTATTCTAGAACTTTTAGAATTTATTGATGATGTTGTTGATGAATTAGGAAGTCGTGAAGACATAAATTATGTACATGAAATTTTGAAAAACGGAACCGGAGCAGATAAGCAACTTGCCGTTTTTCAAGAAACAAATAATCTTTCAAAAGTCGTTGACTTTATAACAAGTGAATTTACCAAGGGGTTGTAAATTAAATTACCTTTGCTAACTGTTTTTAAAGTAAAAAAATGAGCGATAAAGTCATAAAAATAGCCCTTTTGGATATGTACAACGGTGAACCTAATCAAGGAATGCGATGTATTATTGATATTATTAACCGGTTTACGCCAGTAGTGACTTTTAAAGTTTTTGATGTTAGAGGAAAATGTGAATTGCCACAAATTGATAAATATGATATTTATATTTCATCCGGCGGACCAGGAAACCCGTTGATTGGTGATGGAGATTGGGATACTAAATATTATGAATTTATTGATGCTCTGAATAAATGGAATACAGATAAACCAACAAAAAAACATGTTTTGTTTATTTGTCATTCCTTTCAAATGGCTTGTAAACACTTTGGTCTGGCCGAAATCACCAAACGCAATGACACTTCTTTTGGGGTTATGACCATTCATAAAACGAAAGAAGGGTTAGATGATCCTCTTTTTGAAGGATTGTCAGATCCATTTTATGCCATAGATTCCCGAGATTATCAGGTTGTACAGCCTAAATTGAGTGTTTTTGCTAAAAAAGGAGCTAAAATTATTTCTTTGGAAAAAATTAGGGATTATGTGCAATACGAACGCGCAATAATGGCTGTTCGTTTTACAGATTATTTTGTGGGAACACAATTTCATCCAGAAGCAGATCCGGTGAGTTTTATTACTCATTTAAGAAATAAGGAAGCCAAAAATAAAATTAGGGCTATGAAAGGCAAAAAGAAGTTCCGTAATATGCTGGAAGATTTATTAGATGACGATAAGATTTACAGAACTAACGAGACTTTGATTCCAAATTTCCTTCGCATTGCCATAAATGACTTGATAAAGACCAAAAAAATCATGTCTAATTAATCCCCAAATTGTTTATGATTCCAAAATATCGGGAGTTATTTAATGCCCAATTCACAGACAAAAAATATCAGGAATTCAAAGATGATATTGCTTCCGATTTTGATTATGCGCCTACTTTTCGATTAGGGGAAACTCCTTTTTTTATTTCAAATGAATTAAAAAAACAGTTGACAGAAGGTTGTAATGAAGTTATAGCTTTGATTCAGAAAGATGATTTTAAGGAATTAACTAATAAGGCTTTAGAGTTAAATATTAAAGTACCAAATGAAGATGAACACACCACTTTTCTAGCAATAGATTTTGGTATTTGTGAAGAAGATGGAGTTGTGATTCCAAAATTGATTGAAGTTCAAGGATTTCCAACTTTATATAATTATCAGATTAATTTATATGAAAAGTTCAGAAAGCATTATCCTTTTCTAAATGAATTAACTCCTTTCATAAATAACATCAATACCGAAGAATATCTAGAGATTCTGAAAGAAGTAATTTGCAATCATCATCCCGAAGAAAATGTTATTTTACTCGAAATTGAGCCTGAAAAACAAAACACACAAATCGATTTTTTATATTGCCATAAAGACATTGGCATTCCTGTAGTTTGTGTGACTGATGTGGTTAAAAAAGGAAATCAGCTTTTTTACAAAAATATAAACGGCGATTTGGTTTTAGTAAAACGCATTTACAATAGAGTGATTTTTGATGAATTGAATTCGCGAACTGATTTAAAATTAAATTTTAGTTTTTCAGATGATTTAGATGTAGAATGGGCCGGACATCCCAACTGGTTTTTTAGAATCAGTAAATTTATATTACCCTTCTTAAAAGGCAAATATTTTATAGAAACTACCTTGTTAAGTGACTTGGCAGTAATTCCCGAAGATTTAGAAAATTATGTTTTGAAACCTTTATTTTCTTTTTCAGGTTCCGGCGTGATTTTTCATGTCAAAAAGGAAGACATCGAAGCTGTTGTTGAAAAAGAGCTTTATATTTTACAAAAAAAAGTTAATTATATTCCAATTGTTCAATCTCCTGACGGAAAAGTAAAGGCAGAGGTTCGTGTTCTTTGCACATGGAAAAAAAATGATGTTGCTCCCACTCTACTTTGCAATTTAGTTCGTTTGAGCCGTGGCGAAATGATTGGTGTTAAATTCAACAAAGATAAAGACTGGGTTGGTGGTACTTTGGGTTTATTTGAAAGATAAATTGTATCTAAAAGTGTCATTAGTATTACTGAAGTCTTTTCTTATTAAACGTGTTTTTCTTTGCTTGTAATTTTACTTGCTTTATTTCCTTATGTTTTTGTTCATATATGTCAATTTAACGCATTGAAACTTGGTAATTGCAGGTTTTGTTTATTTTTTGCAGTCAAAAGATTACAATTTTGTTATAAAAAACGTTTGAAGTTAAATTTTAACATTCATTATTTTTTTTAAAAACTTCAATTTCCATTATTTTTAATTAATTTGCGATAGTCTTTGATGAATTTTTTAAACAGATTCCCTTAATAATTTAAATATAATTTAATTCTACCAATAAATTAACATTAAAAAAATGAATCTGTCTTTTTTTTATTTATTATTGTAACACTTTAATAATTACACAATTTTCATCAATAATTAATACTATTTAATATTATAGCAATGAATAGACGGGAAGCACTAAAAAAAGTTGCATTTTTAATGGGAGGCGCAATATCTGCGACTACAATGGGCGTTTTATTTGAAAGTTTTACTGTACTGGAAAAAGATAAAAACTTTGTGTTTTTCTCTGTTTCAGATGAAGAAATTTTGGCTGAATTTGCCGATATTATTATCCCAACAACTGCATCATCTGCAGGAGCAAAAGCAGCTGGTTTAGGTGCGTTTATTCCAATGATGATTAGGGATTGTTATCCAGCGCAAATGCAACAAATGTTTGCTTCTGGAATGAAAGACATGCAAGCAAAATGTTTCAAAGATTTCAATAAAGATTTTTTGACAATGACTGTAGAAGAACGTCAGAAATTAATGAACAGCTTAAAAGACGAAGCAATTGCAACAAATAAAGCACCTTCATTCTTTTTACTAGCCAGAGATTTAACGATTCTGGGTTACTTTTCATCAGAAATAGGTTGTACTCAAGCCCGTGAATATTTACCAGTACCAGGACGATATGACGGAAGTGCCGAATATACACCAGGACAAAAAGCTTGGGCTACAAACTAATTACCTTTAAAATTTATTAGCTAAAAAATATTTAAAAAACCAAAAATTACTACACGTGAATATAAATACGGATTTAAAAAAACAAAATACTTATGATGCTATTGTTGTAGGATCTGGTATTAGTGGCGGTTGGGCTGCAAAAGAACTTACTGAAAAAGGATTAAGAGTTTTGATGTTGGAACGCGGAATGAACATTGAGCATGTTAAAGATTATGAATCAGCGATGAAAGCTCCATGGGAATTTGAGCATGCAGGTAAACTTACCGAAGCACAAAAAGCAACACATCCGGTTCAAACAAGAGATTATCCATACAATGAAGCTACCGAAAAATGGTGGGTAAATGATATTGAATGTCCATATACTGAAGACAAGCGTTTTGACTGGTACAGAGGATTTCACGTAGGTGGAAAATCACTAATGTGGGGACGTCAGAGTTACCGTTTTAGTGACCACAATTTTGAGGATAATGCAAAAGACGGTCATGGTAATGACTGGCCAATCCGTTATAAAGATATTGCTCCATGGTATGATTATGCAGAGAAATTTGCGGGAATCAGTGGTCAAAATGAAAATTGGCCTTTATTACCCGATGGTCATTTCCTTCCACCAATGGATATGAACTGTGTAGAAAAATCAGTTAAGGAAAGAATCGAGAAACATTACAATAAATCAAGAATTATGACTATTGGACGCACGGCTAATTTAACCGTTCCTCATAATGGTCGTGGTAGTTGTCAATATAGAAATTTATGCAGTCGTGGTTGTCCGTTTGGAGCTTATTTCAGTACGCAATCGGCTACACTTCCTGCTGCAATGGCGACCAAAAGATTAACCGTTAGACCCTACTCTATTGTGAATCATATCATTTATGATAAAGATACCAAAAAAGCAAAAGGAGTTATGGTTATCGATGCAGAAACGAATGAAACAATGGAGTTTTATGCTAAAATTGTTTTTGTTAACGGATCTACTTTAGGTTCGACTTTTGTATTATTGAATTCTACATCAGAAGCACATCCGAATGGATTGGGTAATGCCAGCGGACAATTAGGACATAATTTAATGGATCACCATTTCCGTTGTGGCGCAGAGGGAAGCGCAGAAGGATTTGAAGATAAATACACTTATGGCAGAAGAGCTAATGGAATTTATATTCCAAGATATCAAAACGTAGGAAATGATAAAAGAGATTATTTAAGAGGTTTTGGTTATCAAGGAGGTGCCAGTAGAGGTTCATGGCATAAAGAAGTTGCTGAGTTAGCCTTTGGTGGTGATTTCAAAGAAACCATGTCACGTCCTGCCGATTCTTGGAGTATGGGATTAGGTGGTTTTGGAGAGATGTTGCCTTACTATGAAAATAAAGTATACATTGACCATTCTAAAAAAGACAAATGGGGACAACCGGTTTTGGCCATTGATTGCGAATACAAAGAGAATGAAGCAAAAATGCGTGAAGACATGATGAATGATGCTGCCGAAATGCTTGAAGCAGCCGGAATGAAAAATGTAAAAACGTATGATAATGATTGTTATCCAGGTATGGCCATTCACGAAATGGGAACTGCCAGAATGGGTAATGACCCAAAAACTTCGGTTTTAAATAAATGGAATCAAATGCATGAAGTTAGTAATGTATTTGTAACAGATGGTTCTTGTATGCCTTCAATCGCTTGTCAAAATCCATCATTAACATTCATGGCTTTAACAGCTCGTGCTTGTGATTATGCAGTAAAAGAATTAAAGAAAAAAAATATCTAGGTTTCAAATTATGACAAGAAAATTAAGAATGGGAATGGTCGGTGGTGGCCAAGATGCTTTCATAGGAGCGATTCACAGATTAGCTGCAAATATGGACGGGCTTATAGAATTAAGTTGTGGTGCATTGAGTATTAATCCAGAAGTTGCAGTAGCATCTGGTAAAGCATTGTTTCTGCCGGAATCAAGAACCTACCTGACTTATGAAGAAATGATAAAAGCAGAAGCAGCATTGCCTGCGGATGTTCGAATGGATTTTTTGACTATTGTTACACCAAATTTTGCACATTTTGCCCCAGCTATGATGGCTTTGGATTATGGTTTTAATGTGGTTATCGAAAAACCAATCACTTTTTCATTGGAAGAAGCTAAACTATTAGAACAAAAAATAAAAGAAACAGGATTAATCCTTTGTTTGACACATACTTATTCCGGTTACCCAATGGTAAAACAGGCAAAAGCAATGGTTCGCGAAGGAAAACTAGGAAAAATTCGCAAAGTTTGGGTAGAATATCCTCAAGGATGGTTGAGTAAATTATCCGAGAGAGAAGGAAATGCACAAGCGGCTTGGAGAACTGATCCTAAAAAATCTGGAAAAAGTTCTGTTATGGGAGACATTGGTACTCATGCAGCTCATTTAGCCGAGTACATTACAGGTTCTAAAATTACGGATGTTTGTGCGGAATTAAACACTTTGGTTGAAGGCCGTATCATGGATGATGATGGCGCTGTAATGTTGAAATTTGATAATGGTTCGAAAGGAGTTTTAATGGCATCTCAAGTAGCAGCCGGAGAAGAAAATGCATTACGAATCAGAGTGTATGGGGAAAAAGGTGGAATCGAATGGTTTCAACATGATCCAAATACTTTAATGGTGAGATGGTTAGACGAACCTGCACAGATTTTAAGAGCTGGGGCTAATTATGGCGCGCATTTATCATCATTTGCTACTCATAATTGCAGAACTCCGGGCGGACATCCAGAAGGATATTTAGAGGCATTTGCTAATATTTATCGCAATTTTGCTTTGACATTAGGTTGTAAATTAGAAGGAAAAGAACCAACTCCTGAAATGTTAGATTTCCCTTCTGTTGAAGACGGATTAAGAGGAATGGCGTTTATTGATAACGTAGTGGTCTCTGCACAGTCCGATAAAAAATGGACTCCTTACGTTTTATAGTAAATTAGGAATTCATAAAAGTTTAGACAATAATAAAATATGACAACAATACAAGGACCAGCAGTCTTTTTAGCACAGTTTATTGGTGATCAAGCACCATTTAATTCTTTAGATGGAATTTGTAAATGGGCAGCAGATTTAGGTTTTAAAGGCATACAAATGCCAACTTTAGATGCTCGTTTTATCGATTTACAGAAAGCAGCAGAAAGTAAAACATATGCAGATGAGTTGACCGGAAAAATGGCTTCTTATGGATTACAAATTACAGAATTATCCACGCATTTACAAGGTCAGTTAGTAGCGGTTCATCCTGCGTATGACGATTTTTTTGATGGATTTGCTCCTGCTTCTCTTCGGGGAAATCCAAAAGCAAGACAAGAATGGGCTGTTCAACAGTTAAAATATGCTGCAAAAGCCTCTCAAAATTTAGGCTTGAATGCACATGCTACTTTTAGTGGTTCGTTGCTTTGGCAATATTTTCACCCTTGGCCACAGCGTCCGCCGGGTTTAATTGAAGAAGGCTTTGCCGAATTGGCCAAAAGATGGACTCCTATTTTGAATGAATTTGACCAAAACGGAGTTGATGTTTGTTATGAAATTCATCCTGGTGAAGATTTATTCGACGGCGAAACATACGAAATGTTTCTGAAAGCAGTTAATAATCATTCCAGAGCTTGTCTTTTATACGATCCTTCACATTTTGTATTGCAGCAATTAGATTACATTCAATACATTGATTTTTATCATGAACGAATTAAAGCGTTCCATGTTAAGGATGCCGAGTTTAATCCAACAGGAAAACAAGGAACATTTGGAGGGTATCAAAGTTGGGCAAATCGTGCCGGAAGATATCGTTCTCCTGGTGACGGGCAAATTGACTTCAAAACTATTTTTAGCAAATTAGCGCAATACGATTTTAAAGGTTGGGCCGTTATGGAATGGGAATGTTGTATTAAAAATCAAGAAGATGGTGCTCGAGAAGGTGCTGAATTTATAAAAAATCACATCATAAAAGTGACGGAGAAAGCATTTGATGATTTTGCAGCCGTTGAAACGAACAGCCAATTGAACCGAAAAAATTTAGGATTATAAAAATAAAAAAAAACATGAAATTTACTTATTTACTTTTAGGTGTTGCGATGATTACTTTATCTTCTTTTACGAATGATAATTCAGAAGATAAATACACAAAAAAAACGAATACTGTTGAACAACAATCAGAAGGAGAAAAACTGATATCCAAAATGGATTGTGTTGGATGTCATAAATTGGACAAAAAATTAATTGGTCCCTCCTATTTAGACATTGCCAAAAAATACGATTTAAATGATAAAAATATTAATTATTTATCTGCAAAAATTATTAAAGGAGGATCTGGAGTTTGGGGAAGTATACCAATGGCAGCACATTCTACTTTAAAGAAAGATGACGCAAAGAAAATAGCTAAATATATCTTGTCTCTAAAAAAATAAAAAAAGACATAGTAAACTACTTTTTTAAAAGAGTATTTTATTATGTCTTTTTCATATATTAACCTG
>ERZ1034361.637-NODE-637-length-21729-cov-2.537040_pt1 | contig 21729 bp, 20 predicted proteins | sample MGYA00520617_ERZ1034361 | MGnify/ENA primary metagenome ERZ1034361 (study PRJEB33736, sample SAMEA104284507) | Azolla filiculoides | biome: Urban; feature: Water surface; material: Ditch water | place: Netherlands | collected 2015-10-28 | depth 0-0.1 m ...
CCGCAGGGAAAAGCCTCGTGTTGGCGATCCAATGGACAAAAACACCGATGTAGGTGCAATTAACAGCAAGGAGCAACTTGCCAAAATTGTTGAACTTGCTGCAACTGGAGATTCTGAAGGTGCTGAACGCTGGAGCCCCGCATGTAACCTGCCAGCAAAGGGGTTCTGGTTTGCACCAACAATCTTTACCGGAGTTACTCAAGCGCACCGCATTGCACGCGAAGAGATTTTCGGTCCGGTTCTTTCAGTTCTCACCTTTAGAACTCCGCAAGAGGCGATAGAAAAGGCGAATAACACCCCCTTTGGCTTATCTGCGGGCATCTGGAGCGAGAAGGGATCGCGCACATTGTGGGCATCTCAGCAGCTTCGCGCAGGTGTTATCTGGGCTAATACCTTCAATAAGTTTGATCCAACCTCACCATTTGGTGGCTATAAGGAATCGGGGTGGGGTCGCGAAGGCGGTCGCCACGGCCTGTCTGCATACTTGAAGGGAGTCAGCCATGAGTAATCGCATCGATGTGAAGAAGACTTATAAGTTGTACATCAATGGCGCATTCCCTCGCACCGAATCTGGTCGCACCTACGAGATCAAAAATGCAAAGGGTGTATTTATTGCAAACCCATGTCTGGCATCTCGTAAAGATTTACGTGATGCAGTGGTTGCAGCACGTGCTGCACATAGTGGGTGGAATAAAGCTACGGCTTATAACCGCGGACAGATCTTGTATCGCATTGCAGAAATGCTTGAAGGCCGTCGTGCTCAATTTGTTGATGAGATCATCACCGTTACTGGTGCAACAAAGGTAAAGGCTGAAAAGGAAGTAACTGATTCAGTTGATCGCCTAGTTTGGTATGCGGGTTGGACTGACAAGATTGCATCTTTAGCTGGATCAACTAACCCTGTTGCAGGTCCTTTCTATAACTTTACAATTCCAGAAAGCATTGGAGTTGTTGCAGCTATCGCGCCAGAGACTCCATCATTACTTGGATTGATCGATGTTGTAGCGCCAATCATTACCTCAGGAAATACCGTTGTTGTCTTGGCAAGTTCGAAAGCCCCACTTTCTGCAATGACATTTGCAGAGGTGCTTGCAACTAGCGACCTGCCAGCAGGTGTCATCAATATCTTGACCGGTAAAAAGGATGAGATCGCACCATGGATGGCATCGCACATGGATATTGATGCACTAGATATATCTGGACTGCCTGCAAAGCAGCATGCGGATATCAAGGTAGCTGGAGCTGAAAACCTGAAACGGATCTATTCATTTAAATCGGTAGATCCTGGGCGAATCATCGCCTTTATGGAAGCCAAGACTGTTTGGCATCCAATAGGCCTATGAATTAACGGTTTTTAACCACAATTTCACGACCGCTTCAACATCGAGATCTAGAGCTACGCGCACCTTCGCTGAATCCTCAAGATCAAGTGGCTCTAACTGCTTAAGCCATGCATCACGACGATCAACAATTGTCTGACCACGTGCTGGGCCTGCCGAAGTATCGACAACAACATCAAACAATTCTGTTGTAAATAGCTCTGGCTGAATTGCGAAAGCAACTGCGCCGTAATCACCTAATGAAATTGGATCAGTACGTACTTGTTCCATAAAGCCAAGTGCCAATGAGCCCGCAAATACAGAGGCTGGCTTATCTGATTTACTCATTGCGGTTGCTTCTTCACGACCAACAGTTGGACGCATAAACACATCTAGACCATACATTGAAATCGGAACACCACTTTGGAAAACAATTGCAGCAGCTTCTGGGTCATGCCACACATTGAATTCTGCAGCTGCTGTTGCATTTCCGGCAGATGCAGATCCACCCATCAACACGATGCGATGAATCTTCTTTGCTGTTTCTGGAAAAGCTCGCAAGAACAGGGCAATGTTTGTTAATGGAGCAACGGGAACAATTGTGACGGGTTCAGTTGACTCTTCAATCAAATCACGCAGTAATTCAACCGCGCTACGAGGATCTACCTTGCGGTGGGATGGAGCAATTCCGAGATCGCACATTCCATCTTTTCCGTGAACATATTCGGCGTATTGACTCTTGCCCAATAATGGGCGGACAGCTCCACGCGCTACAGGAATATCCCCTGCGCCAGCTGCATCCAAAACCTTGAATGTATTGGCAACGACTTGGTCAACATTGGTATTGCCATCTACACATGTGATGCCAAGTAAGTTAATCTCTGGATGCATGGCAGCAAAGAGCACCGCAAAAGCATCATCTACACCGGTATCTACATCCATAATGATTGAAGTTTTGGTCATAACGGCTAGCCTAGCGTTATGAGACCAGCAGTAATAGCCGTAGTTGGCAGTGCAATGATGGATTTAACCGCCTATGCCGATGTCCTTCCTGAAGCTGGCCAAACCCTAGCGGGGCAGCTTTTTACAACCGGTTTTGGCGGCAAGGGTGCAAACCAAGCGGTGATGGCAGCCCATTGTGGAGCTGAAGTTCACTTCATTGGAAAACTTGGCAACGATGTATTCGGCACCGCAATCGCTGATAATTTTGTAAAGGTTGGAATTAATTCGCAGTATGTCGATCGAAGCGAAACCCCTAATGGCGTTGCCCATATTTGGGTTGATGGTCATGGCGAAAACCGCATCATCATCATTCCAGGTGCAAATCACGAGATTGAGATCGCTCGCGCTGTTGCTGCCATTAATGCAATTGCAGATCTTCAGATTGTTGTTGCTCAATGCGAAATTGTGCAGGAGGTAACAACGGCAGCATTTAAGGCAGCTAAAGCACGTGGGTGCACAACTATTTTGAACCCTGCACCATATCAACAGCTGTCTGCCGAGTTGCTAGAACTTACAGATTGGTTGATCCCCAACGAAACGGAGTTCCGCGAACTACACGGATCTTTACCAAGTAATGACGAGATCTTGAAAAGCTTTAGACCTGGAAAGAGTTCTATCGTCACACTTGGCAGCGAAGGAGCGGTTTACATCAGCCCGCAAGGCGAACTTCATCGCGTCAGCGCACCAAAGGTAACCGCCGTCGATACAACGGGTGCAGGTGATTCCTTTGTTGGCAGTTTTGCTTACTCGCTTGCAAGTGGAAAAGATCCGATAGCAGCGATGAGTTTTGGAATCAAGGTTGCATCCCTAAGCGTTACCCGCAAAGGCGCACAATCCTCATACCCTGATCAAGCAGAGATTGCGACGCTTTCATAACCACGTAATACAAAGGTTGGTCGTCGAACAGCATCCCCTGCTAATTGCATATCTGGGAATCTTTCCCATAATGCAGGTAATGAAACGCTCATTTCAAGACGAGCAAGGGGCGCACCTAAACAGAAGTGAATACCTGCACCAAAACCAATATGAGGGTTTGGATCACGGGTTAAATCCATCGTTTCAGGGCTAGAAAACACTGTTTCATCATGGTTTGCAGAGCCAATAAGGGCCGCGATCTTTTGCCCTTCCTTAATAGCAACTCCCCCAAGTTCGGTATCAGCTGTTGCTGTTCGCTCAAACAAGTGAAGTGGTGCATCAAAACGCATGAACTCTTCAAGCGCGGTATCTGTAACACCACGAGGATTTTCGCGAAGTAGCTTGACTTGATCAGGACGCTGCAATGCCGCAACCATGCCATTTCCAAATGCGTTCACACTTGCCTCGTGTCCTGCATTTAAAAGCAAGACACAGGTAGCAACAAGTTCATGCATATTGAGCTTTTCGCCGTTTTCTTCAACACTTGCAAGATCTGAAATTAAATCTTGACCCGGGTTCTTCTTACGCTTTTCAGCTAAATCACGAACGTAATCTGCAAACTCTCGTGCGGCTTGCTTGGCCTCGTTCTGATATTGAACACTTGGGTTAACTTCATACATCTTCACAATTGCTTGAGACCATGGACGAAGTAGATGTTCTTCAGATTCTGGAAAGCCCAATAGGTCGGCAATAATCTTTACCGGTAATGGCTCTGCATAATCTGCGATGAGATCAAAGCTTTCTCCAGCTTTAACCTTTGCATCAATTGAATCCAAGAGTTGTTCTGTAATACGACCCACTGCAGGGCGCATTCCTTCAATCTTTTGACGATTAAATGCCTTGGCAACTAATGAACGCAAACGAGTGTGCTTGGGTGGCTCGCTATCTAGAATTGAATCTGCGTGTAACCAGTTGAAAATCTCCCACTCAAATTCAGGGCTCTTTTCCTTAAAAATTCTGCCTAATGACTTATTACGAAAAACATCATTTGCATCACCATGGCGGGCAGCTAGAAACATCTGCAAACCCTCATGCCAGACCGGTTCACCGGCTGCACGTAACTCTTTTAGTGCAGGGTATGGATTTTCGACAAAGGTAGGGTCGTTGAAATCAATCATGAAGCTGATGACACCTTTGCATAACCAGGCTTAATGACCTGCTCAATTATCTTTAAGCGCTCTGGATAAGGGATAAATGCGCTCTTCATAGCGTTAATCGTGACTCTTTGAAGCTCCGTAAAGCTCCAATTAAATGCTTTTACCGCCTCTTCCATTTCGAAGGACAGGGAAGTTTGGCTCATCAATCGATTATCAGTATTAAGAGTTACTCGAAAACGTAACTTCTCTAATGCACCAATTGGATGTTCGGCGTAACTTGCAGCTGCACCTGTTTGAAGATTTGAGGTTGGACATAGTTCTAGTGGAATTCGACGATCGCGAACATATGACGCAAGACGACCGAGCTTTGGTTCAGGGCCGGAAAAATCGATGTCATCGATAATTCGAACTCCGTGACCTAAGCGTTCGGCTCCGCAGAGTTGGATCGCTTCCCAGATTGATGGGAGTCCATACGCTTCACCAGCATGGATAGTAAAATGGGCATCTTCTTTACGAAGATAATCAAAAGTATCTTTTTGATCAGACGGCGGGAAACCATCTTCAGGGCCAGCGATATCAAATCCAACAACTCCTCTGTCTCGGTACTTCACAACTAGTTCGGCAACCTCTTGTGATTTTTTATTTTGACGCATTCCGCACAGTAGCGAGCGCACCACAATTGGATGACCTTCAGCGGCCGCTTCCTTCATTCCGATCTCGTAACCATCAAGTGTTGCTTCAACAACATCTGCCATTGACAAACCTTGTTCAGTAAATAACTCTGGCGCACCGCGAACTTCGGCGTACACAACACCATCGCGAGCAAGATCAAGAGCGCATTCACGGGCTACTCGAACAATGTCTTCACGGCGTTGCATCACAGCGATTGTGTGAGAAAAGGTTTCTAGGTATCGCACCAATGATCCAGAATCACAGGATTCGCGGAACCATGTTGCAAGTTCTGCAGCATCATGGGTTGGAAGAGCGGTGTAACCAATCTCCTGAGCGATATCAATAATTGTTTGTGGGCGAAGTCCACCATCAAGGTGATCATGCAACATCACCTTGGGAACCAATTTGATCTGATCCTTTGAAGGAATACTTGTCATAGACATGTGATTGGCCCCTTAATCGGTGATTCGCTCTAGAACTAATGGCAGGCGGTCGATTCCCCCGGCAGGGATCTCACCGATGGTCACAGAGCCCTCTAGCGACTCCAAAGCCCGCGTAAAGGCGGCTGGAGTGTCTGTGTGGAGCGTGTACAGCGGTGCTCCCGCACTCACTACCTCACCTGGCTTGGCATGGATCTCGATACCAGCACCTGCCTGAACTGCCTCGCCCTGACGGGAACGGCCAGCACCTAAACGCCATGCAGCCATTCCGACCTTCATTGCATCCATGGAAAGAATCGTTCCGCTGTTCTGTGCAGTTACAACTGTATTTTCTTTAGCTACTGGAAGTTTTGCATCAGGATCTCCGCCTTGTAGCGAAATCATCTGACGCCAGACATCCATTGCCTTTCCATTTTTCAAAGCTTCCGCAGGATCTGCATCCTTAATTCCAACTAGCTCCAACATTTCGCGAGCAAGAAGAACGGTTAGTTCAACGATATCTGATGGTCCTCCACCGGCAAGAACTTCTACCGATTCGCGAACTTCAAGAGCGTTGCCTGCAGTAAGTCCTAGTGGCACATCCATTGCGGTAACTAATGCAACTGTATTTACACCTGCACGCTTTCCGAGTCCAACCATTACATGTGCAAGCTCTTTTGCTTTTCCAGGATCGCTCATGAAAGCACCTGCACCAGTTTTTACATCAAGCACAAGTGCGCTAGTGCCTTCAGCGATCTTCTTGCTCATGATTGATGATGCAATAAGTGGAATCGCTTCAACTGTTGCTGTTACATCTCTCAGTGCATACAACTTTTTATCTGCTGGAGCCAGACCGGCACCTGCTGCACAGATTACTGCGCCGCAATCTTGTAGAACTTTTAACATCTCATCATTAGAAAGCGATGCCCGCCAACCAGGAATAGATTCCAATTTATCTAATGTGCCACCAGTGTGACCAAGCCCGCGACCTGACAATTGCGGAATCGCTGCCCCGCATGCTGCAACTAGTGGTGCAAGGGGCAAAGTAATTTTGTCGCCAACTCCACCGGTTGAATGCTTATCAACTGTTGGGCGTGAGAGTGCAGACCAATTCATACGCTCACCACTTTTAATCATCGCATCAGTCCAGCGAGAGATTTCGCGGTTTTCCATGCCATTGAGCAAGATAGCCATCAGCAGCGCTGACATTTGCTCATCAGCCACTGCCCCGCGTGTGTAGGCATCAATAACCCAGTCGATCTGCGGATCTGTTAACTCATGGTGATCACGCTTTGCTGCGATTACCTCTGCTGCAGAAAATGCCTCGAACTGAGTCATTTATCGCTCGTTGCGATCAAGATCATCTGGTCCAAATGCCCAAGGCAACATGGCAGACATCTTTTGAGGACCATCATCTGTCATAAGTAGCGCTTCCGGTCCGCCATGCTCGAATAAGAGCTGACGACAACGCCCACATGGTGCCAAGTAATTTCCTTGACCATCAACACAGACGATCGCAACTAAGCGGCCTCCGCCCGTTGAACAGAGATTTGAAACTAAACCACATTCAGCACAAAGCCCAACACCGTAGCTCGCGTTTTCAACATTGCACCCAGTAACGATGCGACCATCATTTACTAATGCAGCGACTCCTACTGGAAACTTTGAATATGGCGCATACGCCATCTTCATCGCACCAATTGCAGATTGATGAATTGATTCCCAATTAATGGTTGTCATCGAAGCCCACCGCGGCGGTAAGGCATTCCATCTGCCGCCGGCATGCGCAAGCGCTGCGATGCAAGAGACATGACAAGCAAAGTTGCAATATATGGAGTCATCGTTACAAGTTGTCCTGGAAGTTCATCTACAGCAAAGTAGAACCAAACAGATCCTGCCGACATGATGCCACTTATCGCTGCACTTAATAACTTACCGCGCTTGATATCGCGATACACAAGGTAGGCAAGGATTGCTGCAACAAGAAGGATTAATGCATGGATTGATGCAGAGTCACGAAGTTGTAGCGCATCTGCAAAACCAAATAGTGCCGCACCAGCAAGAATTCCACCTGGTCGGTAATTTCCAAAGAGCAGAGCAGCAAGACCGATATATCCACGGCCTGCAATTTGATTTTCCTGATAATGGTTTGCAGCAACGATCGCCAAGAAGCCACCACCTAGTCCAGCGAAGGCACCTGAAATCAAAACACCTGCGTACTTCATTGCATACACATTGACGCCAAGGGATTCTGCGGCAACAGGTGCTTCACCTGCGCTTCGTAGACGCAATCCAAATGAGGTCTTCCACAAAATGAAGAAAGAGACCGGCACAAAAATGATCGCAAGCAATGTTACATAGGAAAGGTTTCCGGTAACTCCGCGGAATATTCCAACTACATCTGAGATAAAGAACCAGTTCTTCTCAGCGATAGGCGTCAAGATATCTGGGCTCTGCCAACCAAAGAAGCTTCCACCTGAAACAACAGGCAGGCCGTTCAGCGGGATCTCTTTGATATCTGGAGATTGTGAAGGTCCAGGCCATGAACCACCCTGATACAAGATGGTCGAAAGGTAACGAACTAATCCTGCAGCCATGATGTTGATTGCAACACCAGATACGACATGGTCGACACCGAAAGAGATAGTTGCAATCGCGTGGAGCAATGCACCAACCGCACCAAAAATTACAGCGGCCAATAAACCAAACCAAGGACCATGCTGTGAACCGATAAATCCACCAGCCCATGCTCCAAGAATCATCATTCCTTCAAGACCGATGTTTACAACACCAGCACGCTCAGAGAACAAACCGCCAAGTCCGGCAAGAACAATTGGAACTGAAAGAAGTAATGCTGCAGATGCGGTACCGACGCTGGTTAAATCATTTGCACCAGTGATAAGCCGGATGATTGAGAGCAACAAAAGTAGGTAGGTTGCATTGAGCAGAAGCTTTGTGCCTTTGTTCTTCATGCTGAAACCACCTTTGCGAGCTCTTTACTTTGTAAGGTTAATTTGAAGCGACGCACCACCTCGTAAGCGATAACGGAGCTGAGCAAGATTGAACCTTGCATGATCACATAAGTTTCTGGAGCGATATCAATTAACTCCAAAGAACGTGAGCTCACTTCGAGGAAGCCAAAGAGCAAAGCGCTAAATGCCATTCCGCCGGCCGAGTTACGACCGAGTAAAGCAACGGCGATCGCAGAGAATCCAATACCTGATCTAAATCCCATGTTGTATGCATGGGTTTCACCAAGCACCGCAGGTAATCCTGAAAGGCCAGCGATAGCACCTGAAATAACAAGTGCAACAACGGTCATTTTCTTAGAGTTAACACCACTGACGCGAGCTGCAATTGGATTTGCACCTGAGGCACGTAATTCGAAACCAAAGCGGGTACGGTTAACAACAAACCAGAAGATAAAGCCAAGGGCAATCGCGATTAATAACATGCCATTGATGCTTCCGCCTTGAACTTCAGGCATTCCCAACTTTGTTAAAAGCGGCACCAAATCAGGGAACCACGCTGTCTCTGGGAGCTCCTTTGTTGAAAGGTTGTTGGAACCCTCAGTGATAACAGCAAAGTACTTTGAAAATAGGAAAGAGGTCATTCCAACAGCAAGGCTATTGAGCATGATTGTGGAGATAACTTCGTTAACTCCACGCTTAACCTTTAGGTAAGCGGCGATTGATGCCCACAATCCACCAATAGTCATTGCAACGATAAATACTGCAAGCACGTGAAGGGCCGGTGGCAAGGTAAACATCGCACCGATGTAGGCGCTAAATAGCGCGCCTAGGCGCAACTGACCTTCGACACCAATGTTGAATAAACCAGCTCTAAATGTCACCGCGATTGCGATCGCAGCAATGTAATACGGGGTTGCTTGATTGAAGGCTTCCATCAAAGAGCCGCCCTGAGTTCCAAACTCCCACATAGTTTTATAAGCAAGGATTGGAGATTTATTTGATGCAAGCACGGCAATACTTGATACCAAAATAGAAACAATAGCTGCAGCTACTGGCGCAGCAAGTGCTAATGCAATCTTTTGCGGTGATAAACGTTTCATGCTGCACCTGTCATCGCTGAACCGAGTTGTTCGGGGGTAGTTTTTTGTGGATCAAGCTCTGCGGTTACTGTGCCGCGCAACATCACTAGTAGTCGATCAGACATTCCGATTAACTCCTCAAGATCTGCTGAGATCAAAACAATTGCCATTCCCTTAGAACGGGCTTCGCGTAACACTTCCCAGATCGCACCTTGTGCACCAACATCAACACCACGGGTTGGATGTGAAGCAACGAGCAATGCAGGGGCCTTACTCATTTCGCGACCAACAATAAACTTCTGTTGGTTTCCACCAGATAGTGCAGCCGCCGCTGTCATTGGTCCCGGTGCGCGAACATCAAACTCTTCCATGATGCGCTTTGTGTCAGCGATCGTTGCCTTCTTATCCAAAATAAATCCACGCATAACTGGCTTGCCACGTTGGTGACCCAGAATGCGGTTCTCCCACAATGGAGAAGCCATCATTAACGCTTGGCGTTGGCGATCTTCGGGGATCAAGCCAATTCCTAAATCATGGCGGTGAGCCACAGTCATGTGATCAATCGCTGAACCCTGGAACTCGATAGAGCCTGTGTAATCACGCAAACCCATGATCGCTTCAACTAGCTCTGCCTGACCATTACCTTCAACACCTGCGATTCCAACAACCTCACCTGCGTGCAGATTGAAGCTGATGTGAGAGATCAAATCGCGACTACCTGTTGCCGTTGGGATTGAGACATCCTTTAAGGACAAGGTAACTTCGGGACGACGTGTGTCTCCATGTGTAGTGGGTTGTGGAAGTTCGCTACCAACCATCAACTCAGCTAATTGGCGAGGGGTGACATCCTTTGCCTTTACTTCAGCAACAGTTTCTCCGGCTCGAACAACAGTCACATCATCTGCCACACGAAGCACTTCATCCAGCTTGTGTGAAATAAAGATGACCGCCATGCCCTTTGCACGCAATCCCTGAAGCGCGCCAAATAGATCATCAACCTCTTGTGGAACTAATACCGCGGTTGGTTCATCAAAGATCAAGATATTTGCACCACGGAATAAAACTTTAAGAATTTCTACTCGTTGACGCTGACCGACGCCAAGCTCTTCAACCAAAATATCTGGATCGATATCTAGACCGTACGCCTTTGACATCTCCATAACCTTGTCACGTGCGGCTTTGAAATCAATAGTCACGCCATGATGTGGCTCTGCACCTAAAATAATATTTTCTAAGACTGTGAAGTTGTCAGCCAACATAAAGTGCTGGTGCACCATTCCGATACCTAACTCAATTGCATCATTAGGGTTCTTCAAATTAACGGCTGTGCCATTAACCAAGATCTCACCACTATCAGGATGCTGCATTCCGTAAAGAATCTTCATCACAGTGGATTTACCGGCACCATTTTCGCCCACAAGTGCGTGGACCGTTCCCGTTTCAACCTTCATCGAAACATCTTTATTGGCTACTACGCCAGGGAATCGCTTGGTGATGTGTCGCAGTTCAACTGCTACTGACACTATGAGTCTCCTTTGACTGAAATAAATCTGACCAGTTAAAAACATTTGGCCCAACAAGGAGATTTAACTCCATTGTTGGGCCAAACGCCACTTCTTTACAGCGAGATTATGGCTTTGTTGGAACCTTGATCTTGCCTGACTTGATTGCAGCAGCAGCCTTATCGATTGCAGCCTTGTACTTGTTGATGTATCCACCTGAGTATGAAACGCCAACGCCACCAAGTGCTAGGTCGTAACGACGACCGTAGATACCTGACTCGTCGATAACGTCGTTAACTGATGAACCTGCAACAGCTGTTGCAATAACATCGTAAACAGCTGTATCTACACGCTTGATCATTGATGTAAGCATGTTCTTCTTCTCAGCAGCTGAAGCTGTTAGGTACTGATCAGAGTCAACTCCGATAGTCCAAACCTTCTTGCCAGCCTTTGCAGCATCTGTTGCAGCTGCGAAGTTACCCGCACCTGAACCACCTGCAGCTGAGTAAATAACATCTGCGCCCTTATCGATCATTCCCTTAGCAATAACCTTTGCCTTAGCTGGGTCATTGAAACCAGAGAAATCAGGGAACTCAGTTACGTACTTAACGTCAACTGTTGCCTTCTTGTTTGTTGCCTTAACACCAGCAACGAATCCTGCTTCAAACTTCTGTAGTAGAGGAATACGAACTCCACCGATGTAACCAACCTTGCCTGACTTTGAAGCAAGAGCTGCTGCTACACCTGCAAGGTATGAACCCTGCTCTTCAGCGAAAATAAGACCAGCAACGTTGAGTAGATCAACTGATGCATCATCGATGATTCCGAACTGAACGTTTGGATAATCAGATGCAACTGCCTTGATTGGGCCTGCGTATAGGAAACCAACAGCGATGATTGGGTTGTAACCAGCCTTAGCTAGCAAACGAAGCTTGTCTTCGCGCTCTGAGTCTGTTCCCTGTGTAACTGTTACTTCCTTAGCTGTAACACCAAACTTCTTCTTTGCTTTGTCTAGACCAGCTGCTGCTGAATCGTTGAATGACTTATCGCCACGTCCACCGATGTCATAAGCAAGGCCAACTTTTACCTTTGATGCTGCTGTAGCTGCTGGTGCAACAAGAGTTGTTACCGCCATAACCGCTGCAGCAACTACTGCTACAAGACGAAATACTTTCTTCAATTTTCCTCCAAGGATTCAAGGGGATCTTCAATAGCTGCTTTTTAAGGGCAAATACAGAAGCTTTGTGTAATCGCGAGCCTATTACTTACGTATGAATAAGTTCAACATGCCGCCGTTGATTTTGATGTCAGGGGTGTAACGTTTTGGAAAACTCTAAAGGTGGGGTTGAGGGGCTAGCCCTATTACTTCACTAAACCAAGGTTTTTGTAGGTGTTCTGAAGGGTTTCTGAGGCAACTGCGCGGGCCTTGTCTGCACCTTCGTGCAGAAGATTGATCAGGTGCGTTTCATCTTCTAGAAGCTCAAGCGCCTTTGCGCGAATTGGACGAAGGTATTCGACTACTACTTCGGCAACAGCACCCTTGAAATCGCCGTAACCCTTGCCTTCAAACTCATTTTCTAGCTCGCTGATTGAACGACCTGAAAGCGATGAATGGATTGTTAGCAAATTACTAATGCCTGGCTTTTCTTTTTCATCAAACTTAACTTCACGACCAGCATCTGTTGCAGCAGACTTGATCTTCTTGGTATTTGCTTCTGGTGTATCCATCAATTCGAGTACGCCGGCCACAGATCCAGATGACTTGCTCATCTTTGATGTTGGCTCTTGCAGATCATAAATCTTTGCGCCAGCCTTCAAAATGTAACCTTCAGGCAATCTAAAGGTTTCACCAAATCGAGAATTAAAACGTGTAGCAAGATCTCGAGTTAGTTCGATGTGCTGACGTTGATCTTCACCAACCGGAACGTAATGTGCTTGGTATAAAAGAATGTCGGCAGCTTGCAACATTGGATATGTAAACAATCCAACTCGCGCACTATCTGCGCCGCCCTTTGCAGATTTATCTTTGAACTGTGTCATGCGACTTGCCTCGCCAAAGCCGGCGAGACATTCCATAACCCAGCCAAGCTGATTGTGTTCGGCAACATGTGACTGAACAAAAAGCGTTGATTTTTCAGGTGAGATTCCAAGTGCGATCAGATGGGCAGCAGATGCCAAGGTGCGCTTTCTAAAAAGTGCAGGTTCGATCTCTCCCGTTAAAGCGTGCAGATCCACGATGCAGTAAAAGGCATCATTTCCTTCTTGAAGCTCGACCCACTGCTTGAGCGCACCGAGGTAATTGCCTAGGTGGAAGGAGTCGCTGGTTGGCTGAATACCCGAAAGGACTCGCTTCTGTGTCATGGGCGTAATTCTTTCACAATTAACTGGTTCGCGAGATCAATAACTGACCCGCGCGCTTGCCTTCCATGGTCAGCACAGTGATTCTGATTCCGTTAACGCTAACCACATCATGTTCACGAGGAATTCGACCTAAGAAGTGCATGACAAAACCGCTGGCTGTTTCATATGGACCTTCAGGGATTTCAAGGTGGGTTTGCTCGATTAAATCCTCAATAGAGATAAGTCCATCAACCTCAAAATCACCGGTGCGCTCTTCCATTGATATTTCAACTTCATGAACATCGTATTCATCGCGAATATCACCGATTAACACCTCAACTAAATCTTCGAGGGTCACAATTCCATCTGTTCCGCCATACTCATCTAAAACAATTGCTAGATGCTGACCTTGCATACGCATCTCTGTCAGGGCAGGCAGAACACCCTTAGTTCCAGGTAAGTACATGATGTTGCGAACAAGTTCGACAATCTTTGTTGCCTTGCTTGCCAGAGATGTATCTAATAAATCGCGCACATGAATAAAGCCCACGACCTCATCTGAAGATCCGCGAACAACTGGGTAACGTGAGTGTGCCTTTTCAACCGCTAATTCAATCGCCTTGCCAACGGTTAATGAAGCATCCATAAAATCAACTTCAGTGCGAGGAACCATAACCTCGTGAACCTGGCGCTCTGATGCATTAAAAACCTCTTCAACGATGTCGCGTTCTTCATCAGTTAAAGCGGCATGGCCGGCAACTAAATCTAGAAGCTCTTCTTCAGACATCTGACTGCGTTGTTCCTTTGGATCTACTCCAAATGCACGCACGACAAAGTCGGTGGATTTTGAAAGCAACCAAATAATCGGACGAAATACATTTGCCACGATGTTAATGAGTCCAGCGGTCGAGATTGCAATCTCTTCTGCTCGAAAGAGCGCCACACGTTTTGGCACGAGTTCGCCAAAGACCAATGAAAAGTAAGCGATTACTAAGGTGACACCAATTAAGGAAATCGTTGTGCTCCAATTAGTTGCAATCCCTAAGGACTCAAGCCAAGGAATTACGTAATCACCTAACTTGTCTGCACCAAGGGCAGCAGAAAGAAAACCACTGACAGTTACCCCAATTTGAACTGCAGCTAGCAATCGGTTGGGGTGCTCCGCCAAAGCTGCAACGCGAGCGCCACGCTTTCCGCGGGTAGCGATCTGGCGGACCTGGCTATCGCGCAGAGAGATAAGTGCGATTTCGGCGGCAACAAAGAAAGCGGCCACGATAATCAGGCCAGCGATGGTTGCAATATCTGCGAGAAGTGAACCTAACGAGTGAGATTCCATTATGTGAGAAGTATACGATCTCACAGACGTGGCGCGAAGCCAGATCTTCCCTTACGCAGGGTTTACGCGTAATCTTCCCTCGTTGGCCAACCGGCCATCACCTTCATCCTCGGACCGTCGGGCACGTACCTGCCCGGAGAAGGAGAGCAATCTCATGGCATCAGTAGTTTTTGATGGCGCATCACGTATCTACCCAGGAACAACAGCACCTGCAGTCGACAAGTTAAATCTCACCGTTAATGATGGCGAGTTTTTAGTTCTTGTTGGTCCATCAGGTTGCGGTAAGTCAACATCACTTCGTATGTTGGCAGGACTTGAAGAGATCGATGGCGGCAGAATTTTAATTGGCGATCGCGATGTAACAAATGTTGCACCAAAGGATCGCGATATTGCGATGGTGTTCCAGTCATACGCACTGTATCCACACATGACAGTTGCAGAGAACATGGGCTTCGCACTAAAGATTGCAGGAACTCCAAAGGAAGAGCGCGATCGTCGTGTTCTAGAAGCAGCAAAGTTGCTTGACCTCGAGCCATACCTAGAGCGCAAGCCAAAGGCTCTTTCAGGTGGACAACGTCAGCGCGTTGCAATGGGTCGTGCGATTGTTCGCGAACCTCAGGTATTCCTTATGGATGAGCCTCTATCTAACCTTGATGCGAAGTTGCGTGTAGCAACTCGTACACAGATCGCTGCATTGCAGCGTCGTCTAGGAATCACCACAGTTTATGTAACACACGACCAGGTTGAAGCTATGACTATGGGCGATCGCGTTGCAGTTCTTAAGGATGGCTTGCTACAGCAGGTTGATACTCCTCGTAACCTTTATGACAACCCAGCAAATGCTTTCGTAGCAGGCTTCATCGGCTCACCAGCCATGAACCTACTGATCGCACCAGTTGAGGGCGGAAAGGCAAAGCTTGGAGATCTTTCACTTGATGTCCCAGCATCTGCAGGATCATCAGTAACAGTTGGTGTTCGCCCAGAAGGCTTCACACCATCATCAAAGGGCTTCCACGTACTTGTTGAAGTTGTTGAAGAGCTTGGTTCAGATGCTTTCGTATACGGAAAGCCAGCTGATACCAATGTTAAGTTCGCGAACTCAACTGATGAAGGCGCACAAGTAATTGTTCGTTGGGATCCAAAGAACCCTCCAAAGCCAGGTGACACAATCACTGTTGAGGCTGTAAAGGGCGCAGTTCACCTATTCAACGCAACAACTGGTGAGCGCATCTAATTCACATTAGTAAAAGAAAAGCCCCGCTGAATTCAGCGGGGCTTTTCTTATTCTCCAAATTGTGAACTAAACGCCCAAAGATCGTAATCATCAAGGTTGATACTGGTGAATCCCCCAGCTTCTAGCGCTGAAATCAACTGTGCGCGATGCTCTGTTGCATGATGGACCGCTTGTGCAATGACGGTAGATCTCGCGCGCGAAATAGTTTTCCCTTCAAACTCTCTAATCACTATTCCTTCGGGCAAATGAGAAGCATCTAGTAGCACCTTGTCGGCAGCTTTCAACTGCTCAAGAATTCCGATGACATCTTTAGACACCGCCGGTTGAATTTCAGTACGATCAAGTTTTTCTTGCCACTGTGCACTTTGCTCGGCACTAAAACCAGACTTGTCTAATAAGCGCCATCCATACCAAGTTGCAGAGCTATTAATGTGTCGCAGGATTTCTGCGGCGGTCCATTGCGGATTTACTGCAAAGGACTGAAGGGCTTTATCTGGCAAAGCTGCAACCTGGGTATAGATCTGCTCATTTGCCCACGCCATATGTTTGAGTAATTTATCTGCATCCATAACTGAAGATTAAACCCTTTACTGAATTTCTAGTACACCTCGAAGTATGTGAACTTTTCCAACGCCATACTTTCGCCAGGCATCGGTATGGACCAAGGCGGTGTTTTCATCAATACCTATAAGGGTTGAGCCAGAAGTATTTTTGGTAATAAAAGAGGCAACTCGATCTGGAAGCCACCCAAGCATCTTGTCGTAATGTGGAATCACTTCAATATCTGGAAGCAGGTTTAATCCTGGGCTGTGATTGGATTTTCTAATTCCCATAATTGTTCCGCCAAATGCCATTGCACCAGCAGAGCACCCCGCCAAAGAAGTGCCGCTCTCCCACTGCGTAACGATCGCATCCCATACTGGTGAACCTGCATAAATTTCTGCTACGCGATGTGGATCTCCCCCAGAGAAGTAGATAAGACCTGCATCTTTAACAGCTTCAACAAACTCTGGGTTAAAAGCATCTTCACGATCATGAATTGGAAGATAGATGCACTCACTGCCAATTCGATCTGATTGCTCTTGTCCTAAGCGCTTCCACTTTGCTCGGCTGATTTCGCCTTCATGAGATGAAGCGGTTGGTATCTGCACAAAGGTATTTTTCTTACCTCTAGAAATAGCACGATGCAGGAGCTCAGTTTCAAGCTCCTGCATCGTTACTGAATATTCACCAGAACCAACAAGTGCGATCGCACCAGGGCTCTGGTTCATTGCTATTTAAGCCATTGCCTTTTTGAGGTTTTCGTCAATTGAGTTCAAGAACTCTTGTGTTGTTTGGTATGGCGCATCCTTTGAGATCAGAAGTGACAAATCCTTTGTCATCTTTCCTTGCTCAACTGTTTCGATACATACGCGCTCAAGAGTTGCACAGAACTTCGCAAGCTCAGCGTTGTTATCAAGCTTTGCACGGTGTGCAAGACCCTGTGTCCACGCGAAGATTGATGCGATTGGGTTTGTTGAAGTCTCTTTACCTGCCTGGTGATCACGGTAGTGACGTGTCACTGTTCCGTGCGCAGCCTCTGACTCGCAGATCTTTCCATCTGGTGTCATCAATACAGATGTCATCAAACCAAGTGAGCCGTAACCCTGTGCAACGGTGTCTGATTGAACATCGCCGTCGTAGTTCTTACATGCCCAGACGTAGCCACCCTCCATGCGCAATGACATAGCAACCATGTCATCGATCAAGCGGTGCTCGTACCAAATACCTGCAGCATCAAACTGTGACTTGAATTCTGCTTGGTAGATCTCTTCAAAGATGTCCTTGAAGCGACCGTCGTAAGCCTTAAGAATTGTGTTCTTAGTTGATAGGTACACAGGGAACTTACGAAGCAATCCGTAGTTCAAAGATGCACGTGCAAAGTCGCGAATTGAATCATCGACGTTGTACATAGCCATTGCAACACCTGAAGATTCGAAGTTGAAAACCTCAGTGTTGATCGGAGCTGAACCATCTTCAGGAACAAATGAGATTGTCAGCTTTCCTGGACCTGGAACCTTGAAATCTGTTGCACGGTACTGATCACCAAATGCGTGACGACCGATAACGATTGGCTTATTCCAGTGTGGAACCAAACGTGGAACGTTGCTGATTATGATTGGCTCGCGGAAGATAACTCCGCCAAGGATGTTGCGGATAGTTCCGTTAGGAGACTTCCACATCTTCTTTAGACCGAACTCTTCAACGCGTGCTTCATCTGGAGTAATAGTTGCGCACTTGATACCAACGCCATGCTTCTGAATTGCGCGAGCTGAATCAATAGTTACCTGATCATCAGTTGCATCGCGGTTTTCCATACCCAAGTCGTAGTACTCGAGGTTCACATCTAGGTAAGGCAGGATCAATGAATCCTTGATGAACTGCCACATAATGCGTGTCATTTCATCGCCATCGAGTTCGACGACAGTGCCTGTTACTTTGATCTTGCTCATTGTTTCCTCTTTCCTAGAGTGCTCTGATTAGAGAGTTTGAACATCTGCTTGTTTTGCACGAACCGCTTCAGCTGCCTCTTTAAGTGCTGCAACTTCAGTCTCGGTCAATGTGCCTTCAACTACCTTCTTAACACCGGTGCGACCGATCTCGGCTTCTACGCCAAGGTACACACCAGAAATTCCATACTCGCCATCAACCCATGCACACACAGGCATTACCGCACCTGAATCTTCAATAACAGCCTTTGCCATACGAGCTGCTGCTGCAGATGGTGCGTAGTAAGCAGAACCTGTCTTAAGCAGAGCAACAACTTCAGCTCCACCATTACGTGTGCGATCTACTAGATCTGCAATCTCTTCTTGTGAGAGAAGATCGCTAAGAGGCTTGCCATCAACTGTGCAACGACTTGGGACTGGAACCATTGTGTCTCCGTGTGAACCAAGAGTTAATGTCTTTACAGATGCAACCTTTACTCCAAGCTTTTCAGCCACAAAGTTTGTGAAGCGAGCTGTATCCAACATTCCTGCCTGACCCATTACGCGGTTCTTTGGGAAGTTAGTTGCAATCTGTGCAAGCGCTGTCATCTCATCAAGTGGATTTGAAACCACAATGATGACCGCGTTTGGAGAATGCTTTGCAATATTTTCTGCAACGCCGCGAACGATTCCAGCGTTTACGCCGATCAAATCCATGCGGCTCATTCCTGGCTTGCGAGGAAGTCCTGCAGTGATGACAACAACATCTGAGTTAGCGGTTGCTTCGTAACCAGCACCTTCGGCGGTTGTTGTTGCGCCGATGATCTTTGTTTCAAAACCTTCAATTGAACGTGATTGGTTCATGTCTAAAGCCAAACCTTCTGGCTTACCTTCGACGATATCTGTCAACACAACGGTGTCAAAGACATCGTATTCAGCTAAACGAAGAGCTGTTGTTGAACCGTAGAAACCTGCACCAACTACTGTGACTTTGCCACCCATAGTGACTCCATTCATGCGTATATGCGAATAGGTGAACTCTATCGTCCGCGAGGAAGTGCAATGGCCAGCACAAATAGGGCGATGGCGATGGCGAGCGGAAGATAAAACTGAACACTGCGGAAATTGCGAGATTTAAGTGCGACCCCTGCGGTTCCGACAGCTATAAATAGTGATCCACCTCGCACTACCCCCGAGGCCCCCAACGCCACCCCGATCAGCACTGCGGCGTAACTGAGTAATGACAGTAGGCGATCATTTAGCTGCATGCATCAACCACATTGGTCAGCAACATTGCACGGGTCATCGGTCCGACTCCCCCTGGCATTGGTGCAACGTACGATGCTTTTTCAAAGACGCCAGGACATACATCTCCCTGAAGTCCGTCAGGTGTCCGAGAAATTCCAACATCAATAACAACGGCGCCTTCTTTAATCATTTCTGCTTTTAAGAAATGTGCCTGGCCGATTGCAGCAACAATGATGTCCGCGTTCTTGGTATGTGCTGTTAAATCCTTTGTACCTGTATGTGTCAACGTCACAGTTGCGTTTTCTTGTTTGCGAGTAAGTAACAAGCCAAGTGGGCGTCCAACAGTTAAACCACGACCAATGACAGTAACTTCGGCACCCTTAGTTGCAATTTTGTAATGATCAAGCAATGCAACGATTCCGCGAGGCGTGCATGGCAGTGGTGCGTCATAGCCAGAAACCAAGCGGCCAAGGTTCATGGGATGTAAACCATCCGCGTCCTTGCTTGGATCTATCGCTTCAAGAATTCGTTGTGTATTGATTCCCTTTGGTAAAGGAAGTTGCACAATGTAGCCAGTGCATTCCTTTGAAGAGTTGAGATCTGCGATCGCAGCTAAAATATCTTTTTCAGTTGCACTCTCTGGCAAATCAACACGAATCGAATTTATGCCGACCTCTTGGCAGTCGCGATGCTTTCCGCCCACATATGAATGTGATCCAGGATCATCACCAACTAAAACAGTTCCGAGCCCAGGTGTAATTCCTTTTGCCTTAAGAGCAACAACGCGGGTTGCTAACTCAGCTTTGATCGCCGAAGCAAGTGCCTTGCCATCAAGAATTTGTGCGCTCATGAGTAAACCTTATCCAGTGGGTTAGGCGTGAGAGAAATGTCGGGTTCCGGTAAAGAACATGGCGATTCCGGCGGCTTGAGCTGCTGCAATAACCTCTTCATCACGCACACTTCCGCCAGGCTGAACTACGGCGGTTACGCCCGCATCAATCAGAATTTGAAGGCCATCAGCAAATGGGAAAAATGCATCACTGGCAGCTACCGATCCCGTAACACGATCTCCAGCACGTGAAACAGCAAGGCGAGCAGAATCAACTCGATTTACCTGCCCCATTCCAATACCAACTGATGCGGTGTTCTTTGCAAGCAAAATTGCATTGCTCTTTACTGAACGAACACTGCGCCAAGCAAAATCCAAATCCTTCATAGCCTGCGCATCAACTTGATCTCCACTTACCTGTTTCCAATTAGCAGGAGAATCACCATCTGCGTCAATTAAATCTGTAGCTTGAAGTAATACGCCTCCAGATACTGGTCGGAGTTCTATTGGATTAATTGAGGTGACATCGCACTTAAGGATTCGAATTGATGGCTTCTTCATAAGAACTTCAAGTGCATCTGCATCGTAATCTGGAGCGATTAATACTTCAGTAAAAATCTTTGAAAGCGGTTCGGCCATCGCAAGATCAACTTTTCGGTTTGCGGCAACTACGCCACCAAATGCTGATACCGGATCACACTCGTGTGCGTGTTGGTATGCAACTGCCACTCCACGTTCGTTTACGGCAACGCCACAAGGGTTTGCGTGCTTCATAATTGCAACCGCTGGATCCTTGTGATCCAACACCGTACGCCAAGCCGCTTCAGCATCTGTGTAATTATTGAATGACATTTCTTTGCCATGCAGCTGCTGAGCTCCCACGATTCCTGCTGGGCCACCTGAATAAATCGCTGCTGCTTGATGTGGATTCTCACCGTATCGAAGTGAATCTTCGCGGTGCCAAATTCGACCAAACCATTCGGGAAGTTCATTGTCAGCTGATTGACCCAACCATGTTGCGATAGTCAGATCGTATTCAGCGGTAGTGCGGAAAACTTCAAGTGCTAACTGACGACGCTCAGCCTCAGTAAAACCTCCAGCGGCAATCGCATCGAGCAGTTGGTCATATTGGGTGGTTTGGCAGATAACAGCGACAGAGCCATGGTTTTTCGCTGCTCCGCGAAGCATTGATGGACCACCAATATCAATCTGTTCAATGCATTCTTCGAAGTTTGCCCCAGATGCGATTGTGGCTGCGAATGGATACAAATTAATAATTACTAGATCAAAGGGTGCA
>ERZ1034361.638-NODE-638-length-21711-cov-3.140427_pt1 | contig 21711 bp, 21 predicted proteins | sample MGYA00520617_ERZ1034361 | MGnify/ENA primary metagenome ERZ1034361 (study PRJEB33736, sample SAMEA104284507) | Azolla filiculoides | biome: Urban; feature: Water surface; material: Ditch water | place: Netherlands | collected 2015-10-28 | depth 0-0.1 m ...
CAAATTAAACTTAGCAGGAGTTGCTATGAGTCGCCGAAGAAAACTTGAAGCTACTTCACTGTTAAACGAAGCTAAAAAGCTGGACAAACAAAACATGTTGAAAGAACAAATCACCATGATGAAAGAGCAAATGAAGAAAATATAATTCATACAATTAATTAAAAAAGGGTCAAATGAAACACATTTGACCCTTTTTTTTGTCTTTAAATTAATAGCCTTTCAAAGGAATTTCGATTTGGTATTTTTTATTGGCAGCATTGAGAATTTTAGATTCCCTGAGCCACGGATTGTGTATCTTCAAAATTTTATAATTGATGCCTTGCCTTTTTGCAAAATCAGCCAAATCAACAACAGCACTATCTAATTCAACTTTTTTGACAGGCAAAATTTCATAATGATCTTCGGGAGCAATGACAAAACCATATTTTACAGGATTTTTCATGATTTCCTTCAAAGCAATAATCCGGAACATATACCGAGACGTTTCTTCCGAAAGCAATAAATCATAATAATCTGTAACCTTTTGAATATCCATTTGCTTTTTGATTCCGGTTTCCCCTGCATTATAAGATGCGGCGACAAGTGTCCAGTTGCCAAATTTTTCTTTGGCTTTCAAAAAATAACTGCAAGCGGCCTGCGTAGCTTTTTCTAAATGGTAGCGTTCATCGATATTCTCATTCACTTCTAAACCTCTTTCTTTGGCAGTTTCGGGCATAAATTGCCAAATCCCTTTGGCTCCAGCCGGAGAAACCACATTGACCAAACCACTTTCTATCACCGCCAAATATTTAAAATCATCTGGAACTCCATTCTTTTTGAGAATAGGTTCTATTACCGAAAATGCACGATTAGCTCTTTTTAAAATTAAAATCGTAGACGCATGAAGATTCTCATTGACTAACAATTCCCGGTCTAAACGCTCTCTTACATCCGAAATTTTCAAGGGCGCTTCTTCTCCTGCAAAATCTACTTTGTCCGGAAAATAACCACCAACAGCCACTTTCGAATCCGTCTTTTTAGTTTCCGGAATCGTGGCAAAAATAAACAAGCTGCTGATGAAAACCATTCCCAGAACAATACTGATGTTCTTCCTATTATTTTTATTTTCCATAATCTTCTTGATCTAAATTAGTATTGGTTCCCAAAATAATTTCGGGTAAATTGGCATTCAGCCATTTGTATTTATTCAAAATCATGATATGCGTCCCTCCTTTTACAACAATGCAATCCGAAATGTATTTTATAGGAAAAACATCATCTGCATCACCGTGAATATGAATTACATCCTTGTCCGCAACGGTTCTGTCCCAAAGAATAACTTTTTCTATAGCCCAATCTAAATACCGAATATCCCGAACCGAAAGAAACTTTTCATACAATTTGAGTCTTTGGTTTACTTTGGTTCCAAAAGAAAATTTAGCCAGATTTTCTATATTTAAAATTAAACTCATCGGGATTAATTTGTAGGCTTTGGTCGTCTTCGCGATTTTCATCCTTCTGGGAAACTCGAGATTGCTTTTGACACTCGAAATAATAATCACTTTTCTCGCCTGAACAAACGCTGCCATTTCCTGCACCAAAATTCCACCAAATGAAACGCCAATCAAAACCGGATTGGGATGTTTTATTTTTCCGGTCATCCGTTTGGCATAATCCGGCAAAGTTTCCTGATCAAGGGGAATCTCCCATTCCAGCAACACGATTTCAAAAACAGCTTCAGGAAGTGCAATCCGTTCAAAAATCGCAGCACTTGCCGCCAAGCCAGGCATCAAATAAACAGGGATTTTACTCATAATTGTTTTAACGATTTTACAACAGTATTCCGATTTATAATCACGAATTTTGCATAAAATTAATTTTTTTATTTAAAATCAATCTCAAATCTATCTTTATTTATCAATAAATTATGACAACAAAATTATTCGAATCCAGTTCAAGAGGCAAAGCCGATTTTGGATGGCTTAAAGCCAATTTCTCCTTTTCATTTGGAAATTACTTCAATCCGGAGCGCGTACAATTTGGGATGTTACGGGTTTTAAATGACGACACTATTGCAGGCGGAACAGGCTTTGGCACACATCCACACGCCAACATGGAAATAATCACGATTCCACTTGAAGGCGGATTAAAACACAGAGACAGCATGGGAAACGAAGGTGTTATTCGTTTTGGAGAAGTACAAGTCATGAGCGCGGGAACAGGGGTTGAACACTCTGAAATGAATGCCAGTCCAACCGAAGATGCCAAAACACTGCAACTATGGGTTTTCCCTGACAAAGAAGAAGTTACACCAAGATACGAACAGAAATCATTTGATATTGAAAACCAAATCAATACCTTTGTAAACATCGTTGCTCCAAAAGACACCGCCAACAGCAAAGCACTTTGGGTCTATCAAAAAACCTATTTTCATTTAGGAATTTTCGAAAAAAACACCGTTACCACTTATAGCGTCAAAATTCCTAAAAATGGAGTTTATTTATTTTTAATTGAAGGAGAAATAGAAGTTAACAATCAAGTTTTAAAGGCAAGAGATGCCATGGGAATCACCGATTTTGATCAATTTGAAATCAAAATGAATTCTCAATCAAAAATACTTTTGGTAGAAGTACCAATGAACCACCATTAAACACATGGAAGCAGCAATTATAATGGAAATCAAAGACAATACATTTGCAAGACAATTTGAAACTATCGTAGAAAATGGTCTAGTTGCTGTAGAATATTCCTTTCAGGAGAAAAAAATATTTTTGACAAAAATCAATGTTCCAGACGAATTTGAAGATGAAGTATTCATTTCAAATCTACTCAAAAACATCATGGAAATTGCTATTGAAAGAAAACTGAAAGTAGTTCCTATCCTGCCGAAAATCGTTGTTTTTTTCAAAAAAAATCCAGTTTACAAAGAGTTGCTTCCACCTGGAATACGATTATAAAAAAAGAGGCCAATTTAGGCCTCTTTTTTTTACTTTAATTATTTCTCGATTTCTTTCATACTGTCCATTTTTTTGTGTGCCAAGAAACCTGCAATATCTTCAAAATGCTCTACGACTCTTTTATTTCCGAATTCGAAAACCTTAGTTGCTAATCCATCCAAGAAATCACGATCGTGCGAAACTAATATTAAAGTCCCGTCAAAATCACGTAATGCATCTTTAATAATATCTTTCGTCTTCATATCCAAGTGATTTGAAGGCTCATCAAGTATTAATAAATTGACCGGCTCCAGCAATAATTTTATCATGGCCAAACGTGTTTTTTCACCACCCGAAAGCACTTTTACTTTTTTGGTAACATCATCACCATGAAACATAAAAGCCCCCAAAATATCTTTAATCTTAGTTCTGACATCACCAACTGCAATATCGTCAATCGTTTCAAAAATTGTAGCATTTCCGTCTAATAAAGCCGCTTGATTTTGAGCAAAATAACCAATCTGAGAATTGTGACCAATTTCTACAGAACCGTTATCAATCCCAATTTCTTTCATAATGGCTTTGATCATCGTTGACTTTCCTTCCCCATTCTTCCCGACAAATGCCACCTTCTGCCCTCTTTCGATTACAATATTAGCATCCTTAAAAACGACATGATCACCATATGATTTTGACATTTCTTTTACAATAACAGGATATTGTCCGGATCGAACTGCTGGCGGAAATTTCAATTTTAATGCTGATGTATCTACTTCATCTACTTGCACAATAACCAGTTTCTCTAACATCTTAACTCGAGACTGAACGGCATCCGTTTTAGAAAAAGTTCCTTTGAAACGGTCAATAAAAGCTCTATTATCAGCAATCATACGTTGCTGTTCATCGTATGCTTTTTGTTGGTGCATGCGTCGGTCTTTTCGCAACTCGAGATAATGAGAATATTTGGCTTTGTAATCGTAAATTCTACCCATTGTAACCTCAATTGTACGATTGGTGATATTATCCACAAAAGCCCTGTCATGGGAAATAACCACAACGGCTTTGGCTGAATTAATCAAGAAATCCTCTAACCATTGAATACTTTCGATATCCATGTGGTTGGTAGGCTCATCGAGCAAAATTAAATCTGGTTTTTGCAACAAGATTTTAGCTAATTCGATACGCATTCTCCATCCTCCTGAAAACTCCGAAGTTTGGCGACTAAAATCTTCGCGTTCAAAACCTAAACCAGTTAAGATTTTCTCTACTTCTGCTTCATAATTAATTTCTTCGATAGCATAAAATTTCTCGCTTAAGTCTGAAACCCGTTCGATTAATTTCATGTATTCGTCACTTTCGTAATCGGTACGAATGGTTAATTGCTCATTAATTTCATCTATTTCGGCTTTCATACTAAATACTTCTCCAAAAGCTTTTGAAGTTTCTTCCATCACCGTTGCACCGTCAGTAGTCAATAAATGCTGAGGCAAATAAGCCACAACAGCATCTTTTGGCGCCGAAATATTTCCGGTTGAAGGTTTACTTTGCCCTGCAATTATCTTTAAAAGCGTTGATTTACCCGCCCCATTTTTACCCATAAGGGCAATTTTATCATTTTCATTTATGGCAAAAGAAACGTCACTAAAAAGTGTTGTCCCTCCAAATTGAACTGAAATATCATTAACTGTAATCATTTTATTCTTGATTTGTTTATTCGGTTAATCGATTATCCGATTAGCATTTTTTTTGAAAGTTGCAAAGATATATTAATTACAGAATTGGGCAATTAGAAAGTTGTTTAATTAAAAACGAGCCCGATGTGAAGCCTGAATATTACTTTATAGAAATCAAAAAACCGACAACTTACATCATTATTAGATGCGTTGTCGGAAATTATATTTTTTCAGTAAATACTATACTGACTTTAGTCTTTACGCCACTTTTTAGTTTCTTCAAAAACATGCGCCAAAATAGCCGCTTCAGGTTCATCAAAAACTATATTTCTGCGACTCATTACCAGTTTTGCGGTTTCAAACGCTTTTTTGGTCACATAAGTCGTAAATCCAGAAGCACCTCCCCAAGAAAAACTTGGGACAAAATTACGCGGAAACCCACTGCCAAAAATATTAGCACTTACACCTACCACAGTTCCTGTATTGAACATGGTATTAATTCCACATTTACTGTGATCGCCCATCATCAATCCACAAAACTGCAAACCTGTTTTGGCAAATCCTTCGGTTTCATAGCTCCACAATTTTACTTCTTCATAATTATTTTTCAGATTTGAATTATTACTGTCGGCGCCAATATTACACCATTCGCCAAGAACGGAATTACCAAGAAATCCATCATGTCCTTTATTCGAATACGCAAATAACACTGAATTGTTTATTTCTCCTCCAACTCTGGAATAGGGTCCAACAGTTGTTGCTCCATATATTTTGGCAGCCATTTTAACCGTTGCATTTTCGCATAAAGCAAAAGGGCCTCTAATTACGGTTCCTTCCATAATTTCGGAATCTTTACCAATGTAAATAGGTCCCGAAGAGGCATTTAAAGTTACGAATGCTAACTTGGCACCTTCTTCGATAAATATATTTTCGGGCGCAATTACATTAACACTTTCAGGAATGGGTTGTGAGGTTCTGTCTTCGGTCAAGAATTGAAAATCTTCGCGAATCGCCGCATCATTTTTCGAAAAAATATCCCAAGTATGTTCCACTGTGATACAATCGTCCGTAAATTCTATAATTTCATAGGTATCAAAATCGACTTCTTCCTGCTCATCATTGGTATAAAAAGCAATTACTTCTTCTCCTTTAAAAATCGCTTGATTGGTTTTTAAATCTTGTACCATTTCGACCAAAATTGCTGTTGGAAGAAAAGAAGCATTTATCATTACATTTTCTTCTAATTCAACCATTGGAAATTTATCCGAAAGATATTCCTCGGTCAAAGTGGTTGTGGTGGACCCTAAATGCATTTCCCATTTTTGACGAATTGTCATAATTCCGATAAGAATATCAGCAACGGGACGGGTAAAGGTAAAAGGCAACAAGGCATTTCTTGAAGGTCCGTCAAAAAGGATATAATTCATAAATTGTTGATTTGTTGATTCGGTTATTTGTTCTGTCGTATTGACACCAAAGTTACAAAGTTTTAAAACAGATAAAAATAAAAAAACCCTCCAAAAGGAAGGTTTTAAATGTATTTGAAAACAAGTTATAATTATTTAACGTGTTTAGCGTATTTAGTTTTGAATTTATCGATACGTCCTGCAGTATCAATAAGTTTAGATTTACCTGTGTAAAAAGGGTGAGAAGTTCTAGAAATCTCCATTTTTACAACTGGATATTCAACACCGTCAACTGTTATTGTTTCTTTTGTATCTGCAGTAGATTTAGTAATAAAAACATCTTCGTTTGACATGTCTTTAAAAGCAACTAATCTGTAATTTTCTGGGTGTACACCTTTTTTCATCTTGAATCTTTTTTATTTGTTTAATTATAATTTGTCTTGAAGCTTTTCTTCTAACAGAAAAGGTATAAACATCTTATAACTTTTTGTTTTTACACTATTATTTTGAGTCTGCAAATTTACACTTATTTTTCAATAAACAAATCTTTGTCACACTTTTTTTATATCCGCGTAAAAAACAAATTTTACTCCCTAATAAATTGGGAATTGTTATATTTGTAGATTAATAAAAAATCTTCAAAAAATGATTAATGAAATTATAAAAAGAAACGGAATAACTTTTGGAATTACAACTGGGGTTGTTTCCGCATTAATTACAACTTCAATATACGCAATAGACTTAAATCTTTTTATTTCTTGGTGGGTTGGAATTTTGAGTATTGCAACTTACCTTATAATAGGTATTGTTTTACTTTCAAAAACTAAAAAAGATTTAAACGGTATATTTCCTTTCAAAGACGCTTTTACTACCTATTTTATTTCGGCAGTAATTGGAATTTTGATTTCAACTGTTTTCAATATTATTTTATTCAATATTATTGACCCATCAGCTAAAGATGCAGTAAAAGATTTAACCATCAAATATACCGTAAATATGATGCAAAAATTTGGCACACCTGCATCTGCAATAAACGAAGCGATAGCAAAACTTAAAGAAAATGATCCTTATTCAGTTGTTGAACTATTAAAAGGTTCCCTTTTTAGTATTGTTTTCAGTTCAATCTTTGGCTTAATTATGGCAGCATTTTTTAAAAGCAAACCTTCATCACAAGAATAACAGTAATGAATCTATCTATACTCATCCCGCTTCTTAACGAAGAGGAATCACTGCAAGAATTGTATACTTGGATCATCAAAGTCATGCAATCTAATAATTATACTTACGAAATCATTTTTCTTGACGATGGAAGCTCTGATAATTCTTGGCCAATCATCGAAGGATTTGCCTCCGAAAACCCGAATGTAAAAGGCATTCGTTTCATGAAAAATTTTGGAAAATCTCAAGCATTACACGCTGGTTTTGCCAAAGCAAAAGGCGATGTTATCATCACCATGGATGCTGATTTACAAGACAGTCCGGAAGAAATTCCTGGATTATACGATATGATTACTTCCGGAAAATTCGATCTGGTTTCCGGTTGGAAAAAGAAACGTTACGATTCTGTAATGGCTAAAAACTTACCTTCAAAATTATTCAATTGGGCAGCCCGAAAAACATCTGGTGTTGAATTGAATGATTTTAATTGCGGTCTGAAAGCGTACAAAAATGTAGTCGTAAAAAACATAGAAGTTTCAGGCGAAATGCACCGATACATTCCCGTTTTGGCAAAAAATGCCGGATTTGGAAAAATTGGAGAAAAAGTAGTTCAACACCAAGCCCGAAAATATGGAGAAACTAAATTTGGAATGGAACGTTTCATAAATGGATTCTTAGATTTAATTACCATTTGGTTCCTTTCCCGATTCGGAAAAAGACCAATGCACTTGTTCGGCGCCATGGGTTCTTTAATGTTCATTATCGGATTTTTGCTTGCTGGATATATTGGAATTTCTAAGCTATACCATTTATATGCTGGCTTAGATTATAATTTAGTTACGAGTAATCCTTGGTTTTACATCGCATTAACTACGATGGTATTGGGAACGCAATTATTTTTGGCAGGATTTCTTGGCGAAATTATTTTACGTACAAAAAACAACGAAGGGCGTTATAAAGTTTCTAGTGAAATAAATTTTTAATACTTTTAAGGTAAGAATTATTTAAAGTTTCCATTTCTAAAAATAGGCTTTTTATAAAAATTTCACCAATGAAGTTTTAAACAATAAAGACAAATGCCCCAAAAATAAAATACTCAAACTTGACCTCTTAAATTTTGAATTTTTAACTAAAAAACACATAAAATGAGCATCCCACAAAACATTTTAAACGCAGTAAATGAATGGTTAACTCCTACTTTTGATGCCGCAACACAAGAAGCTGTACAAACAATGATAGCTTCATCTCCAAAAGAATTAGAAGAGAGTTTTTATAAAAATCTCGAATTTGGAACAGGTGGTATGCGTGGGGTAATGGGCGTTGGAAACAACCGTATCAATAAATACACATTAGGAAAAAGCACGCAAGGACTTTCGGATTATTTACATACTGCTTTTCCAAATCAGCCGTTAAAAGCCGTTATCGCTTACGATTGCCGCCACAACAGCAATACTTTAGCCAAAGTAGTTGCTGATGTTTTCTCTGCCAATGGGATTCAAGTATATTTATTTTCGGATTTGCGTCCGACACCAGAATTGTCTTTTGCACTTAAATATTTAGGTTGCCAATGCGGAATTGTTTTAACCGCTTCACACAATCCACCGGAATACAACGGATACAAAGTATACTGGCAAGATGGCGGACAAATTGTTCCACCGGAAGACGAAGGAATTATTCGTGTAATTGAGCAATTAAATTACAACCAAATCAAGTTTGATGCCAATGAAAGCTTAATTCAATACATCGATAAAGAAGTAGATCAGGCTTTTATCAAATCCTCTATCGAAAACGCCAGTTTTAACACTCCGGCTGGAGCCAAAGAAAATCTAAACATCGTTTTTACCTCTTTGCACGGAACATCCATAACACTAGTTCCTGATACGTTAGCACAAGCGGGATATCCAAAGGTACATATTGTAGAAGAACAAAGAGTGCCAAACGGAGATTTCCCAACTGTAAAATCACCAAATCCAGAAGAGCCAGAAGCATTAGCAATGGCATTGGCATTAGCCGATAAAACCAATTCTGATATCGTCATTGGTACCGACCCGGATTGCGATCGATTGGGTGTTGCTGTTCGAAATAACGAAGGAAAAATGACTTTGTTAAACGGAAATCAAACCATGATTTTGATGACTGCCTTTTTATTGGAAGAATGGAAAAAAGCAGGAAAAATAGATGGAAAACAGTTTGTAGGTTCTACTATTGTTTCCACTCCAATGATTATGGAATTGGCTACCGCTTACGGTGTAGAATGCAAAGTAGGCTTAACGGGTTTCAAATGGATTGCCAAAATGATTAAAGATTTTCCAGAACAAAAATTCATCGGTGGTGGTGAAGAAAGTTTTGGATACATGGTAGGCGATGCTGTTCGTGACAAAGATGCTGTAGCGGCTACTTTGTTGATTTGCGAAGTGGCGGCTCAAGCCAAAGCTAAAGGAAGCACCGTATACAAAGAGTTATTAAAACTATATGTAGCCCATGGTTTTTACAAAGAACATTTGATTTCAATCACTAAAAAAGGAATGGAAGGTTTAGCCGAAATCAATCAAATGATGGTTTCGCTTCGTGAAAATCCGGTGAAAGAAATCAACGGACAACGCGTAATTATGCTGGAAGATTACAAATCGTCTATCGCCAAGAATTTATTAACCGGTGAAGAAGAAACGATGAACATTCCAAAAGCAGATGTACTGATTTACTACACGGAAGATGGTTCTAAAATTTGTGCCAGACCAAGCGGAACGGAACCAAAAATCAAATTTTATATCAGCGTGAATACAACATTAGATTCCGTTGAGAATTTCACAGAAACAGAAGCCGACTTAAACGATAAAATAAAGAATATTATTATTGCAATGCAATTGAACTAATGGATAAAAACTTAATAAAACTACTTCCTTACACCAAACCTTATAAGTCTCATATTGTCTGGAATGTGGTATACAATATTTTGTATGCTTTGTTTAGCACCATTTCTATGCTAACTATTTTTCCGGTGCTTGAAGTACTCTTTGGCAAAACCAAAGTCATCCTAAAAGAGCCTGTATATACGGGAATAGGAAACTTAAAGCAGTTTGGTTCTGATTTTATGTATTATAAAATTTCAGAATTAACAAAGGAAAATAGTATTCAAGTAGCACTTTTGTTTGTTGTCTTAATGGTTATTACAACATTTTTATTCAAAAATTTATTCAATTATCTCGCCTCACACCACATCATGCACCTCAAAAATGGTGTTTTAAGAGATTTGAGAAAATCAATGTATGACAAAATTGTGGAGCTGCCCATCTCCTATTATTCCGAAAAAAGAAAAGGAGATATTATGGCACGAATGCTTGGTGATGTCAATGAAGTTCAAAACTCCTTTTTTTCTATATTAGAATTGGTTGTAAAAGAACCGCTGACTATTATTTTTGCATTGGTCACTATGTTTATTATAAGTTTAAAACTTACTTTATTTGTTTTAATTTTTATGCCTATTTCGGGATGGATTATTTCAAAAGTGGCTAAAAATCTGAGAGCAAAATCGCTTCAGGCACAAAGAGAAAGTGGCTTTCTGATTTCGATTGTAGATGAAACTTTGGGTGGTTTAAAAGTGATTAAAAGTTACAATGCCGAAACTAATTTTAAAGGCAGATTTAACGACTCAGTAACCCGATTATTGAATTTAACCAACAGCATCGGAAGTAAAAATAATTTAGCCACTCCATTAAGTGAATTTTTAGGCGTTACAACAATTGCTATCTTACTTTTTTATGGAGGAAATTTAGTGTTAGTCGAAAAAACATTAGAAGGCTCTGCTTTTATTGTGTATTTGACCTTAGCTTTCAACATTCTTACGCCTGCCAAAGCCATTTCTAAAGCTTCTTATTCCGTAAAAAATGGGTTAGCCGCTGCAGAACGTGTTTTTGAAGTATTAGAAGTAGAGAACGAAATCACATCTAAAGAAAATGCTATCGACAAAAACACTTTTGATTCCGAAATAACCATCAAAAATGTGAACTTCAAATATGAGGAAGAAGCCGTTTTAAAAGATTTTTCACTCGAAGTCAAAAAAGGACAAACCGTTGCTCTTGTTGGACAATCCGGAAGCGGAAAAAGTACCATAGCCAATTTACTCACCCGTTTTTATGATGTAAACGAGGGAACTATCAGCATTGACGGAATTGACATTAAAGATTTCAATTTACAATCACTTCGCGGATTAATGGGATTGGTGACACAAGACAGCATTTTATTTAATGACACCATCAAAGCCAATATTTCTTTAGGAAAATTAGACGCAACTGATGCCGAAATTATTGAAGCACTAAAAATTGCTAATGCTTTAGAATTTGTAAATGAACTGCCAAATGGTATTCATACCAATATTGGCGACAGCGGAAACAAACTTTCAGGTGGTCAAAAACAACGTCTGTCTATTGCTCGTGCGGTTCTTAAAAACCCACCAATTATGATACTCGATGAAGCAACTTCTGCACTAGACACCGAAAGCGAAAAGTTTGTTCAAATCGCTTTAGAAAACATGATGCAAAACAGAACTTCAATAGTTATTGCGCACCGTCTTTCGACTATACAAAAAGCAGACAAAATTGTAGTGATGCAAAAAGGAAAAATTGTAGAACAAGGCACGCACGAAGAATTGATTGCCCTGAATGGCACTTATAACAAATTAGTAACTTTACAATCCTTTGAATAGTTTATAATTTTGTAATTTTAAGTTTGCTGAAAAATAGCAAGCTTACACGCTAAAAAATGTACTTAGACAATCCAAACATAAAACTTCCAGATGATTCAGATACTATTGTCTGGAAGTATTTAGACTTATCAAAATTTCTGGATTTGTTGCTTTCGCAAAAATTATTCATGTCCCGATCTGATAAATTTGAAGACCAATATGAAGGCACATTTAGCGAACCAACTTTTGAAGAAATAAAAAAACTGGCCACCGATAATCCCGACTTTTTAAATTTTTATAAAACGCATCGGGAAAAAGTAGCGATAAGCAGCTGGCACATCAACGAATACGAATCATTTGCCATGTGGCAGATTTTTACACAAAACAGTGAAGGACTAGCCATTCAATCAACGATTGGACGATTACAGAAAGCACTGAAACCGGAAACCAATATCAATCAATATATTGGAGAAGTAAATTACATCGATTATAAAAAAGAATACATCCCGTTTGACGATATGTTTTTCCCTTTTTTATTCAAACGAAAAAGCTTTCAGTATGAGCGCGAAGTACGTATTATTTCGGATATCTCAGACAGTAAAATTAAAATTAATGACGGATTGAAAATAAATGTAGACATCAGCGAATTGATTGAAAAAATCTACATTCACCCCAAATCCGAAAACTGGTATAAAAATTTAGTCATTCAATTGGTTTCTGAATTGGGTTTCAATTTCCATATTGAAAAATCCGATTTAGAAAGTGATATTTTAATTTGATTATAAGACTAAACCGGTTTATATTCAATCACTTTCCATTCTTTCTTAGACAAATCAATATAATTGTAATTGACCACATCTTTAGTGTCAAATTGTCCATTTTTATTGGTGTCTTCTACAGTTCTAAAATACAATCGATTGGTAGATTCAATTAAATTCCAATCTATTAATTCTTGAAAATCGAGCGATATTTTAGTGAATTTTTCGCCACTAATTTCGCTTAAGTATAAGGCTTTAATGTCGCTTGTATCTAATTTTCCGTCTTTATTTGTATCAACATCTACCATCGTATAGACCATGATTTGTTTCTTGGTTTTATCTGAAACTGATTTTAAATAAGTAGCCGTTTGAATCAAAACAGGCTTATCGGTTAAAGATTTTATAGAATCTGAATCGATTTTTTGAAATTTCAGATTTTGTAGATAACCCGTAATTTCATACTGAGCCACATTGGAAATTGTAAAACTCAAATCATTCACACTGGAAGATCCATATCTGTTTTTCATTGCTTTTTCAGAAACGCTTAAATCGCCGACGGGATGAATCAAATATTCTGTTCCTTCCATTTGTATCGGTAAATCAGCAATTTCGATTTGAGTAGAATCGACTTTAACCAATTCTTTTCCTTTATTTGAGGCATCATAGATTACTTTTGGCTTTTCAGATTCTTCCTTGCAACTGGCCAAAAATAAAAGAGCAATTCCTAAACAGGTGGTATGTAATTTTTTCATGTTGCTATCTCGATTAAAAAATAAATTCAAATGTAAGATTTTTAAAAATGCTTTTGATTTCCACAATCCATTTCTTTCTTAGAAAGGGTTTAACTTTAACACAATAAAAACCTGTTTATTATAAGCGCGCGTTCAATTTTATATTAAAAACCCTTGTGGTCATATAATTAGGAATCGCATATTGATTTTTAGAATATACATCGCGAACCCAAGTGTTTGTAATAGCATTTTGATTATCAAAAAGATTAAAAATTTCCAGACCAATTGCCAACTCCTTACAGTTTTTAAACCAACTTCTTTCAGACATTTTAGTCGAATTATCTATAAAGACTTTAGAAAAACCAACGTCGGCACGACGGTAGTCGTTCAATCTATTTTGGTATAAATATGGATTCGCATACGATGGAGAACCGCCCGGCAATCCGGTATTGTAAACCAAATTCAAATACAATTTAATACTGGGAATATTAGGCATATAATCCTGAAACAAAAGCCCAAACTTTAATCTTTGGTCAGTTGGTCTGGCAATATAGCCTTTATTAGCACTATTTTCTTCCGTTTTAAGATATCCAAAACTAATCCAGGATTCTGTTCCCGGAACAAATTCACCGTTCAATCGAAGATCTAATCCTTGCGCATATGCTTTTGCATCATTCGTAGCCGCATAACGAATGCGAACATTGTCAATCGTATAGGTATTTACATCGGTCATCGATTTATAATACAACTCCGAAACCAGTTTAAACGGACGATTCCACAGCTTAAAATTATAGTCATTACTCAAAACCAAATGAACGGATTGTTGCGCCTTTGTTTCCGGTTGCACAGCTCCATCAGCAGCTCTCAACTCCCGATAAAATGGCGGTTGATGGTATAATCCTCCCGAAAGCCTGAATACCATATCTTTCTCCCAATTTGGTTTTAGGGCGAATTGAGCTCTTGGACTAAATGTAATTTGCGCTTTACTTTTTAAGGCATCCTCCGAAACTTCCCAATTATGCATTCTTATTCCCGCATTGTACCAAACTTCACTGGATCCAAGCGTACTTTTCAAACTCCATTGTGCATAACCCGAAAGCCTGTTAATCACATTAAAATTAGTTACTCTAACATTCTGATAAGGCACTAAAGGTCCTGTATATGGCGAATATGGCTGGTCATTTTTGGGCAAAATAAGTATTGGCGGGTTTATAGAAAATCCGGCAGAATCAATTACTTCCCATTCTACAATTCGGTCTCGAATCGATTCTCGTGTATACTTAATCCCCCATTCGAATTGGTTTTTCTTCCAATCATGAAATCCTTTTACTTCGGTATTAATAATCAAAGCATCCAAATCATTTCTGGCATGATTCAATTGCGACCCGATTCCTCTCGAAAAAGCAACCTCTCCATACGTTTCTGAACCTATATTTGAATCCACTTCACCCAAACGATATTGTGCAAAAATGTCGAAATATTCTTGTTCTAAAGTATGAAATACCGAACCGATAAATTTTAAAGTAAAAGAATCTGCAGCCTTAAAAGTTGTTTTTATGGCTCCAAAATAAGTATCGTATTTATCTTTTTCCTGACCTTCATAATAGACCGAAAGCGCCATAGGATTATCAATAGTTCCAAAATTAGTTTGACGGGACAATGGCTGATATTGGTATTTATTTTGGGATATATTCCCCAGAAAACTCCATTGCCATTTCTCCGAAGCCTGAAAATTTATATTGGTTTGAACATCTGCAAAGGTTGGGGTATAATTCGTTTGGGTTTCCTGACTCTTAACCAAAAGACTATTGTTACGGTATCTAACTCCTGTAATTGCCGACCATTTTTTATTTTTGGAAACGGCATCAACAGATACATTTCCACCCAAAAAACTGGCTTCAATACTTGCGCCAAACTGCGAAGGCTTTCGGTAAGTAATATCTAAAACGGAAGATAATTTATCACCAAATTTAGCTTGAAATCCTCCTGCCGAAAAATCGATATTTTGTACCAAATCAGTATTGGTAAAACTCAATCCTTCTTGCTGCCCCGACCGAATAAGAAACGGACGATACACTTCTATTTCATTAACATAAACTAAATTCTCATCGTAATTTCCACCTCGAACAGCATATTGCGTACTGAGTTCATTATTAGAATTTACACCTGGTAAAGTCTTCAAAATATTTTCGATACCGGCATTCGCACCCGGAATTTTTCGAAGTATTTCGGGCTCAATTATCATAATTCCCTGAACTCGTTTCCTGTTTTTTGAAGTAACAATAACTTCTCCCATTTGTTCTTCCCGATCACTCATGACAGGATTAAACTCGAAGGATTCATTGGACTTTAAAGTAACTCTTACCGTTGTTTTCTTAAGGGAAATATGGGTAAAAATAATTGTCGAAGTTGTATTGGCAGGAACCGATATTTCGTAAAAACCATTAACATCGGATTGTGTTCCTTTTCCCGAACAGGAAATATTGACACTTTCAACGGGTTGATTATTTTTGTCTAAAATGATTCCTTTTACACGTGCAGTTTGCGCAAAAGAGGCAATCCCTATGCAACAAAAAAAGAAGGCAAATACTATTTTGGTAGCGCTCAAATGATTTGTTTTTTATTTTTTTTGACTTCTAAAAAAATGAGCCTCAAAGATAGTTGAATTTCCAACATTATCGGTGACAACCACTTTTAAATCATTTGCTCCTTCTGAAACAATACCATCGCTAAAATTATGGATTATCTTTTTGGTCTTATTATCGTATTCAAACAAAATCCATTTGCCGTTCAAAAAACCATTGTATGATTTTATTCCTGATAATTCATCACTAATCGTCAGTTGAATTGTATTTACATTAGTCAGCCATTTCCCTTCAATTGGTTTTGTAATGGATATTTTTGGCGCGACGGTATCTTGTACTAAAGCGTATTTCCCCAGTATTTTAGCTTTTGTTATAAAACTGTTTTCTTTTCGATACGTACTATTATAATTGGTTTTATTTCCTTCTATCCTGCCAATGAATATCTTTTCTCTCTGCGCTTCGGTATAAGTTGAATCATCAATTGTAATGGTAAAATTAGTATGCGCAGGAACCGTGTCGTCATGAAGATATAAAGTATCGTTTTTTACATCGAAATTTAAATTAAAATCATCATAAAAAGTACCCGCCGGAAAGAAAACGGACATATTTTCTTTGGCAAAATTACTGTCCTTATTTGCTTTTATAAAATAGTTCGAAACCAAGGGCTCCGGCTCTATAATAGCAGGCAATAAATCATATTGAACCGGAACAGAGACCAATACTGTATTCCCATAAAAATCAGAAACTTCAATGCGATACAAGGAGGATAAATTAGGAAGTATTGTTGCTACTCCATAATTTTCATCGGTAACGATAAACTTCAAGCCATAAGGCGTTTTCATAAATAATTTTTGAACCCGTTGCTGTGTTTTCTTGTATTTTGAATAATCAATCAACGCATTGATGTAGCGCATATCTTCAAAAGAATAAGTATCAAACTGATACCCAAAATTAGGTGTTCCGTTAAAAAAAGACTGTACTTTATAGACTCCATTTTTATTAAACGAAACATCATCATAATCAAAAGTGGTAATTCCAAAACCTATTTTGCCATTTGCTACAACTTTATCTGCCAAGTAACTTCCGTCTTTTTGTAAAGACAAATTAATCATTAAAGGACGTTTCGATTGATTGACTGTAGTTTTTATATCTAATGGATAAACGTATAACCCGGAAATAGTTGGTTTTTTGGTATCTTTTACCTTTTTATCAAAACCAAAAAGCATCGGATTAATTATATTCTCCGTTCTGGTATCACGAAATTCAAAATGCAAATGAGGTCCTTCTGAAGCTCCAGTATTACCGGAAAGAGCAATAAGTTGTCCTTTTTTAATTGGCATCTCATTGGGTTTCAAAAACATTTCAATTTCAAAAGACTGCTCCTTATAATGGGTGTTTTTTATATATGCTTCGATTAAATCAGTTGCTTTTTGCAAATGCCCATAAACCGAGGTATATCCATTGGGATGCGTAATATAAACGGTCTTCCCGTTTCCAAAAGTAGAAATTTTAATTCTGGATACATACCCATCTGCAACGGCGTAAACATTCAGACCTTCTCTTTGCATCGTTTTTAAATCAAAGCCTGCATGAAAATGATTGGGTCTCAATTCTCCAAAATTTCCTGATAATTGCATAGGAATTGCTAACGGTGGACTAAAGTAATCTTTAGGATAATCCGTTTGTGCAAAAAGAGAACAACTAAATAATATGTAAAACAGAAAAAATCTCATTAGATACATTTTTGCTAAGATAAAAGAAAGTAATTAATAAAAAAACATAAAACAGCTCAAATCACAAATTTCTGTATATCAAATGGTTATATTTTTTAATGCAAAAAAACAAATAAAATATTGCAATAATAAAAAGGAATACTAACTTTGTAAGATTAAGTAATGAAAAGGATTAATAATGAGTGTAATTGCAGAAATAATTGATACTCTTGAAAATAAGATTGAAAAACTTTTTACAAAAATTAAAAGTTTAGAAAAAAGCAATCAAGATTTGAAAATAGAATTGACAAATGCTGCAGTTATCATACAAACTCAGTCCCAAGAGATTGAAACGCTGAAAAAGCAATATGAAACACTTAAAATTGCCAATACATTACTGGGCAGTGACGATAACAAAAGAGATACAAAGCTTAAAATAAATTCATTAATTCGTGAAATTGATTACTGTATAGCACAGCTATCAGATTAGTAAAAAATATGGACGATAAGCTTAAAATTAAAATATCAATTGCAGACAGAGTTTACCCGTTAACGGTAGATTTATCTCAGGAAGAAGGGCTTCGAAGCGCTTCAAAAAAAATTGATATAATAAATCAAAAAAAAGGAAAAAACAAAAATGGAAAATGTACAAGATAAAATTGAAAAAGCAAAAGCAAATATAAAAGCAGTAAAAGAAATCGAAAAGCTAGAAAAAGAGATAGCAAAGTTAAATAAAAATATTGCTACTAAAAAAGCTAAAATCGAAGAGTTAGCAAAAGATTTATAATTATAAATCTTTATTTGAATGATATAAAAATGGGGAGTCCTTGTGGCTCCCTTTTTTTATGTCATTCCGAACGCAATACCTTTTAAGGTATGGAGTGAGTACTCACTCCATACCCTTTGGGTATCGTTCGCTTTTTTATGATATAATTCTAACCACAAGGGTTACGAATTATATATAAAAAAGGTTTTAATATGTCATCTTCAATTCATATTCAGAAATCGAGTGCAGGAAGTGTACATCACAACTCACGAGAAAACTTCTCTCACTCTGTTGTTTTTACTGATGAAAAAAATGAGCTTTTGAATAATGCTAAAGAATCATTTACTATATATCGTGATGAATTAAAAATAAGAAGTGAAGCTTACTCAAATTCAACTGGACAAAAATTACAAAGTAGAGCAGTAACTCAATTAAGTGCGGTTATAAATTTAGAGCAACATCACACAATGAAAGACCTTGAAAAAATTAAAACTTATTTAGAAAAAGAATTTGATACAAAAGTTTTTCAAATGGCAATTCATAGAGATGAGGGAAAATTAAAAGAAAAAACAACTGGTAATTATTTAGTAAGTGGAACAGATTTTTTCCTTAATCCAAAAGACAATAAACACTATTACGATAAGAAATATACAAAGCCTTTAAATTTAGATAATTATACGATTGAAAAAAACTATCACGCACACATAGAAATGATGGGTTTAAAAAGTGACGGAAAAGCAATAAGACAAGATATGAACAGATTTAAACTTAGTAAGCTTCAAGACTTTGTAGCTGAATCGCTACAAATGCAAAGGGGAAAAAATTATCTAATTGACAAGAGTTCTAAGAGATTAGATACTCACGAATTTAAACAAGCTAAAAAGATTGAGAACAATGTAATAAGAAGTGCAAAAGAGTATATTAAAACCATTAAAAAAGAAACTGTATCACTTGCAAAGGCTAAAGAGCTACAAGAAGAAATTAAACAGTTAAGAGCAGAATTAAAAGAGAACGGAGCAACAAGAGCAGATTATGCACAACTGGAAGAACTAAACAAAGCTTTAAAAACAGAAGTTAAAAACAAAACTTTAACAATAGAGCAGCTGCAGCAACAAACTAGCAGCTTAAGAACTCAACTCCTAAACAGTGAAAAAGAAGTTAATACTCTAAAAACGCAAATAAATAGCCTAGAAGCTCAAAAAGGTTCAAACCCTAGTATAGATACTAATTTAACCATTAAAAGTGATTCTAGTCCAAATATGGCTTATTTAACAGCACATAAAACTATTGAAGAAGATTTTAAAAGAAGTTTTGAAAAGAAAGAAGTTATCAATGCAAATACTTTTCAGACTGAAAGTGTACAAGTTTTAACACCTGTACCAGTTGAAGAAAGCCTATACAGTAGGATTAAAAACAATTTTAAAGGTATGTTTGAATATATGCAAAAACAGTATTTTGAGTTAATGCAGAAATTCCAGGAACTGGAAAAGAAAAACAAAGAGCTCACGAACGAGAATGCAGAACTAAAAGCAAAAGTTAAAACACTAGAGAGCGAAGCTCCTAAACAGATAAAAAAAGAAACTCGAGACAACCCAAATGTATTAGATCTATTTAGAGAAATGGAATCTAAATCTATTAGCAAAGAAGATACTGAAAGATTTGTAAAAGAAGTTAGAGAGCAGATTAAAAATACTGGTCCTGATTTAATTAGATAATTCTTTTCCCTGATTTTGCGTTAGTCAAAATCGTTTCAATTCAATCGAAATTTTTATCGCTAATAGGCGGTTTTTTTCCTCGCGTATTCTTTTTTGATTATAAAAACCCTTATAAGATTAGTTATAGGGGTGTGAATAACTTCTTCTTTTTTTCTTTTAGCGACCTTTTTATAGTGCTTACAGCGTTTCTTAATTTTGGCTTTTACAGACAAAATCCCGTTTTAAACAGAGTGAATCCCGTTTTAAACAGACAAAATCCCGTCCCAATTTCATGGGCATTAACAGACAAAAAAAAAGTTTTAACGCCTTGCTTTTTTAATTGTCTTTTAATATTTAATAGACTAAAATTATATTCAAGCGTTAAAACAAAAAAAAGGACTGTTTATTATGACACCTAGAGAATTAAGAGAGAAGAAATTAAAAGCACTTCAAGAACAAAAGTTTCAACCACATCAAAGAATTAGTAATAATTTTATCAATTCTGCTATTTTAGATTTGAATAAGAATGCATTAAAAACAGTATTTTATTTATCTACTATCCTAGATGAATTCAACTTCAAAAAAGATATAGATACCATAGAAATTGACTTACGAAAAATGTTTAAACATACTGGTTTAACAGCAGATATTGTAAAAGATAATTTAAAGGCTATGCAGAAAACAAGCATTACTTTTGTAAATGAAAAAGAAGAGATAGAAGAATTTATAGTTCTTGTTCCTAGAATAGAATTCTTATATGGACAAAACAAAGTAAGAATAGATATTTACTCTAAAATCGCAAAGTTAATAATTGATGTAAAAGACAATTATCAATATACACCAATGAATATTAAAACTATTCTAGGACTTACTAATAAACATTCTTTTAGACTTTTACCAGTTTTAAATATGCTAAGTAGATATGATGCTCATATCGGTAAAAGAAAAAAATACTCTTTAGCAGATATGAATGATATGTTTGGAACTAGCTATAAAACATTATATGAAATTAAAAGAAAAATATTAGACCCAGTAAAAGAAGAATTAGACAATGGTTCTACTATAAGCTTCACGTATCAGGTTAATACTGAAAAACTAGGAGCAGGAAGACCAAAAGACACAAGTATTACAATAGATGTAATTGAAAAAAATCATTATCAAGCTAAATTATTTTAAGGGTTAAAAATGTACGATGAATTTGTAGAACATATTAACGGATTAATATATTATGGTTTTTTCTATAAACAAGATGGAAGTTATATTGATGATATTATGGAATCTTTAAAAGAAGAAATAGAGAAAAAAATTAATAGAAAAATTGACTGGGAAGAAATAGATTGTCAAAGATTAGAATCAGATGTAACAGAACAACATTATAATTCATATTATACAGAGAAAGAATTATTTAAGATTTTAAAGACAATGAAATTAAATAATTCAAATATTGAAGATATTACAATAAATTTAGATATTGAAGACTATAAAAAAAGAGTTGTAAAATCTTTTCTTGAACATGATATTTACATTGATTATTTACAGAATAAGGAATCTTAAATGCAAAAATTAAATATAGGAAGATTAAAAAGGTTATTAGAAACTTTTTTAATTTCAAAAAAAATTGATATAATAAAT
>ERZ1034361.639-NODE-639-length-21694-cov-5.292918_pt1 | contig 21694 bp, 28 predicted proteins | sample MGYA00520617_ERZ1034361 | MGnify/ENA primary metagenome ERZ1034361 (study PRJEB33736, sample SAMEA104284507) | Azolla filiculoides | biome: Urban; feature: Water surface; material: Ditch water | place: Netherlands | collected 2015-10-28 | depth 0-0.1 m ...
TTTGTGACCCGACTGGGGCTCGAACCCAGGACCCCATCATTAAAAGTGATGTGCTCTACCAACTGAGCTATCGAGTCTTTTTCTTTTCTTGAATGCGGGTGCAAATATAAGGGCTTTTTTTATATTTTTCAAAGCTATTTTATTATAAATTTGCTTTTTTTAATCAAAAGAACTTAATGCCTTATATTATAAGGCTTTATTAATATGAAAAAAATTATTTTATTAGGTTATATGGGTTGTGGAAAGTCCACAATTGCCAATAGATTGTCAAAAATCACCGAAATTCCTTTCGTAGATTTGGATAAAAGCATCGAGGAAAAAACGAATTTGACTATAAATGAAATTTTCGAACAACAGGGGGAAATTTATTTTCGAAAGTTGGAGCGCGAAGTTTTGATTGATTTGTTAAACGCTTCTGGCGATATGATTATTGGTTTGGGAGGCGGTACTCCTTGTTATGCAAATAATCACGAATTGTTGAAAGGCGAAAATATTGTGTCGATTTACTTAAAGGCTACGGTTGATACTTTGTTTGAAAGATTGGTTTCTAATAAAAGCAAGCGCCCGCTTATTGCCAATAAAACTGATGATGAGATGAAAGAATTTATCGCTAAACACCTTTTCGATAGAAGTTTTTATTACAATCAGGCACAATATAAATTGGCTATCGATGGCAAATCGAAAGACGAAACCACTCAAGATATTTTGGATATTTTAGCATAAATATGCATAATTTTCGCCGTTTTCATTAAAGACAACTTCAACGTTGTCTAATGAAGATGTCGAAAGCGAAATACCTTTAAAATCGGCTTTTACAGGATATTTTTTATGATTTCGATCTACAAGTACGGCAGTTTTGAATTTCTTTAGAGGCACATCTAGAAAATGTCTAACGGCATAAATTAAGGTTGTTCCTGAATTCAAAACATCATCTACTAAGACTAAACCTTTATTCGAATATTCTTCTTTGGTTAATGACGTTTTTACTATTGTTTCGGGTTGATGTTTGTTAATGTGTACTTCACAAAGCGAAACTTTGAGTGGAGAAATGGTAAGCAGCACCTCGGCGATTTTATTAGCAAATGAAAAGCCATTGGAAGTAATTCCAGCAATCACAATTTCTTCTTCATCTACAAAAGTTTCAAAGATTTGGTAAGCAATTCTTTTGATTTTATGTTCAATTTCCTGATTCGTAAGTATGATGTTTTTGCTCATTTTTTTAGGTATTGGGTTCTAGGTGTTGGGTCAAATTTCGTAAAAAAATATCGTCTGTCAACTTTAAATTTTTTTATTCTTCATCGCTTTGTATTTCATTGCCATAATCATCAATGTCACGTCTGTCTTTTTTGGTTGGTCTTCCCGTTCCATTTTTTCGATAATGCTCTTTCGATAATTTTAATAATTCTAAATGTTCATAGACTTCGGCTGGTGTTTCGTTTTTTCGATACACATCCACTAATTTGGCTCCAACACGATTGTCTGGAATATCCAGAACGGTTATGATTTGGGTGATTTGGTCTTTTCTGAACGTAATTTTATCAGTAGGAAAAACTTCCTTCGATGGTTTGGCAATTTGCCCATTTACAGTAACATGATTTTTTTTACAGGCTTCGGTAACCATATTTCTGGTTTTATAATATCGCACGCACCATAAATATTTATCTATTCTCATATATTTTCCAAAATCGAAGTTAAATTCTGCACAAAAATAAATCAAAATTGTATCTTGCGCACTTAAAAAATTAGTTATAATGAACAAATTTAAGCTTTATTTTATAGTATTAATTACATCACTTTCTTTATTTTCATGTCACAAGAATGATACTGAGCCCATTGAGCCACCACGAGATTTTGCAGTTCAATATGCTACAGACATTGCCAATATTGAAGACTATTTGAAAACTAATTATTTCGAGGTAGTTAATCATTCAGGTTATGCTGATGATCAGGATGTTACTATTGCTAAATTGCCTACAGATGGAAGTAAGGTTTCGATAATGTCTTATTTAGATGCGCCAACTTACCCTAAGCTATTAAAAAAAGAGGTGAATCTTCATGGTATTAAATACGCAATATATTATTTGGTTTTAAGACCAGGAGTAGGTATTTCTCCTTGTAATGTTGATGGTGTTTTAGCCTCATACCGAGGAACATATTTAAGCCGTAGTACTGCTACAGCAACAACTCCATCAGAACTTACGGCGACTTTTTTTGAAGAAGTGAAAAATCCACAATCCTTTTTAAGTCTTAATGGTGTGATTACTGGATGGAGTGAGACTTTTCCACTTTTTAAAACAGGGACAGCAGTTATAAATGCTGATGGAACAGTAACTAACACTGATTTTGGTGCGGGAGTTATGTTTCTTCCTTCTGGACTTGGATATTATAGTTCGGGTTCAGGTTCTATTCCTGCCTATTCTCCTTTAGTATTTAGTTTTAAATTGTACGACATTCAACGATTGGATCAAGATAATGATGGTGTGTTTTCATTTCAAGAAGACAGAGATGGTGATGGATTTATGTATGATTATAGAAGTACAGTTAATTATCCAACCGCTCCTGCTGATTTAATTAAATACGCCGATGATACTGATAAAGATGGGATACCTGATTATCTTGACTTAGATGACGATGGAGATAACTATACTACCAAACTAGAGATCACAAAACCAGATGGGACTAATTCAGGTTTAAGTCTTTATTTTCCTTATGATCCTATTGTTGATAATCCGTTGACTACTGTTGTAGAAACTGAGACCAAAGGAATTCCTTCTTATTCAGCCGCTGGAACTCCAGATTACACATCACCCGGAAGATTAAGAATTCATCTTGATAAAGATCATCATACGGCAAAACCTTAATTAGGTGTAATTTAAAATACAAAACCTCGAAAGATTAGTCTTTCGAGGTTTTTTTGGGCAAAAATGAAATGTTTTTTATTTTATTTCTTCGTATTCTACTTCTTCAATAGAATCAGAATTATTTTTCTTTAAGGGAATCGAACAACCTTTAGCACCACAACAACCTGTATTGGTTATGGCTTGAAATATAAAAAAGGCTGCAAAAAAACCGCTTAAAATACTGAGGGTTTTTACTGCTTGAACGGCAATATAAATTCCAAGGCCCAAGCGTATTATTCGCATGAAATTCCAATCTGTGAGTAGGGTTTCTTTATCCATTATATTTTATTTTGAAGACTGCTCCATCCACCACCATTATAAACTTGAGTAAAACCATTGGCTGTCAAAATACTTTTTGCCGTAGCACTTCGCATTCCCGAAGCACAACAAGTGATGATAGGGGTGTTTTTGTCTTTTAATTTCCCTAAATTATTTCTCAAAGTATCTACTGAAATATTGATAGAGCCTTTGATGTGTCCGCCATTATATTCTCCTTTAGAACGTACGTCTAAAATTATAGCTCCATTTTTAATCAATTCGGAATAGTTTACGCTAGGTCCAATACCGAATATTTTTTTTAATGTGTTAATCATTTCTATTTAGTTGTTATTTGATTTGTAATAATTTACGTTTAGCCACGAACCGCCATTGTAGCATTCGATGCCCAATTGCGATAAATAAAGATGCGCTTGACCACTTCGTCCGCCCGAAGCACAACACAATATTAATGGGGCTTTAAGGGATTTTAACTCCTCTATTTTTGAAGGAATTTCATTTAGAGGAATGTTGATAGAACCTGCTACACTGCCGCCACAAAATTCTTCATATGTTCTTACATCTACAATAGTGCCTAGATTTGCTGCTATTATTTTTTCCATTTCCATTTATTTTCCATTTAAATTTTAAAAAGCGTACTGAATTTATTTGGCAAAAGTAAAGTGAGAATTGTTTGCAGACAGTAACTTAGGTTACACAAAGGAAAATTTAGGTTAAATTTGGGGAAATGGTATAAAAAATCCGAAGTTTTAGGCTTCGGATGGAATGATGAGATTTTTCTAATCGTTTTATTAAGTTTTATATACTTTGTCCAAAAGTCAGCAAGTTGTTGTCTGGGTCAAGAACAGAAAATTCCTTTTGTCCCCAAGGTTTTATTGCTAATTGTCCGTTGGGATGAATGCTTGTTTTATTGTCCAACAAAGTTTGGTAATAGTTTTCAATATCATTTGTTCTAATGTAAACCTGACCATAGTTTTCTTTTGGATCCAATGTTTTGAACTCAAAAAAATGAATTTGAATATTGTCTTTTTGCATCATTAAATAGCCATCAAAGTCAGCGCTTCCAAATTCTTGAAAGCCTAATTTATTGCTGTAAAAGTTCCTTGTGGCCTTTTTATCGCGCATGGGTAACTTTGGATGAATGGCTGTGAGCATATTTTATGGAATGATTTTTAGTTCAATTGTTTTTTTTTATTATCTGCTAGCGCGAGCTTCTAGCTCGTGCCTGTTCCAATTTGTTTTTATTGTTTCTGTTGCTTTTGTTTGTGGGCACGAGCTAGAAGCTCGCGCTAGCGGGGGAATGGCTGTAAGCATTGTTAATGGACTGATTTTTTATTTCAATTATTGTTTTATATCATCTGCTAGCACAAACTAGAAGCTTGCACTGTCGGAGGGATGTTTATTTTATATTTCTCCGTTTCTTATTTTTCGTTTTTTCTCCATTTCTTCGCTAAAAAAAGTATCGATTGTTATTTTATTTTCTAATAATTGCCATTCTTCATTTTTTGGAAAATGTTCTAAAATAAAATCATTTGGGTCATCGAATAAATATCTTGAACACCAACTTTTAACATATTCTCCGTTTAAAAATAAACCTCCAGCTCCCCAAGTTGAATCTATCAGTTCCCATTTATCATATAGTTTTACTGCATTCCAATCGTGATTAGTTTCAGTTAAGCTTTCACCTTTATAACCTTCTCCTTTGGCATAACCTTCAATTATTACACATTTTATTTGGGCATTGTCACAAATTGCTTTAAAAAGTCTTGCATATCCAGCACAAACTGATTTTCTGTTTTCTAAAGTTGCAATTGCTGAAACATCAATTTGTCTTTTGTTGTTAAAAGCATCCAAATCATATTCTATATTTTCGGCAATCCAAAAATAAATTCTAGTTACAATTTCTTTTTTAGTTTTAGCACCTATCTTTAGATATTTAGACAAAGTTTCAATGTCTAAAGTTTCAGATTTTGGAACTTCTTTTACATATTTTTCAATTTCTTTAAAATTCTTTATTTGAGAATAGTTAGATATTGAAAACATCAAAAATATTAAAAAAAATGAGGTTCTTATTTTCACGATTTTTCCTTTAAATATCCGCCAATTTTATATATACTCAGTTTTATTTTAAAAAACTGAGAAAAGTCACCTTTATTCTTAATCTATGTTCAACTAGAGTTGAGAAATATATTAAGCCATCTCCTTCACAAATCCATCAATCACTTTTTGGTAATAATCATAAGTAGTTTTGGCGATGGATTCCCAACTGAAAATTTTCAAAACGCGTTCTCTTCCAGCTTTTCCCATTTGGGTTGCCAAGGCTTCGTCTTCTAACAAAATATTAATTTTAGCAGCAAAAGCTTTCTGGAAAGCTTCTGGATTGGAAGGATTAAAATCGGTTCTGGAAACACTTTCGAGCGGCACTAAATAACCCGATTCTCCTTCGACAATGATTTCTGGAATTCCACCAACGTGGCTTCCTACAACTGGCGTTTCACATGCCATTGCTTCGAGATTGATGATGCCAAAAGGTTCGTATAGGGAAGGACAGGCAAACACACGAGCGTGGCTGTACAGAACTTTTATTTTTTCGCGTGGCAACATTTCCGAGATGAGAATTACTCCGTCTCGTTCCTTTTTTAAATTAGCAATCAAAGCTTCGGTTTCTTCGGCAATTTCTTTGGTATCTGGAGCTCCGGCACAAAGTACGATTTGACAATTTTTATTAAAATGTTTGGCTGCCGAAATCAATTGCGAAATTCCTTTTTGACGGGTAATACGCCCTACAAATAACACAAACGGAATGTTCGGATCAATTCCTAATTCTAAAAGCAATTTTTCGTCAAAAGTAGGTTGGTAAAATTCAGGGTCAATTCCGTTATGAATTACAGTTACTTTTTCAGGATTTACGCCATAGGCTTCCACCACATCTTCTTTCATTTGTTGGCTCACGGCAATAATTCCGTCGGCGGTATTGTAAGCACTATTTTCTATCCAACGCGACAGAAAATAACCGTTTCCTAGTTGTTCTACTTTCCAAGGGCGATGTGTTTCTAAACTGTGAGTAGTCAAAATCAAAGGCGATTGCAACAATTCACGAGTCATAATTCCGGCGAGATGCGTGTACCAAGTGTGGCAATGAATGACATCGGCTTCAGGCGTGGCTTGCGACATTTCGACATTTCGACTCATATTGTGAAACATTTTGATGTGCGGATTGGCATCATCGACCATTTTTGTCAACGAAGAATTGATGCCTCGAACGTGCATCGAATTAGTATCTACATTTTGGTCGCCAAAGCAGCGTACTTCAACCTGACCTAATTTGGCTAATTCTTGGCTTAAAAAATCGATGTGAACACCTGCACCACCATAAATATTGGGTGGAAACTCATTGGAAAAAAGCGCTATTTTCATTGTGATGGAATTTTATTTTGTGATAAGTAATTGTGTTGATTCTGTAAATTCAAATATAATAAATATCACTTATCTATCACTATCACAACAATTGAAATATCAATAAATTTTGAGGGTTGTAACTAAAAAAAAACCAGAAATAACTTTCTGGTTTTTTGTTTCAGTTTTATTTTTTTAATCGGTCTTTGAAAATTTTCTCAAATTTTTCGATTTTGGGTTGAATCACCATTTGACAATAAGGTTGTCTTTTATTATTTTCATAATAATTTTGATGGTAATCTTCGGCTTCATAAAATTTAGTAAAGGGTTCTATCGAAGTTACAATAGGGTTACTATATACTTTTTCGGCATTTAATTGATCGATAATTGCGTGTGCTTCTTTTTCTTGTTTTGGATTGGCATAAAAAATTACCGAACGGTATTGCGTTCCCACATCGGCACCTTGACGGTTGAGAGTTGTCGGGTCGTGAACGGTAAAAAACACTTTAAAAATTTCGTCGATATTGGTAATTGTATTGTCAAAAGTAATTTGCACCACTTCGGCATGTCCTGTTGTTCCTGAGCAGACTTCTTCATAAGTAGGATTGGCTATTTTTCCTCCTGCAAATCCTGAAACCACTGACTTTACTCCGTTTAATTTCTCGTAAACGGCTTCCACACACCAATAACATCCGCCACCAAGGGTGATGGTTTCAAGATTATTTTTGTTTGCTAAAACGCCATCCGGAACAAAATCTAATGCAATTGAATTCATACAGTAACGTTTGCCAGTAGGAGCAGGGCCATCGTCAAAAAGATGACCTAAATGTCCGTCGCATCGACCACAAAGTGCTTCAATTCTTCTCATTCCATACGAATTGTCTGGTTTGTACACCACGCTATTTTTGTTGTCTTGTTCAAAAAAACTGGGCCAACCACAGCTACTGGCAAATTTTTGGTCGGATTTGAATAATTTATTACCACAAGCGGCACAATAATAGGTGCCTTTGGCGTCAGAATTCCATAGTTTTCCAGTAAAAGCTCTTTCGGTATCAGCATTTCTTGAAACAGCATATAAATCTGGCGATAGTACTTTTTTCCATTCGGCATCTGAGACATTTAATTTAGTTGTGTCTGTATTAGAATAATAAGGGTTTTCGGGTTTGTTGATTGTGTTTTCCATATTTGTAGCTGTGTTTTTAGTATTTGAAGTTTGTCCGCAAGCTTGGAGCATAAATAGCGAAATCATTGCGAGTAAGATTCGAAATTGAATATTTTTTTTCATTTTTAGACTTTAGATTTTAAAATAAACCAAACTATTTAGAATGTTTAAAATTAAGCTTTTCAATTCTTAAACAGTCGTTAAACTTTTCACAAACTTTTTAGACCACAAAAACCAATTTCTTTTTTTGTATTTTTGGCAAGCTAAAAGAGATTATGGAAGAAGAGAATGTAATTTTGGTCAACCAAAATGATGAGCAAATAGGCTTGATGCCTAAAATGGAAGCACACGAAAAGGCAGTTTTGCATCGTGCTTTTTCTGTTTTTGTATTGAATGAAAAAAATGAAATAATGCTTCAACAAAGGGCGAGTCATAAATATCACTCACCTTTGTTGTGGACCAATACGTGTTGTAGTCATCAACGTGATGGCGAAACCAATATTCAGGCAGGAACCCGCAGATTGTTTGAAGAAATGGGTTTTGAAACTAGTTTGAAAGAATTGTTTCATTTTATTTATAAAGCACCATTCGATAACGGTTTGACCGAACATGAACTAGATCACGTGATGATAGGTTATTATAATGACGAACCAAAAATTAATCCCGATGAAGTTGAAAACTGGAAATGGATGAGCATTGAATCTGTAGCAAAAGATATTCAGTTGCATCCCGAAATTTATACTGTTTGGTTCAAAATTATTTTCGATGAATTTTATCATTACTTAGAAGATCATAAGATTTGAGAATTCAGATTGCAGGTTGCAATCCCAACTTTAAACTTTTAAACCTTTAAATTCGAATGAAAGTTACCGTTTCTAGAAAAGCTCATTTTAACGCAGCTCATCGATTGTATCGAAAAGATTGGACTTTCGAACAAAACGATGCCGTTTTTGGCAAATGCAATAATCCTAATTTTCACGGACACAATTACGAATTAATCGTTAGTGTTACTGGTGAAATTAATCCAGAAACGGGTTATGTGATTGATATTAAGGATTTAACAGATTTGATTTTTGAAGAAGTCGAAAAGCCTTTTGATCATAAAAACCTCAATTTAGATGTTCCTGAATTTGAAAACCTCAATCCAACTGCCGAGAATATTGTAGTTGTGATTTGGAATAAAATTCGAAAAAAAATAAAACCCGAATTGGATTTAGAAGTGGTTTTATTTGAAACTCCACGGAATTTTGTAACCTTTAAAGGCGAATAATGGCATTACAAGTAGGAGATAAAATCCCCCATTTTAGCGCAAAAGATAATGTTGGCAACGATTTTAACTCTGAGTCAATTATTGGAAAGAAAGTTGTTGTGATTTATTTTTATCCTAAAGACAATACGCCAGGTTGCACTGCACAAGCTTGTAGTTTTAGAGATCAATACCAAGATTTTAAAGATTTAGGAGCCGAAGTAATTGGCATTAGCAGTGATAGTGTTACTTCTCACGAAAAATTCATTCAAAAATATAAATTGCCCTTTGTTTTGCTTTCGGATTCGGATAAAAAAATCAGAAATCTTTTTGGTGTAAAAACTAATTTGTTTGGATTGCTTCCCGGTCGAGTAACCTATGTTGCAGATCGGAATGGAATAATTCAAATGGTTTTTGACAGTTTATCGGCTACTAAACATATTCCGAAAGCTTTAGAAATGATTAAAAAAATAGTATAATAAAACTGCAAATAGTTTATTTTGCACTAACTTCAATTTGATTAAAATATATAAAAATGAAATTCTATCCATTACAATTTGAACCTATCTTAAAAGAAAGAATTTGGGGTGGCGAAAAGTTAAAAACAATATTAAATAAGCCCATTTCTTCTAAAATTACTGGCGAAAGCTGGGAAATATCAACTGTTGAAGGAGATGTAAGCGTAATTTCGAACGGAGATTTGGCTGGAAAATCGCTTAATGACATCATCAATTCCAATCCTGAAGAAGTTTTAGGTACGGAAGTTTATGCTAGATTTGGAAAACAATTTCCGTTGCTTTTTAAGTATTTAGATGCGCGTGAAGATTTGTCCATACAAGTTCATCCCAATGATGAGTTGGCTAAAATGCGTCATAATTCTTTTGGAAAAACAGAAATGTGGTATGTGATGCAAGCTGACACAGATTCGAAATTAATTGTAGGTTTCAAAGAGGGTTCTAATGCAGCAGAGTATTTAGAAAATCTAAAAAACAAAACACTACTTAGTATTTTGGATAATGTGGCTGTGCAAGTGGGCGATGTTTTCTTTTTGGAAACGGGTACTGTTCATGCCATTGGAGCTGGAATGGTAATTGCCGAAATTCAGCAAACTTCTGATATTACCTATCGTTTGTATGACTTTGATAGAAAAGATGCGGCAGGAAATGAAAGAGAATTGCACGTCGATTTAGCTTTGGATGCTATTAATTATAATAAAATTGACACCTATAAAAAATACAACAAAGAACCTAATCAATCCAATGTTATGGTCGATTGTCCTTATTTTACAACTAATTTCCTTCCATTAGATGGTGAAGTTGCGGTAAACAAATCTGGAAATTCATTTACAGTGTATATGTGTGTTGAAGGAGATTTTGAACTGGAATTTGATGGAGTAAAAAGTAACTATATAAAAGGGGATACGATTTTAATTCCAGCTGCTTTAAAGAGTTTTGTTCTTGATGGAAAAGCTTCAATTCTAGAAATTTATATTTCATAGTCGGTAATACAAAGATTATGTGTACTTTTGCAAACGCAAATTAAAATTAAAAATAAAATGGCAAACGTTAAGAATTTAAAAAAGGACATCAACTACGTTTTAGGAGATATTATTGAAGCAGTTTACTTATTTGAAATTTCTACTACAGGAAAACCAACAGACGAAACTAACGCTTTAATTGATGAAGCAATCGCTGCTTTTGATGCTTTGATTACAAAAGTAAATGCTAAGAATGTTGAAAACAAAAAAGCCCATTTCAAACAAATAAATGTTGAATTGGAACAAACTGCAAATCAACTAATTGCTAAGATAAACGAATTACAGTAAAAAAAAGTCAATAAAAAGGTCTGTTTTTCTTTGGAAAATTAAAAATCAGACTTATATTTGCACCCGTAATGAGTCGCCAGCGTAGCTCAGTTGGCTAGAGCAGCTGATTTGTAATCAGCAGGTCGTGGGTTCGAGTCCCTCCGCCGGCTCAATCAGAAACCGTTCCTATTTGGAGCGGTTTTTTTTTGGACAAAACTTATTGATGATAAGTTTTAGTAATGAAAACAAAAAAACCGTCTTGCTATTGAGAACAAGACGGGTTTTCTGTTATTTGAAAGAGTGTTACTGCTGCTTTTTAATTTTAGCAATATATTCGGTTAGCTTTTTGCCATAAAGTGATTGTGCTACCTTTGGAGACATCGATTTTTGGATGGTATCTAAATATTTGATATTGATGTCATAAATGTCGGATAAAGCGATATAAGGTGCAACTTCGTATTCTTTGTTGTTGATGGCAAAATTGGTAGCAAAAAGGTATCTGCGTTTGGTGTTGTTATCCTGTCTTGCACTTAAACTATCTACAGCTTTGGTATTACTACTTTTTAAAGCAAGGAACTTTTGTTGAATCATATCTAAATTTTCGTCTCTAAAACGAGTATTTATTTTTAGGTATTCTTCATATTTCTCTTGATTTTTTGAACCTGTAATTTTGGCACTTGAAATATAGGAATCTAAATTAGTATCAATATTCATAGTCCCAGGTTCTGCAAAAAACAAAATGTTATTGTCCATAGAATTTGTCACACCTCTGTCTAAAAATAAATATAACATTTCGGGTGATTTTAAATCGATATCCGTTTCAAAACTAGAATTTCCATCAATTTTTATGGTGTCAAGAGCAACTAGACGTGAGTTCGCTATTCTTTGTATGTATAAAGTTCCTTTTTTTAATCCTTTGATATTTCCAGTTAAATGCAAATTGGTTTTAGATACTTCTTTGCTACAAGCAATTAAAAGTAAAAGTGTAAAGAATAGAACGATAGATTTTTTCATTGGTATTTATATTTTTTTTGCAAAATAAAGAAAATTGCGCGAAATATGGACTATTGTCGTTAAGGAATTTCATAAAAAAACCAATCTATTTCTAAATTGGTTTTTTTAAGATTAATTATTTTTTAGCCTTTTAGCCAAGCATTTTTCAGCTCTGATTTTGTTGCATCTGTTGCTTCAAAACTTTCTTTGTCTTCATAAGGAAGTTTTACTTTTCCATTGATAATTTGTTCTTTTCCCTCTCGTTTTATTTTTACAGAAATTGGGTCGTTTTCTTTCCATTTATCGCTATCCGAAATCATATCGTAGATATTGTCATAATTGTAATCTTTACTATTAATTGCCAGTATAATATCATTCCCTTTTAAATCCAAGTTAGTATAAAAAACGTTTAAATCATTGCTTGGATTTATGATAATTTCTTTAGTAGATTGATTTACAGAAATGTATGGAATTTGACCTTTTAAGAAAACATTTGTTGGTGATTTTTTGATTGATTTTGTCACTCCAACTCTAGCTAAATAACTTGCATAAGGAATAGGAGTAGATCCTGAAACATAAGTTTTCAAGAATTCTCCAACTTCAGGATAAGTCAATTGAGTGATTTTTGCAAAAAGTTCCTCGTCATTAAATGCTTTTGAAACGCCATATTCGCTTGATAATTTTTGCATTAAATCAAGAATTCCTCTTTTTCCATTGCTGTTGTCCCTGATAATAATGTCCAAACACATTCCAATCAAAGCTCCTTTTTCATAGACATTCAAATATTGAGTTTTATAAGGTTCTACGAACACATTTTTACTCATAGTTGTAAATGGCATGCTGTCATCGAGTTTTTTTGAATTTTCAATTTTTCCTGCCATTCTAGTATAAAACTCATCTTCATCAATCAGACCTTGATTGATTTGAAAAAGATTGGCAAAATATTCGGTCACTCCTTCGTACATCCATAAGTGTTCTGACATTTTTGGAGCATTATAATCAAAATTTTGAATTTCTTGAGAATGAATGGTCAAAGGTGTTACAATATGAAAAAACTCATGCGAAACGACATCTTTCATCTCTTTTGTTAATTCGTCTTTTGGAAGCATTTCTGGAAATACCACGGTTGTTGCAGTTGGATGTTCTAAAGCACCAAATCCTTGAGCATCCTTGTTCATAGTGGACAAATACAATAAAACGCTATATTTTTTGGTTGAATTGATAGACCCTAAGAAACGTTTTTGAGCCGTCATCATGGTTTTCATTTCGGGCGTTATGCTCTCTGCTGTAATTTTTCCGTTTGGAGAATATACAGCAATCTGAATTTCCATATTATCTACTGTGAAAGTAGTATAATTAGGTTTTGAATACATAATTGGGTTTTCGACTAATTCAGCATAACGTGGCGTTATAAATAAATCATTTGTAGTAGCTGGATCTTGATCTGTCATTGAAGTTGCCCCCCAAAGTGTTGTTGGGTGAGAAATAGAAACTTTATAAGGAACCGACAAAAAATCTGAAAAATAGCCAACAAAACAGTGCGTGTTAAGCATTATGTTTTTGCCTGCATCAATGTTTGAACCACTAGGCGAAAAAATATCTCCAGAACCAAAGCCCTCTCCTTTTTCGGTGTCATAAGTGTCGTTTACCCAATATGTAATTTTATCCAAAGTTTTAGCTTTAGCTATTGACCAAGAATTTTCATCCGTTTTTTTTACAGTTAAAGGGTTTCCTTTTTTGTCGAAAGCTTTTAAATCATCAATATGTTTTCCATAATTGTCTTCAGAATAGGTTCCTGGAACTGTTTTTGGGATGTGATAAGTCACTTCATCTGTTTTGATTTTAGGTGATTTAACGGTAACTAAAACCTTGTCATTCTTGATCTCATTTAGATTAATGTTAACCTGAATTTCTTCTTTATTAGAAGTCGCACTAGCAGTACTAGCAGTTTTACAACTCCATAGAACAGTTGCAAAAGCAAAAGCAAATATTATTTTTTTCATTTTATGTTTTTATTTGTGATATATGACTTTGAAAGTATAGATATGTTACACTTAAACTCAGTTTTTAAAGGATAATTTGAATAATAAAAAAACTCCTGAATATCAGGAGTCAAATGTTAATCAAGTTTATTTTTTATATAATATTTACCATCTAAGTCTTCATCAAAATCGTCAATTTTTGCGGGTTTTGGTTTTGGTTTACTGGCTAAAGCTTTCTTTTTCCACATTTCAAATTTCTCAGCAGGCATCTTTTTTTTCATGATTTCAAGAACCTCTTTTTCAGATAACCCAAATTCTTTTTTGATGATTTCAAAAGGGTTTCTTTCCTCTAAGGCGAACGTAACAAGTTTTTCTGTTTGTTCCCAATTTAATTCTGTGCGGTTACTCTTCTTCATTAGGTGAAAATTAATTCAATTTTATATTTAGGGTTAATGTTAATAGATTTGTTTTTAAATCTTTGTCCAATATTAATAAAAAAAATAATTACTTTTTATCTAAAGGTGTATTTTTTTATGATTTTTAATCGTTTTCTGGCGAGCGGAGTTTTTGAAATGGTATTTTTAATAAATTCATCAATTGATTATTTTCGTCTGGTTTTGAATGTGTGTCTATTCCATATACTATTTCTTCTTTTTTGAGATACATAAATGTGCCAAAAAGCCGATCCCAAATCGAAAAAATATTACCGTAATTGCTATCCGTATAAGGCAATTTATAGTGATGATGCACCTTGTGCATATTGGGTGAAACCAAAAAATAACTCATTATGGTATCTATTTTTTCGGGAAATGAGAAGTTAGCATGAGTAAATTGTGTAGAAACAACCGAAATAGTTTGGTAGATAAAAACTAGCCACATTGGGCTTCCAACAACTACTATTCCTATGATTGTAAACACAAAACGAATAATACTTTCGCCAGGATGATGCCTATTTCCTGAAGTTGTATCAACCCAAGTATCCGTATGATGAATCAAGTGAAAACGCCATAGAAATTTGATTTTATGCTCAATTAAATGTGCCAAATACGCTCCAATTAAATCCAGTAACAATAACCCAATTACTGTATAAAGCCATAAAGGCATTGTTGGCAACCATTGTAAAATACCAAAATTGGTTGCAATTGTCCAATCAGAAGCTTTTAGTAAAAGAAAGGCTAAAGTAAAATTAATAAGAATGGTAGTGAAGGTCAGAAAAAAATTTATTCCAGCATGTTGCCATTTTTTATAGTTGAAATGAAAGAGCGGAAAAGCATTTTCTATTAACCAAAAAAAAGTAATTCCACCCACAAGAATCAAACTTCTGTGTGAGGATGGGATTGTTGAAAAGTAAGCGATAATCTCGTTCATAATCAGTATTTTATTCCAAATCTAATGATTTTTGGATAATATGATTATTTAATGATTCGAAATGTTAGATTTATTCTGGATCTAATGAGTTTTGACGTTTTCGGAATTTGATGTTTCCAGAAATGTTGGGTGGTTCCTTTCATCACCAATAAACTGCCATGTTCAAGCAAAATATTTTGTTTGAGTCCCGGAATTGAATTGTGTTTGAGTTGAAAAACACGTTCTGACCCAAAACTAACCGAAGCAATTATAGGATTTTTGCCCAATTCTTTTTCGTTATCAGCATGCCAACCGTTGCTGTCTTTTCCGTCGCGATAGAGATTGAGTAGCACTGTGGTAAAATCGGTTTCGATGACAGTTTCAATCTGTGATTTTATCTTTTTCAGAATTGAGTTCCAAGGCAGAGGTTGCATTTTGATATTCGAATAGGAATATGATTTCCCTTCATTTCCAAATAAAGCTGTTAAACGAGGTTGCGGATGTACTTTTCCAAAAACTCGAATTTCGTCTTGTTGCCAAGGAATGTCAGCTGTTAATTGTTCAAAAATTGCATCGGCTTCTTCCTTGTTCAAAAAATGAGGATAATAAATAATGTCTGCGTCTGGGAGATTAAAAACAATTGGTTCTGATTGAAAAAGTGAGTTCATTAGACAAAAATAAAGAGAAAAACGAAGATTTTCATCTTTGTTTTTCTCTTTAAAATATAATTTAAAAAAAATTAAGCTTCTGAAGTGTCTTGCAAAAGATTTTTATAAATAAATCCAGCAGCAATAGCTCCTAAAATTGGCGCTACCCAAAACAACCAAACTTGTGACAATGGTTCGCCACCTACAAATATTGCTTGAGACAATGACCGAGCCGGATTGACAGATGTATTGGTAATTGGAATACTGATTAAGTGAATTAGGGTTAAAGCCAATCCAATTGCGATTCCGGCAAATTTTCCGTTGGCAAATTTATCTGTTGCTCCAAGGATTACTAACAAGAAAAACATAGTCAAAATGAATTCAGCTATAAATGCCGATTGCATAGAATAGCCATCAGGAGAAAAAGCACCAAAACCATTAGAAGCAAAAGCACCTGCTTTTGAAGGATCTATTGAAAAACCTGCTTTTCCTGATGCAATTGCAAACAAAGTTCCTGCAGCGGCAATTGCTCCAGCACATTGTGCAATGATATAAGGGACTAATTCTTTGGCAGAAAAACGGCCTCCAGCCCATAATCCAAAAGAAACTGCGGGATTAAAATGTCCGCCAGAAATATGACCCACAGCATAAGCCATCGTCAAAACAGTTAAACCAAATGCGAGTGAAACTCCCACGAATCCAATTCCTAAATCTGGAATGCCAGCAGCAAAAAGTGCGCTACCGCAACCTCCAAAAACCAACCAATACGTGCCAAAAAACTCAGCTAATAATTTTCTCATAATGTAAAATTTAGATTGTTAATGCTTACGAAGTTAAGGTAAAAGCATTTTAAAATCAAAAATTTTTGTTAAATTTTTGTAAATTGACACTGTTTTTTGCAATTAACATTTTCGATTTTTTAAAATTTAACAGTATTATAACTTTAAGAATGGTGTTTAATTGGTTCGAAAATGCTTGGTTAAATAAAAAATATTGACGCCTAATATGAAAGCATTGGAAATGATTATCGGCCATGAGGTTGCCAACATAAAACCATAAATCACAAATAATAAACATCCAGTAGAGTTTACTATTCGTAATGTGTTGATGTTTTTCATTAGAAAAGAAATCATCAACACTAATGAGGCCAAATATCCTACTGCTTCTGTTAATGTAATACCAAACATTTTTTTATTTTTAAATTGAGGTATAAAAATAAGGGATAGTTATGGTTTGAAGATAGAAATTTCCGATTTTTTTAAAACAATCCTTCTAAAGCTTTGTTTTGTATTCCAATTTTCGAGGAATCAAAAGCTAATTTGTTTTTCAAAATTGAGGCATAAACACTTCTAAAATCAATTTCGTGTTTCAAATCGCCATTGTCCAAGTCCGAAAGATTGGGGTTGTTTCCGATGATTTTTCCACGATTATTTCCGCCAATGACAAACATTGGTGCAGCCGTGCCGTGATCGGTTCCGCGGCCATTATCTTTTACACGACGACCAAATTCCGAGAAAACAACAATTGTAACGTTTTGTAATTGCTGTGATTTTTTCAAATCTTCATAAAATCCCTTACTCATAGCATCAAAACTAAAAACGGCATCGTTAAGTTCCGTCAATTTGTTTTTGTGGATGGCCAATTGATTGTCGTGAGTGTCAAAACCGCCAAGCGAAGTATAATACACTTTCGAATTCAGGTTTCCTTTTATCAGTTTTGAAATCCATTCGAGATTTTTGGCCAAGCCTGTTTTTGGGTAAATTACATCCGAAGGAGCTGATTTTGCTAATGCTTTCTGAATATCATCAGAACCTTCCACCACCGAATTAGCTACTTTTCGAACAAAATCCAGCTGAGGATTATCGGATAATTGACCGTCATTTTCGGCCTTGCTTTTGGTTTTGAATCGGTCGGGATCTTTCACCGTAATCGAGTTAGGTTCTTCACCTTTCAAAGCTAAATTGTCAATGGAATCAATATTTATTCCTGCAGTGGGTTGATGTTCTTTACATTGCAAATCCAGATAGCGTCCCAACCAGCCATCACTTAAATATTCTTGGTGGGTTGGAGCTGTTTGCCAAATTTCCTGACTCCTGAAATGAGAACGAACGGGATTCGGATAGCCCACATTTTGTATCACCGACAAATCGCCACTTTGTTGCATACTGGCAAATCCTTTCAATGCGGGATGAAAAGCCATACCTTTTGCTGAATTTAAAACTTCGGTTTTGGATAGCGAAATTTTTGGACGCACATCATAATAAAGTGCATCTTCAAAAGGGATAAAGGTGTTCAATCCATCGTTTCCACCATTCAATTGAACGAAAACGATACATTGTTCGCCTACAATCAAATTTTTTTGAGAACCAAAAGAATATAAAAAGTCAGGCAAAAGGAGTGAACCACCTGTAAATGTTCCAGTGAGTGTTAAAAATTTTCTTCTGTCCATTTTCTTGATTTTTAAATGAGTTGAAATTCAGGGGTTTTTACCATAAAATTAAACAAACGCAATACCGCATTATCCGAGCCTTCGGTCTTGCTGTCGAAATCGTATTTTAGTATTTTTTCAAAATCTTGTTGGTCGGCATTGTCAGTTTGAAACAATAATCGGTTTTTGAGTTCGGCAATAATTTCTTTGTTGTCACCTTCTTTGTTCCAATCCAGCTTTACCTTGAGTTGCTGGTTTGGGTTTTGTCTTGTCATTGAATCATCACTCATCATCGAGTTATCATTGTTGATTTTTTTGGCTCGGGTCAAGTTTTTTCCGTTGCAAAGCAAATCGGCAATATTGTTTCGTTGCAAAAAAACCTGCGAAGTCAGCCAAGAATTTCCGCCATCCCATCCTTTTACATTGGGTTGGTTGAACAAATCCATTCCTTGATCTTTGAGGAATCGTGCAATTAATTTTTCATTGGGATTTTCAATATTGAGTTCGTTCATCAGTTGCAAAGCGTATTCCAATGGATTTTTAATTTTGGAACCCGCATTGTTTTTGGCATATTCTTCGGTGAAAATTTTGGTCAAAAGCGGTTTGATTTCAAAATTCATTTTTTTGAAATAATCACCATAATAATGCACCAACTCTTCTCTTGGATTATCATAAATGAACCATTTCAATATTTTTCGAGTAATTAAATACGGAATATTGGGCTGTTCGAAAATGATGTCAATCATTTCGTCTATTTTGAAATTTCCTTTTTTGCCAAGATAAACGAAGTTGTCGTTGTCCTCGAAAATTTTTCTGTAAATAGCGTTGTCTTCACCAAGACCCAAACCGGCCAAACCTTTGGCTCCGTTTTTAATGTCTTCTTCGGTATAATTCCCGATGCCAAGGGTGAAAAGTTCAAGCAATTCTCGACTCAGGTTTTCGTTGAGTTTGCCTTTTTTGTTGTCAACATTATCCAAGTAACGTACCATCGCATTGCTTTGAACGATTTTCTTGGTCAAGGTTTTATAATTGCCAAAAGCATTTTCTCTCAGTATTTGATTGTGCTGAAAAATCCAGTAATTCACCTTTACTTTCTGGAAAGTAGAAACATAATGATTGTGCCAGAAACAAGTCATTTTTTCGCGAAGCGGAAATTCGGCTTCCCTCATTTTGTCAATCCACCAAGTTTTCATTTCCAAAAAAGTTTGAATCTCTTCTTTTTGCATTTCTTTCTTTTGGTCTGGATTGTCTTTGTACATTTTTCGAATTTCCTTGAATTCGGCAAAGGTTTTGGGACTGTCTTTCAGAAAATCAGGAACTTTTGAATCAAATTTTGAAGAAAATGATTCGTCCAAGAACTTTTTCAAGCCTATTTTTTCGATGGTTTGGGCTTGTTTAGCCGAATATCCGAGTCGCAAGGACCAAAGGGTTGGGTTGTTCATAATCTAAATGCTTTAAAAGTTGGACTTAGATTTTATAAAAGGGTTTAATCGCTTTTGACATAATTCCACGAAGCTATGCTTCGATTTGTTTTTTTTGCCACAGATTTCACGGATTTTTTATTTGTGTGCCAATGCCTTGTAGTCGATGTTCCGAGTTAGTTTGTTGAATTGTATATTCTTTTTCGAGATTGTTAAAGACTATTTCACTTCTTTTTTCTCGGTCAAATCACTCAAATGCAAACGAAGCGCACCTACTGAAATGTTGATTTCCCAAAACGATAATCCCAATGAAATAAGCAAACTAAGCAGGCTTAAACCAAAAAAGGAAACACCAAATTCTTGTTGGTCCAAATACAATAACAACATTGTGAAAACCGACAAGAACAAACTCAAAACGCCCGCCATTTGCATATAACGAATAAGTGTCAGTCGCAAGTTAAGGTTTTTTATTTCCAATAAAACCATACTGTTTTCTTTTTCCTTGTAAGCTTTTTTCAATCCTCGAATGATGGTAGCAATGGTAAGAAATCGATTGGTGTAAGCCAATAAAATTAATGAAGTAGCCGAGAAAAGCAAGGCAGGAGTTTCAATGTGTACAGTCATTTTTTAAATATTTAATTTACGTTCAAAGTTCGGGATTCTTTTCTAACAAATTGTTTCATTTAACAAAAAAACCTGCAAATTTTCACTTGCAGGTTTTGATGCTTAATGCTGTTTTCTTACTACTTATTTCTTCAAAAGTTTGTCAATGGTTATTTTTAAATCTTCAAATTCCTCCTTTGTAAATCCTGTCGTGGCATAAATCACTTCGCCTTTTTTGTCGATCAAATAATTTCTTGGGATGTATTGCTTGGCATAAAGCGAATAAATAACTTTGCCTTTATCAGCATAAATAGGAAAGGTAAATTTCTTTTGATCAATGAATTTATTTATTTCCTCCTGCGAATGATCTCTGCCCAAACTTAGTAAAACAAAATCAGGATTGTCTTTGAGTTTGTTCCAAATATCGGATTGTATCAACGGCATTTCTTGCATACAAGGACCACACCAAGTGGCGAAGAAATTAATTAGTATAACCTTGCCTTTGTAATTTGACAAATTTACAGTTTTTCCATCTCTGGTAGTAAACGAAAACTCAGGTGCAGTTTGCTTTAGTTGCACCATACTAGTTGTCATATAATCATTGTTTGCGTCTTGGCTAAAACCATAATTAATGGAAGCTACAAGAATAGATAAAAATATTTTTTTCATTTGAATAATTTTAAATCAAATATAGGAAAAATTTCTCAAAAAAAAAGACCCAAAAGTTTTCACTCCTGGGTCTTAATACTTAATACTTTTTTCTTAATACTTATTTGATCAAATCAAAACTTCTCTTAATGAAAGCCGTAAGTTCTTCGCTTTTCAATTAATTTCGTATTCTTCATCTTCATCATCTTGTTCATCTACAATTTTGTCATTTTCATCTTCATCTTCGTCTTCAATTTCATCATCATCGCCATAATATTTTTTAATACGGTATTGAATAAATATTGTTATCAATAAGATTACAGTAAATAAAAGCGAAAACATTACAAGTCCAACTAATGGCATTCCACAAGCATTATTGTTTTTTTTAAGATAATATGCAATTAGGTTAAATGCTAAAATGGTGAATAGGATTTGGCCAAAAAAACTAATTAAACAAATGGTTCCAAAGCTCAATTTAATATCCCTTCCAATAGCTTTTCTGCCAAAAATAATTTGAAATAATAGCGGTAGTATAATTAAAATTACGTGCATTTATTTATTATTAGTTTCTATTTGTAATTGTCTCACAGCTAGTGCGAGCGTCCCGCTCGTACCCATTTCAATTTGTGATTTCTTTATTTTTTATTTTGTTAGTGTGCACGAGCGGGACGCTCGCGCCAGCAGGGTGCTTGGGGTTTTATACACTTTCTGCATTTTTCCAATTTCTATTAGGAAATACACTTTTATTAGTTGTGTAAGAAATTGTTTCTTTATTTTTATGAGTACTATAGGTATTACAATTTGGTAAATTCTTTTTTATACAACTTAAAACTGCTTTACG
>ERZ1034361.641-NODE-641-length-21660-cov-4.015799_pt1 | contig 21660 bp, 21 predicted proteins | sample MGYA00520617_ERZ1034361 | MGnify/ENA primary metagenome ERZ1034361 (study PRJEB33736, sample SAMEA104284507) | Azolla filiculoides | biome: Urban; feature: Water surface; material: Ditch water | place: Netherlands | collected 2015-10-28 | depth 0-0.1 m ...
CTCAGATCGCTGACCAGGGCAGCGGCACAACCCATATGACAAGTGGCACAGTCATGGTCCATGCCCGCCGATTGAGGGGCATTTTTGCTGGACTCTTGCTGGTCAATTGACGCATGGTCATGGGTGTGGTGACCAGGGTGCTTGGCAGTCACACTGGTTTCGTGCTCGCAATAGCTTGCCATTGCTGCCCAGCTGTATTGCAAGGGCAACAACACCAGCAAGAAAATCGCCAAGTACCGTCTCATAGGCCACATTATAGCGACTCAAATTTTTCAAAGTCACCGGGCATTTATTTGTCCCCGTGGAGGTTGAGGTCAATAAAGAAGGATTCAGATGCTTTGGCAAGCGCTCCAATTTACGTTTATTCAATACGACTTTTCATTGTTTGCAAATTAACAATAATTTGTGGCTGGCCGCTTTTGGCCGATAGCTGTCGATGGTTACAACGATTGGACTAGTTGGTCACGTTGCTGGATTGATTGGTCAACATCACTGGAATACGCAGACCTAGTACTAGACCATGAAATACCACATATTTGGGTAAGACGGAATGAATTAACCGACCGCAAAACATTGACAAGTATCCGGTGCATACCGTTACTTGGTGTATCTTTAGATGCTGCAAGGGAACTACATAAGCGTGCAACAGAGCAGAAAAGCGAATGGCTCATTTCGCAGTACGCCAATGAAATTGGGAACAGCACTTGCTCTGCTACTTTAAACATGTGCATGAAGCATTTGAACTTCCGAACTCATATGTTTAGGCACGCGTTCATAGACAGGCTTAAAGGATGTGGCGACATTCCAGTACCAATAGCAGAATCAATTACAGGACACGGAAGAAATGCATCTGGGTTTGCAAACTATGGATCTGTTGGATACACCCTAGAACAGAAAAAATCAGTAATTGAAAGAATCTTAATTTGAGCTTTTGGTTCGAATCCGCAATCAGGCTACGAACCCAAATAGCCTGACTCTGGACAGGTGTGTCTAACGTTAATACTAAAAGTGTCCTGAGTCTGGATATCCCTAACTCGGAAGAGCACCACAAGCGTCTAGGACAGGACACTTCATTTGGAATACTCAATTCACAGTTGATTCAGTATCACTGTTTTATGGCATGCACTCCGCATTTAAAAGCATTGCATGCAGAAACTGCAGTCTGTTACTCCGGAGGTCCCTAGTTCGAAAGTACGAATTGGAAACTTCGTTCAACGCTTGAGCTTTAGTGCCTCAGCCCCCTGCATGACCAATGCAGGGAGCAACCCATAAATGCCTACGGCCCTTCCAAAAAGCGCTTCAATTCCGGGGACATTTCATAGTTAGACCGATACCCAGACCTAGACTTTGGCGAAAGCTCTAATTCCTTCATGATCTGTACTACGCGATTTAATGCCTTGTCTGCAATCGTCATATGGGGATTGGGGCCAACTGTCACCCCGTTATTGAAATTAATTACCAAACCAGAAATTTTTAGCTCCTTGACACTCGATACATAGATATCAATCTGTGAGGCAAGCATCCCAACTAGTTGCATGTCAGCCATATCTAAAACGCCATTTTTCTTAAATAAATAGCTTTTAGTTTTTTCGAGGAAGTCATCTCGGCTCCACGAATCAGGTTCGTCTAGCCATGTTGGCATTGATAATTCATTTTGTTCAACAGATGATGAAATTTTTGATTCTTTAATGATGTTCAAATTAGATGGTAGCTTTGAAGAAGTCAAATTCATAACCTCCCCCCTTTCAAAATATTGGGTCGCAGAAAATTGCCCCCCCGCTTGCTACGAAGGGACTCATGAAAATTTAAGTTTCTAAATACTGAATGGCGGAATCTAGTCAAAAGATCTCTGTCTCATCTAACACATCAGGTATTGTTGACACTACATTTCGAAATGAATCAGAAATAACCGACTTAACCGATGAAACCGATCCAACTTGCCTAACTATCCAGCGTTCTGCAGATGTATTCCCTTCCGCTCTTTCAAAACGAAGCCCCCCAACAATTCGGCCTTCATTGCGTGAAATCCACCGGCCTAACTTACGACGATTGATTTCTTTCCGCTCCTCTGCAACTTCCAGTAATGCTTCACGCAATTCCTCGTTTCTCTGAAATGCGTTTGCATCAGTTTTTTGGCAAACCTCTCTAATCATGGTGGGAACACTTCCAAACTCACTTAGCCAAGCAGATAGAACACGTCCAAGTGTTTCTTTTCCTGGATCCTGCTCTAACTGTTGAAATAACCTGGTGGCTGGGTCTTCCATTTCAAGCCAAAGCAAGGGTTGACGAACAAGTTTGGTCCATTCGTCAAATCCATTTACAGGTTTGCAATTTGAAATCGGCTTACCTGCAACCATCCAAGCTTGAACAATCGTCAGCACTAAGCTGACAAAATGCTCGCGCTGATTTCGAACAGTTTTAACTGGATTTCCAACATAGACTTTGGTGGCTGGAGTCTCAATCTTTGGGTCAAGTGCAATCGTGACAGTTCGACGTGCCATATCTTGAACAGGCTCAACATTATTCCCAGAACTCAGAAATAACACTTGAGTTCCAACCGTAGCGACTTTTGTACTTCCTAAAATACGACCTGTAAGCTGCTCCTGAGTCAGTGCAGAACACATAGTGTTGTGAGGAATAAGATCGGTTGTTAAATTATCAAAAACAACCACTGCTGGGCTGTTAATTAAGACAGCCAAAAGAAGCTTTTGACACTCGTCATCAGACGTCGGATATGCATAGGCAGAAGGAAGCCTTGGGCTTGCAAAACTGGCAATCAAATCAGTTAGGTAGCTTTTTCCACTAGCAATTTGCGGTGCTTTTATATGGAAAAGAGGCGCACTTCGAAGTGATTGACGAACAACCCCAGTGATGATGGCAGCTATAGCTGTTATCAAATCAACTTCCTCAGCAAACGAAAATTCACTAAGTAATTTTTTCAAATCATTGACTGCTTTAAGAGCATCGACCTTTTGTGGGTTCAGATCAAATTTATATGAACTCTTCACAAAGTCACAGTAAACACCTGACTCAACGTCATATCCAGGCTCTATCACCAAACCACCAGATGGTCTGAAAAATGGTTGCCTTGCAATACTTTTCAAATGCCGGATTCTGGAAAAGTCCTGACCATCCAACAATAAATCCATATATTTGTTTGGTGGATCACACACAATGTATGTGTCGAACGCTTTCTTTTCCCATGTGGATAGAAGTGATACGGTCCTTACAAGTGAAGATCGCGTAGCAATTCGAACTTCAAGATCTGATGTGTTTTCATCTCTATGCAAGCTGACTACTGCGCCACCTCGAACATAAAACTTATTCGTATCTGCCAGAATGCACTCAACTGAATCAACAATTTTGGGGATGTCGCCTGGATAAACCGTAATAAGGGGTAAGTTTTTAGCCTCAGAAAAACTAATTTTTAGAAACTCCAAAAATTCTTTGATTCTGAATTTGCCACCATGACTGTGATGACATTTAAATCCTCCAAGCCTAAATTTTTTACCGGGCTCGAAGTATGCTGTTCCACTATCGGTTTGATCTGTGTGTTCGCTTATCCATGGGCAAGTGATTTCGTGTACGCCAGGTGATGACTCGGATTTGTATAGACCTAGAGTTTTCAACTTAATGATCACTGGGTTTTCATCAACAAAATCCAATTGCTTTCGGTCTGGGTCAGAACTCAATAGTGACAGTTCTGGGCCTGATTTTGATTTCTGCAAATACGTGCTCAATGACAGCAAAGTCATCAAATTTGAAATCGAGTATTTTAAAATTGGTTTCCACCATATCAATTTACAATTTGGTGATGGCGTTCCATACTTAGGCTTCCCATTGATACCTACTGGTAATCTCGACCAACGAGCCGATGCGCCTGTTGCTCCAGGATCACACATGCCTGCTGCAATAAAAGCATCTTTAAGCTGTTCAACGCTTTTAAAGTCCTTCTGCCCCTCTTCAAATGCATAACCAACCTGGCAACTGTCTGGACTGGTTTGAATCACCCAGGTTGGTGGGCAAGGTAAGATTTTTTCGAAGGAAACTTTCTGACCTACATCATCCAAAACAATGCAATAAATTTCCTTGGCATATTTAGACTTTGAATGGTATTTACGGTCTTCTGCAGGCACAAACGTTGATGGCGCAAAATACCAATTGTGTTTTGAGCTTTTGACATTTGTGGGATAGCACTTTGGAAACCAGCCACTTGCTTGTGGGTCGCCAGCCTTAGCGCAAACCAAAATAGCGTCTTGCTCAGAAATTGAATCAGTCTGAAATACTACCTTTAAGAAATCATCATTACTAACAGAATCAAAATTAGAGGCGGATGCCGCAACAGCGTCGGTTACATCGGTTAGATAGGTTTTTTCATACCAATCTTTGAACTCAAGCAACGAGTCATCAAAATCAGATGGCAACATAACCTTGTCACTCTGCATTACCTCAATTGGACTTTCTATTTGAATTTGCATCTTTAGAACTCCTCATCAATTTTGAATTTTGGCGGGGCAACCAGGTACTTATCAGAATTATCAAAAACCAAGACGCCGCTGTTTATCAACACTGGAATATTTCTATAAACCCTTGCACCAGGGGTTTGGGTGCTTAAAAACCAAATCAAGACATGCTTCATTGATTCATAGTCTTTTGACTGAATCATTTTTTCGTTTTCTTGTTCATTGATCATTTTTTTCTCCTGTTTCAAACGCGTTTGGGGTTTGAGTAAAAACACAAGTTGAAATTTCAAATGCTGTTTCTGGAAACCTGCTTTGATGAGCTATCCAAAATTTTCTTTTTGCGAGGCGGATAGCATCAGCAGCGACAAGCCGCGATTTCGCATTCCTTAAAAAGTTGTGGAAATTCATACGCCCGGGCTTGTAGCCGAGTTCCGGGTGAGTTGTCACAAATTCAGCCCAGGCTTGTGGCCCTGTAAGCCATTCGGTTTTGGTTTGTTGCATTTATGCAATCCTTTCATTCAAAGTTGTTAATCCAATGTGCGCGTTTGCGACGGCAGAGTGGACTTTGAAAGAACCAAAAAAAAGACCACTGCAGGTGCAGTGGTCTCGTTGTTTAAAAACTACAGGTTATTCGCATTTCGACTTTAAATATTTATTTGCCTGTCCAAATTTCTCTGCAAGAGTTCTCTCCTTTAGACCTGGGGCCTTATAAGTACAAAATTTATCGTCTATGCAGTTAATGATGTCCTGCTGAGAGCTGTAATGAGGATGCGGCCCATTCCCTGCTTTACCAAGAATCAGATACAGCAATGCCCCAATAATTGCCAGATCCGTTTCGGCTCTTGATTCAGGAACAACATAATCAGGTTGCGAACCTAAAGTTTTTTGAATTTTTTCAAAATTAGGCAAGCTGTCCTCAAACCAGCCAAGCTGATGTATGGGTCTGCAACCATCATTGAATTGAGCGTACCAAGTTGAATCATCATCTTTTTGCCTGCACTTAATTATTGCCAGGTGAACAGCGGCAATTTCTGAAAGAGCGGATGCAGCAGCATCCGAATCCTTTTTAAATGAGCCAAAAGTTCCGTAAATATCCCAACCAGAAACACCATGTTTTTTTACTGCTTGAGCCAACACTGGTGGGGTAACTGCATTGCGTAAAAGCAACTCATGAATACTAATTAATTTCTTTTCCATGATGCCTCCTGTGCTTTTTTCAATGCTTGCGTTTCCAAATGACCATAGCGACGAGCCAATACGGCAGGGTCGTGACCCAGTACTTGTGCAGCGACTCCTAGGGTTACGCCAGCCCTTAAAAGGCTTGCAGCAGCTGCGTGTCTTACATCGTGCATATGTAAATCGCCTAAGTCAATCTCTTTGGTGATGACCCCCCAAAGACGTCGATAGGTGATAGGCTGGCCAGGCACCCTGCCCTCAAATATCAACTTTTCAGGGTCACGTTTTGGAAAAATACGCTGCAATAGTTCTGCCGTTTTTTCGCTAAAAAACAGGATTCTTGGGGTCCCATTTTTAGTCGAAGGGGCAAGGATTTGACGATTTTCCAAGTCCACTTCGGACCACTTGCGGTCAAGAATTTCGGACTTTCGTGCACCTGTTTCAATGAGCAAAGCTACGTAGCAACCAAAGCGACGGTCTTTAACGGCTAAGGAGCGCGTACGCAGTTGGTCTAGCTTTTCGTTTTCAATATGGACACGGCGTATTTTTTCTTCGTATCGCCTGACGCCGAAGGATGGGCTTCTAAAGCCTCGAGGGGATAGCCGTTTGAGTTTTGCCCATTTGTACAAAGAGCCAATCGTGCCGATGTCACGGTTGACCGTCGAGGGCGAGTAGCCATGGTCAATCATGGCCTGGGCCGAGATTTCAATTTGTTCTGGGGTTAATTCCCAGGCGGATAGATGGCCGAAAGCGGACACCCATTTTCTGAGCCGCAAATCGCTGCCGTCAGCAACAGCAATAGCGTGGGATTCACACAACTCTGAGAAGCTAAGTTCTGAGCCATGTTCTTGACCAGCAGACTTAACAGCCTGGGCAAGATTTAACGAAGTTTTTTTGGAATGAAGCACTCGATTCTCCTAAAAAGATCACTGCCGTGATCGATTGATGAAAACCGTCGCAAACGCGCGCCATTCCTAGATTTGGTGGGCGATGCAAGTTTCGAACTTGCGACCCCTGCAGTGTGAATGCAGTGCTCTACCCCTGAGCTAATCGCCCTATCGCTTTTCAGCGTAGCCCTAAATTATGCCACGGTTTTTTAGGCCATTTCCAGCTTTTTAAAACTTTCAGGTAGACGCGGCTAACTGCCGCCAAATGGTCTTGCCGCCACTGGCTTTGTCCAGTTGGGCCATATGCTCTTCGTGAGCGGCCTGCTCTTGGGCGTTGGCCTGAATGACTGGCAACACCAAGCCAGACAGGTCGACCGCCTCTTCTGAACGGCTCTGGGCATCGTCGCCCCCTACATCCATGAGCAGGGCTTCTTGGCCGCGGGTCAGGTTGATGTACACATCGGCCAGCAGCTCGGCATCGAGCAAGGCGCCGTGCAAGGTACGGCCAGAATTGTCGACGCCCAGGCGGTCGCACAGTGCATCGAGGCTGTTGCGCTTGCCTGGGTACATTTGCTTGGCCATGACCAAGGTGTCGATGACGCCATTCACATAGGTGGTGAATGGCTTTTTGCCCGCCAACTCGAGTTCTTTGTTCAAGAAGCCAACGTCGAATGCGGCGTTGTGGATGATGATTTCTGCACCATCAACGTAGTCGACAATTTCTTGAACAACGTCTTTGAACTTGGGCTTGTCGCGCAGGAACTCATTGCTGATGCCGTGCACCTTGAGGGCATCTTCATGGCTGTCGCGGCCGGGGTTGAAGTAGAAATGCAGGTTGTTGCCAGTGAGCTTGCGGTTGACCAACTCAACGCAGCCCAGCTCAATGACGCGGTCGCCGCCCTCAGCGGACAGACCTGTGGTTTCGGTGTCTAGAAATAATTGACGCATGGGCTAACTGTAATCGCATTGACGACCCCATTGAAGGGGCAAACGCTCTCAGTGGTTTTCTTTGGCGTGGTTAATGGTGTATTTGGGAATCTCAATGACCACGTCTTGCTTGCCCAAAAACGCTTGGCAACTTAAACGGGAGTTGGGCTCCAAGCCCCATGCACGGTCTAACAGGTCTTCTTCTGTTTCTTCGGCTTCGTTCAAGCTGCTCAAGCCCTCACGCACAATGACGTGACACGTGGTGCAGGCGCAGCTCATGTCGCAGGCATGCTCGATGTTGATTTTGTTGTCTAGCAAGGCTTCGCAAATACTAGTGCCTGCAGGCGCAGAAATTTGAGCGCCGTCAGGACAGTATTCAGCGTGCGGCAAGATTTTGATGACTGGCATGGTGTTCTTTGTTTAAAGGCTTTGGATGTTTTGGCCCGACAAGGCTTTTTGAATGCTGTGGTTCATGCGCTCTGCGGCAAAGGCTTCTGTTGCTTTGGCCAAGGCTTCTGTTGCATCCTCTACAGCTTGCGCGTCCACGGCAGTGTCTACGGTATGACGCAAGGCTTTCATCAACACCTCAATGCGCGCGCGATCGTCTGTGCTCAACAATTGACCATCGGCATTCAACGCGCTTTGTGTGGCCAACAGCATGCGATCGCCATCCACTCGCGCTTCCACCAAGGCTCTGGCCTTCATGTCCACTTCGGCCGTTGTAAAACTGTCTTGCAACATTTGGGCAATTTGATTGTCACTCAAACCGTAAGAAGGTTTGACATCGATCTTGGCCTCCACACCGCTAATCTGTTCTTTGGCAGTGACACTCAGCAAGCCATCGGCATCCACCGTAAAGGTAACGCGAATGCGTGCTGCACCTGCTGCCATGGGCGGAATGCCGCGCAGCTCAAAGCGGGCCAAGCTACGGCAATCGACCACCAAATCGCGCTCACCCTGCAACACGTGCAGCGCCAAAGCGGTTTGGCCATCTTGGTAGGTGGTGAAGTCTTGGGCCATGGCTGTGGGAATGGTTTGGTTGCGCGGAATGATGCGCTCCACCAAGCCGCCCATGGTTTCAATGCCCAAAGACAATGGAATGACGTCTAACAATAAGAGATCGCCTGCAGCATCGTTGCCGGCCAATTGATTGGCTTGAATGGCAGCACCTAAGGCAACCACTTCGTCGGGGTTCAAATTGTTGAGCGGGGGCTTGCCAAAGAATGCAGCGACAGCTTCTTGCACTTGCGGCATGCGTGTGGAGCCGCCCACCATCACCACGCCGTGGATGTCGTCGGCTTTAACTTTGGCATCGCGCAAGGCTTTTTTAACGGCAGACATGCAACGTGCTGTGAGTGCGGTAGTGGCTTCATTAAATTGCGCGCGCGTCACTTTCACTTCATGGGATTGATCGGCATGCGTCCAAGACAGAGACACTTCGGAGGCAGAAGTCAATGCTTCTTTGGCTGCGCGCGCTGCCGATTTCAAGCGTGTCTTGTCTTCTGCACTCAATTCGCCTTGCACAGCGGCCAAGCCCATTGATGCCAACGCAGCATCGGCCAGTGCATGATCGTAATCATCCCCACCCAAAGCAGAATCGCCGCCGGTCGCCATCACTTCAAAAACCCCGCGCGTTAATCGCAAAACGGAAATGTCAAAGGTGCCGCCACCCAAATCGAACACGGCATAAATGCCTTCACTGGCATTGTCCAAACCATAAGCGATGGCTGCCGCTGTGGGTTCGTTGATCAAGCGCAAGACATTGATGCCGGCCATTTGCGCGGCATCTTTTGTGGCTTGGCGTTGAGCATCGTCAAAATACGCAGGCACCGTGATCACAGCACCGTGCAAGTCATCATTGAAAGTGTCTTCTGCGCGGTAACGCAGCGTGGCCAAAATTTCGGCACTCACTTCAACGGGTGACTTCGCACCCTGCACCGTTTGAAGGGAGAGCATGCCTTTGGCCGATAGAGGCGTATCGCCTTCTGCCATCACAAACTTGTAAGGCAACTTTTCTGGGTTGACAATGTCAGACAAACTGCGACCCATGAATCTCTTCACAGAAGCCAAGGTGTTTTCTGGATCTAGCGCTGCATTGGCCACCGCCTCTTGCCCAATTTGACGACCTTGACCTGGCAAATACCGCACAACCGAAGGCAAGATCACTTGGCCGTTGTCGTCGGGCAAGCACTCAGCTACACCGTTGCGTACCGAGGCGACCAAAGAATGCGTGGTGCCCAAGTCAATGCCCACGGCAATGCGCCGTTGGTGCGGGTCAGGTGCTTGACCGGGTTCTGAAATTTGCAGGAGTGCCATGGCTATGTTTAATTCTTGTTAGCTTAAAGCGTCTAATGGATGCTGCACTTCTTGTGCAAACTTTTCAATGAACATCAGCGCCCTCACCTGTCCTACAGCTGCTGCATAGTTGTGATCTGCATCGATGAGTGTGACAATTTGGGCCAAGGCTGCTGCATGCGATGCGTCGACTTCATCCAACAACTTTTCTAAGGCCTCAATTTTAGAGTCCACAGCTTTGAGTGCTTTGCAATCGTCCAGCGTTTCACGCCATTCCATTTGTTGCATCAAAAACGCAGGCGGCATGCTGGTGTTGTTTTCTGCATTGACTGCAGCACCGTGCAACTCACACAAGTAAGCGGCGCGTTTGAGGGGATCTTTGAGCCGGTTGTAGGCTTCGTTGATGCGCACCGACCATTGCATGGCAATGCGCTGAGCAGCGGCACCTTCAGAGGCAAACCGGTCTGGGTGTGCCTCGCGTTGCAAAGACTTCCATTGCAAATCGAGTTGCGCACGGTCGAGTGCAAAAGCTGTCGGCAATCCAAACAGCTCGAAGTCTGACGCCTGCAGTGAAATCACACGCGGAACGATTCGCCACAGCCGCAGCGATCGCGTTCATTGGGATTGTTGAAACGGAAACCTTCGTTCAAACCTTCGCGCACAAAATCGAGCTGTGTGCCGTCGATGTAGGCCAAGCTTTTGGGATCGATCAGCACCTTCACGCCGTGGTCTTCAAACACCACGTCTTCAGGTGCCACTTCGTCCACGTATTCAAGTTTGTACGCCAAGCCAGAACAGCCGGTGGTTTTAACGCCCAAGCGCACACCCACGCCTTTGCCGCGCTTGGTGATGTAGCGCGACACATGACGCGCTGCAGCTTCTGTCAATGAAATGGCCATGATGTATTTCCAGCAATGGCCAATCAGGCCGCTGCGTGTTTTTTCTTATAGTCTTCTACGGCTGCTTTGATGGCGTCTTCGGCCAAGATGGAGCAGTGAATTTTGACGGGCGGCAATGCCAACTCTTCGGCAATTTCGCTGTTCTTTAATGCAGCGGCTTCGTCCAATGTTTTGCCCTTCACCCATTCAGTGACCAGAGAGCTAGACGCAATGGCTGAGCCACAACCGTAGGTTTTAAAACGTGCATCCTCGATCACACCGGTTTGCGGGTTGACTTTGATTTGCAATTTCATGACATCGCCGCAAGCAGGTGCACCCACCATGCCAGTGCCCACATCTTCATCGCCCTTTTCAAAGGAGCCCACGTTGCGGGGGTTTTCGTAATGATCAACAACTTTTTCGCTGTAAGCCATGGTGATACTTCCTTAATCTGTTCTTGAATGCTTAGTGCGCAGCCCATTGGATGGTGCTGAGGTCGACGCCGTCTTTGTACATTTCCCACAAGGGGCTGAGTTCGCGCAGCTTGGCGACATTCGTTTTGATGGTGTCGATGGCGAAGTCAATTTCTGCTTCGGTGGTCCAACGGCCCACGGTCATGCGCAAGCTGCTGTGAGCCAGCTCGTCGCTACGGCCCAAAGCACGCAGCACATAGCTCGGCTCCAGGCTGGCGGAGGTGCAGGCAGAGCCAGACGACACGGCCAAGCCTTTGATGCCCATGATGAGTGACTCACCTTCAACATAGTTGAAGCTCATGTTGATGTTGTGCGGCACGCGCTGGGTAGCGTGGCCGTTCAAGAACACTTGCTCAACGTCTTTCAAGCCATTGATGAGGCGTTCTTGCAATGCTTTGGCTTTGGCAATGTCTTGGTCCATTTCCAAACGCGCAATGCGAAAGGCTTCGCCCATGCCCACGCATTGGTGTGTGGGCAAGGTGCCAGAGCGCATGCCCCGCTCGTGACCGCCACCATGCATTTGCGCTTCAAGGCGAACGCGCGGTTTGCGGCGCACATACAGCGCACCAATGCCTTTGGGGCCGTAGGTTTTGTGCGAAGCCAAGCTCATCAAATCGACAGGCAAGGTGTTGAGGTCGATAGGCAATTTGCCGGTGGCTTGTGCTGCATCGACGTGGAAGATGATGCCCTTTTCGCGACAAATGTTGCCAATGGCAGGAATGTCTTGAATGACGCCAATTTCGTTGTTCACGAACATGACGCTAACCAAGATGGTGTCGGGGCGCAAAGCAGCCTTGAACACATCGAGGTTAACCAAGCCGTCGTCTTGCACATCAAGGTAAGTAACTTCAAAGCCTTGACGCTCGAGTTCACGCATGGTGTCGAGTACGGCTTTGTGTTCGGTCTTGACCGTAATGAGGTGTTTGCCGCGCGATTTGTAAAACTGCGCTGCGCCCTTCAAAGCCAGGTTGTTGGACTCGGTGGCACCACTGGTCCAGACAATTTCGCGGGGGTCGGCACCAATGAGATCGGCCACGTCTTTGCGGGCTTTCTCAACGGCCTCTTCGGCTTCCCAGCCCCACGCATGGCTGCGTGAAGCAGGATTGCCAAAGTGCTCTCGCAACCAAGGAATCATGGCATCGACCACGCGCGGATCGCAAGGATTGGTGGCGCTGTAGTCGAGGTAAATGGGGAAATGAGGTGTGGAGTTCATGCTTGAAAACGTCTCAAGATTTGATCAAGGTGTTGCCCAAGGCAAACACAGAATTGGGGGCGTTGACGCGAATGGGTTGCACCACGGGCATGGCAGAAATGGCGCGCTTGATAGCGGGTTTGTCATCTACGGTATGACCCGCAGCCAGTTGGTCGTCGACCAGCTTTTGCAAATTGACCGAGTCCAAAAACTCCACCATGCGGGAGTTCAGTGAGGCCCACAAATCGTGCGTCATGCAACGACCGGTGCTGCCGTGGCAGTTTTCTTTGCCGCCGCAATGCGTGGCATCGATGGGCTCGTCCACCGACAAAATGATGTCGGCCACCGTGATGTCAGAAGCTTTTTTGGCCAAGGTGTAACCCCCGCCTGGGCCGCGCGTGGATTCCACCAGTTGATGGCGGCGCAACTTGCCGAACAACTGCTCTAGGTATGACAAAGAGATTTCTTGGCGCTGGCTGATGGCGGCCAATGTGACTGGGCCAGAATGCTGTCGCAAGGCCAAATCGATCATGGCGGTCACCGCAAATCGACCTTTGGTAGTGAGGCGCATGGCTTGATCCTAGGTTGTTGACTAATTCGGTCGACTATAGCAGAACTTGACCGGAATAGTAGGAATACGAATTGAAGGTCTTTAGGGGCGTAGGGAAAAGGGCTGCCCAGCCTCGCTCAGGCCACGCTCAGGCCTTTAGCACCACCACGTTGTCGGTTCCGGGGGCCCCAAAAGCCTGTGCTTTGAGCATCTGCAACTGGTCACGAACCTGTGCGGCTTTTTCGAAATCGAGGTTTTTGGCGTGTTCCATCATTTGCTTTTCCAGCTGCTTGATGGCCTTGGAAATGTCCTTCTCGCTCATTTCCTCTACCTTGGCTCGCTGTACAGCGGCCAACTCCAAGCGCTCGGCTTCCTTGCCGGCCTTCTCGCTGTAGACACCATCGATCAAATCGCGCACTTGTTTCACGATGCTGCGCGGCGTGATGCCCATGGCCAAGTTGTGGGCCACTTGCTTGGTTCGGCGACGCTCGGTTTCGCCAATGGCCTTCTTCATCGATTCGGTCATGCGATCGGCATACAAAATGGCACGACCATGCAGATTACGAGCCGCACGACCAATCGTTTGAATGAGGCTTCGCTCGGAGCGCAAGAAGCCTTCTTTGTCGGCGTCCAAAATGGCCACCAAAGACACCTCAGGGATGTCCAAACCTTCGCGCAACAAATTGATGCCCACCAGCACGTCGAACGCGCCCAGTCGCAGGTCGCGCAAAATTTCAACGCGCTCAACGGTGTCTACATCTGAATGCAAATAACGCACCTTCACCCCGTTGTCCGACAAATAGTCGGTCAGTTGTTCGGCCATGCGCTTGGTGAGCGTGGTGATCAGCACGCGCTCGTGCTTCTCCACACGAATGCGAATTTCTTGCAGCACATCGTCCACTTGGTGAATAGCGGGTCTTACTTCCACCTCTGGGTCAACCAAACCTGTCGGCCTAACCACCTGCTCCACAACTTTGCCAGCGTGCGTTTTTTCGTAGTCTGCGGGTGTGGCCGAGACAAAAATGCATTGACGCATTTTGGTTTCGAATTCTTCAAATTTCAAAGGACGATTGTCTAGCGCACTGGGCAACCGGAAACCATACTCCACCAAGGTGGTTTTGCGCGCACGGTCACCGTTGTACATGGCGTTGAGTTGGCCAATCATTTGATGGCTCTCGTCCAAGAACATGATGGAATCGAGCGGCATGTAGTCAGTCAAGGTGCTGGGTGCAGCGCCGGGTTCTGCGCCCGACAAGTGGCGCGTGTAGTTCTCAATGCCTTTGCAGTGCCCTACTTCGCTCAGCATCTCAAGGTCAAAGCGGGTGCGTTGTTCTAAGCGTTGTGCTTCGACCAATTTGCCCATGCCCACCAATTCTTTGAGGCGCTCGGCCAACTCCACTTTGATGGTTTCCACGGCGGCCAAAACCTTGTCGCGGGGCGTGACGTAATGGCTTGAGGGATAGACCGTGAAGCGCGGGATCTTTTGGCGAATGCGGCCTGTGAGAGGGTCGAACAACTGCAGGCTTTCGACTTCGTCGTCAAACAACTCGATGCGTACAGCCAACTCGGAATGCTCGGCAGGGAATACGTCGATGGTGTCGCCGCGCACCCGAAACTTGCCGCGGCTAAAGTCTTGGTCATTGCGCTGATATTGCATGCGAATGAGTTGCGAGATCACATCGCGCTGCCCCACCTTGTCGCCGGTACGCAGGGTCATGATCATGCGGTGATAACTCTCGGGCTCACCAATGCCGTAAATGGCCGACACGGTGGCCACGATGACCACGTCACGTCGCTCCATCAAACTCTTGGTGCACGACAACCGCATTTGTTCTATGTGCTCGTTGATGGCCGAGTCTTTTTCAATGAACAAATCGCGCTGCGGCACATAGGCCTCAGGCTGGTAGTAATCGTAATAACTGACGAAATACTCCACCGCGTTTTTGGGGAAAAACTCTCTGAACTCTGAATAAAGCTGCGCGGCCAAAGTTTTGTTGGGCGCAAACACAATGGCGGGCTTGCCCATTTGGGCAATGACGTTGGCCATGGTGAAGGTTTTGCCCGAACCCGTCACCCCCAACAAGGTTTGAAACACCTCACCATCTCGCAAACCTTCGACCAAACCATCAATGGCCGTGGGCTGATCGCCTGCCGGTGGATAGGGTTGGTACAACTCAAAAGGAGAACCCTCGTAGTGCACAAACTTGCCTTCGGGCGCTACAAAGGGGACGGACTCTAGCAGGGGTGAATTTTCGGTAGGTGAAACGGCCATGGGTCTTGGAGTGAGAGGTCAACGACGGGACAAAGTTGGGCGATTCAATGCGCAAAAAGGCCTGAAAGAGCCGTTAAAATTAGGGGCAACCCTAAAGCCTAACCTAGGTTTGGGATTTTCGCCAATCACAACCCCCTCACAAGGACTTTTTTCATGTCTCTGTTTACCGCCGTCGAAATGGCCCCCCGCGACCCTATCTTGGGTTTGAACGAACAATTTGCAGCCGACACCAACCCCAACAAGGTGAACTTGGGTGTGGGCGTGTATTTCGACGACAACGGCAAACTCCCCTTGCTCGAGTGCGTGCAAGCCGCAGAAAAAGCCATGATGGACAAACCCAGCGCCCGAGGCTACTTGCCCATCGATGGCATTGCTGCCTATGACGCTGCTGTTAAAAGCCTGGTGTTTGGCGCCGACAGCGAGCCGGTCAAATCTGGCCGCGTGGCCACTGTTCAAGGCATTGGCGGCACAGGCGGCCTCAAAATTGGTGCCGACTTCCTGAAAAAAGTCAGCCCCAACGCCAAGGTCATGATTTCTGACCCCAGCTGGGAAAACCACCGCGCCCTGTTTGCCAGCGCCGGTTTCCAAGTTGAGTCCTATGCCTACTACGACGCCGAAAAACGTGGCGTCAACTTTGACGGCATGTTGGCCAGCCTCAACGCTGCCGCTGCGGACACCATCGTGGTCTTGCATGCTTGCTGCCACAACCCCACCGGTTATGACATCACTGCGGCGCAGTGGGACCAAGTGATTGCAACGGTCAAAGCGAAAAACCTGACTGCATTCTTGGACATGGCCTACCAAGGCTTTGGGCACGGCATTGCCGAAGACGGCGCCGTCATTGGCAAGTTTGTGGCTGCGGGCCTCAACTTCTTCGTGTCCACCTCTTTCTCCAAGAGCTTCAGCTTGTATGGCGAGCGCGTGGGTGCTTTGTCAGTGGTCTGCGCCGACAAAGAAGAATGTGGCCGCGTGTTAAGCCAATTGAAAATTGTCATTCGCACCAACTACTCCAACCCACCCATTCACGGCGGTGCTGTGGTGGCTGCGGTGTTGGCCAACCCCGAGTGGCGCGCCACTTGGGAAAAAGAATTGGGCGACATGCGCGTTCGCATCAAAGCCATGCGCCAAAAACTGGTGGATGGCCTCAAAGCTGCAGGCGTCAAGCAAGACATGAGCTTCATCACCACCCAAATTGGCATGTTCAGCTACTCCGGCCTGAACAAAGACCAAATGGTGCGCTTGCGCTCTGAGTTTGGCGTGTATGGCACCGACACAGGCCGCATGTGCGTGGCTGCTTTGAACAGCAAAAACATCGACTATGTTTGCCAGGCCATTGCCAAGGTCATCTAAACCCTCAAAGGGTTTGTGAGAACAAGTCGCGCATTTGACCCAAATTAGGTGCGCGACTCCACTTTCAATGCATCACAACTGATATATTGCTGCAGTGCAACAAATTAAGGTGCTTTAGCCATGCTTTACCAAATCTACGAAACTCAACGTTCCATCATGGAGCCTTTTGCAGACTTGGCCCAAGCCGCTGCCAAGATGTACAGCAACCAGCTGAACCCCTTTGGGCACTCCCCTTTGGCACATCGTGTTTCTGCCGGCTATGAACTCATGCATCGCTTGGGCAAAGACTATGTTAAGCCCGAGTTTGGCATTCGCACGGTGCATGTAGGCGATGTCGATGTGGCCGTTCACGAACGCATTGAGATCGACAAACCATTCTGTGAGTTGCGTCGTTTCAAGCGTTTTACAGACGATTCCGTCACGCTCAGCGCCATCAAAAAGCAGCCCGCCGTTTTGATCGTGGCCCCCTTGTCTGGCCACTACGCCACACTGCTGCGCGACACCGTCAAAACCATGTTGAAAGACCACAAGGTCTACATCACCGACTGGAAAAATGCACGATTGGTGCCTTTGGCAGATGGTGAGTTCCACCTCGACGATTACATCAACTACGTGCAAGAATTTATTCGCCATGTGCAAGGCGTGTACGGCAACTGCCACGTCGTCAGCGTGTGTCAGCCCACAGTGCCCGTGTTGGCAGCCGTGTCACTCATGGCTTCTCGTGGCGAAATGACACCTTTGTCCATGACCATGATGGGCGGCCCCATTGATGCGCGCAAGTCACCCACTGCGGTGAACAACTTGGCCATGAACAAGAGCTTCGAATGGTTTGAAAACAATGTGATTTACAAAGTGCCAAGCACTTTCCCTGGTGCAGGGCGCCGTGTTTATCCTGGCTTCTTGCAACACACCGGTTTTGTGGCCATGAACCCCGATCGTCATGCCACCAGCCACTACGATTACTTCAAAGACCTGATCAAAGGTGACGACGCCAGCACCGAAGCGCACCGCAAGTTTTACGACGAGTACAACGCGGTGCTCGACATGGACGCCGACTACTATTTGGAAACCATCAAAACGGTGTTCCAAGATTACAACTTGGTTCACGGCACGTGGAATGTCAACAACCCTCAAGGCAAAACTGAGTTGGTTCGCCCGCAAGACATCACCACCTCAGCCTTGCTCACGGTTGAAGGCGAGTTGGACGACATCTCGGGCTCAGGTCAGACTGCAGCTGCCCATGGTTTGTGCAGCAACATCAAGCCCAACAATCGCAAGCACTTGGAAGTGCCTGGTGCGGGTCACTACGGCATCTTCAGTGGCCGCCGTTGGCGCGATGTGGTCTACCCTGAAGTGGTCAAATTCATTTTGGCGCACAACGATGTCAGTGGTCAAAAGAAGCCTGCTGGCAAAGCAGCCGCAAAACCAGCCGTTAAAGCTGCCCCCCGCACTGCCACAAAAACCACAGTCAAAGCTGCTGTGAAGCGCACTGCAAAAGCAGTCACCACCAAAGCCGTCTCGCGCAAGAAGTGAGTTCACTGGCTGAACGCATCAACGACGCGCTGCCGCAAACGCAGTGCACGCGGTGCGGCTATCCGGATTGCAAAGCCTACGCGCTGGCCATTGCACAAGAAAATGCCCCCATCAACCAATGCCCTCCCGGGGGCATTGCGGGCGTTGTTGCATTAGCGCGTCTGACAAACCAATCGCCATTGCCGCTCAATCCTGAACATGGCGCGGAAGGCCCCATGACGGTGGCGGTGATCGACGAGGCTTGGTGCATCGGTTGCACGCTGTGCATCAAAGCCTGCCCCACCGATGCCATTTTGGGCAGCAACAAGGTCATGCACACGGTCATTGAGTCTGCCTGCACAGGGTGTGATCTTTGCTTGCCGGTATGTCCTGTCGATTGCATTGAAATGGTGCCGGTGTCTGGCGACAAAACGGGTTGGGCTGCGTGGTCACCAGCGTTGGCCACGCAAGCCCGTCAGCGTTACGAGGCTCGCCAAAAGCGCTTGATCGCAGAAGAGCGAGAACACGCAGCAAGGACTGAGGCCAAGGCCGCCATGAAATTGGCCGACTTAGAAGCGCACACACGGCCTCTTGAAGATGCCTCAGGCCTGTCGAGTGACTTAAGCGCAGCAGACAAGGAAATGGCCCGCAAGCGGGCCATCATCGAGGCGGCAATGGCCAAAGCCAAAGCGCGCCAAAGAGTTCAGTGATTTAAGCGTACTGCGCAGCCAAAGCGCTGAAGGCTTTGACCACTTCGTCAGGTGCTTGCACCAACTCAATCAACACACCCTCGCCGCCAATCGGCAATTCTTCGTTGCCCTTGGGGTGAATGAAACAGATGTCGAAACCTGCGGCGCCCTTGCGAATGCCGCCTGGGGCAAAGCGCACACCTTGTGCGGTAAGCCAATTAACGGCCTGTGGCAAATTGTCAATCCACAAACCCACATGGTTCAAGGGGGTGGTGTGAACCGCCGGCTTCTTTTCCAGATCCATGGGTTGCATCAAATCGACTTCAACCTTGAAGGGCCCCACACCCATGGCACAAATGTCTTCGTCCACGTTCTCGCGATCGCTTTTGTAGGTACCCGTGACTTCCAGGCCAAACATGTCAACCCAGAGTTTTTGCAACTTGACTTTGTCAGGTCCACCAATGGCGATTTGCTGAATACCCAAAACCTTGAACGGCCGTGTGATGCTGCTCATGCTTCAAACTCCACAATGACTTGGTCAACGGTCAATGACTCGCCTTGCGAGGCCATGACTTTTTTCACCACACCATCGTGCGCAGCAAACAAGATGTTTTCCATCTTCATGGCTTCGATCACCGCCACGCGCTCGCCCGCTTGCACTTTTTGACCTGGCGTCACAGCCACATTGACCAACAAGCCTGGCATGGGCGACAAAACAAAACGGCTCATGTCTGGCGGTGTTTTAAACGGCATCATTTGATGCAATTCAGCCATACGGGGTGATACCACCAAGGCTTCAATGCGCGTACCGTTGTGTTGAACTTGCAAGGCCAAGGGGTTCTTGGGCGTACCGCGTTCCACTTGGGCCGTGAAGGGTTTGCCGTTCACAGTTCCCGTGATACGCACATCGTTCAAACGGGAATGACTTTCAATGATGTAGTGGTTCTCTCCCACCTTGATGATGGCCTTGCCGCTCTGACCGCGGAACTCGTCCACGTGCACACCGATGTAGCGGTTGTCGCCTTTGGCGCCCAACACAATCACGCTGTAGTCGTGACCAATTTGAACGTCGTAACCCGGCAACTGACCGCTGAGGTTGGCGGCACGCTCGCGTGATTTGCGACGCACAAAGGCAGCCAAGGCCACCAAGAAGTCGGGATCGTCATGCGGCACATCTTCTGCGCGGAAACCATGGGCGTAGTTTTCGGCAATGAAGCCTGTGTTGAAATCGCCAGCCACAAATTTGGGGTGAGCCAACAAAGCCGCTTGGAATGGAATGTTGGAACTGATACCGCGAATGACAAATCCATTGAGAGCTTCGCGCATTTTGGCGATGGCATCGTTGCGGTCAGTGCCATGCACGATCAACTTGGCAATCATGGAGTCGTAGAACATGGGGATCTCGCCGCCATCTTGCACGCCAGTGTCCACACGCACGCCCAGCAGGTCTTGCGTGTTGGACTGGAACATGGTTTGCACGGGCGTTTGGAAACGCACCAAACGGCCTGTAGAAGGCAAGAAATTGCGGAAGGGATCTTCGGCGTTGATACGGCACTCAATGGCCCAGCCGTTGCGCTTCACATCAGCCTGCGTGATCGGCAATTTCTCGCCGTTGGCCACGCGAATCATCATCTCCACCAAGTCTACGCCTGTAATGGCTTCGGTGACAGGGTGCTCCACTTGCAGACGCGTGTTCATCTCCAGGAAGTAAAAGCTTTGGTCTTTGCCGACCACAAACTCGACAGTACCTGCCGATTGGTACTTCACGGCTTTGGCCAAAGCCACTGCTTGCTCACCCATGGCTTTGCGCGTGGCTTCGCTGATGAACGGTGATGGCGCTTCTTCAATCACTTTTTGGTGACGACGTTGAATAGAGCACTCGCGCTCGTTCAAATAAATCACGTTGCCGTGGCTGTCGCCCAGCACTTGAATTTCGATGTGGCGGGGTTCTTCCACAAACTTCTCAATGAAGACACGGTCGTCGCCAAATGAGTTGCGGGCTTCGTTGCGGCAAGAGGTGAAACCTTCAAAGGCTTCTTTGTCGTTGAAGGCCACGCGCAGACCTTTACCACCGCCACCGGCAGAGGCTTTGATCATGACAGGGTAGCCAATGCCCTTGGCAATTTCAACAGCAGCTTCGGCTGTTTCAATGGCATCGTTGTAACCAGGAATGGTGTTGACCTTGGCTTCGTTGGCCAATTTCTTTGAGGCAATCTTGTCGCCCATGGCGGCAATCGAAAAGTGGCGCGGGCCAATGAATGCAATGCCTTCGTCTTCACAACGCTTGGCAAAGGCTTCGTTTTCAGACAAGAAACCGTAGCCTGGGTGAATGGCTTGCGCGCCCGTGGCTTTGGCAGCGGCAATGATTTTGTCGGCCACCAAATAAGATTCGCGCGAGGGCGCAGGGCCCAACAACACGGCTTCATCGGCCAGCATCACGTGACGGGCTTCTTTGTCGGCTTCGGAATAAACGGCTACGGTGGCAATGCCCATCTTCTTAGCCGTGGCAATGACACGGCAGGCAATTTCACCGCGGTTGGCAATCAAAATTTTGGTAAACATATTTTTTCTCCTAATGGCGTATTCAGTTCAAGCTGGGTCGGTCATGCCACTTAAAGTGGAATGTTGCCGTGCTTGCGCCATGGGTTTTCAACTTTTTTGTCTTTCAACATCACCAACGAACGGCAAATGCGTTTGCGTGTTTCGTGGGGTTGAATCACGTCGTCAATGAAGCCGCGTGCGCCGGCCACAAAGGGGTTCGCAAAGCGGTCTTTGTATTCAGCTTCGCGAGCTGCCAACTTCACGGGATCGTTTTTGTCTTCGCGGAAGATGATTTCCACCGCACCCTTGGCACCCATCACGGCAATTTCCGCGTTGGGCCAAGCAAAGTTGACGTCACCACGCAAGTGCTTGGAAGCCATCACGTCGTAGGCACCACCATAAGCCTTGCGGGTAATGACAGTAATTTTTGGCACGGTGCACTCTGCGTAGGCGTA
>ERZ1034361.642-NODE-642-length-21652-cov-4.490707_pt1 | contig 21652 bp, 22 predicted proteins | sample MGYA00520617_ERZ1034361 | MGnify/ENA primary metagenome ERZ1034361 (study PRJEB33736, sample SAMEA104284507) | Azolla filiculoides | biome: Urban; feature: Water surface; material: Ditch water | place: Netherlands | collected 2015-10-28 | depth 0-0.1 m ...
GTTCAGTTGGTTAGAATACCGGCCTGTCACGCCGGGGGTCGCGGGTTCGAGTCCCGTCCACTCCGCCAAGAATTACCGTCAAAAGTGATTCATAAAAAAGCCTCGCGTAAGCGGGGCTTTTTTGTTTTTAACTACTTTCTTTTTCTAGAGAAATTCTGAATTTTTCTAGTTTCTCTTCGTAATTTTCCGGATCGCCATAAGCTAGAAATTCTTGGTATCTTGAATGTGTACCTATCATGGTTCTTGCGTGTTTAATTGGACAGAAGTACTGTTCTGTACGGGCAATAATTTCACTCATATATGCCATTAGGCCTGAGCCATAAGCACAATAAGTACAGTGAAATTTCTCGATAAGATTTAGATAATTAAGTTGGTGCCGATCAAAATTAATATAATTTGAACGTTGCACTTTCGCAATTCGATAAATAGGAAAACAACAGAACTGATAAAAGCTAACGCAGATATCTAGCAATATGAGTGGAAAAATCATACTGTAGATGATTGGGCCTGTAATAAGGTTTTGTGGGCGTGTCGCTAACCATCTAAAAAAATTAACTTTTAATTTTCTATGTGCCTCTTTGATTGAGTGATCAAAAATTACTTTTTTGCCTTTAAAATTAAAGCGAATTTCATGTTCTTGTTCGCGTAGAGTTTGATTAATTTCATTTTCTATTTCGGCCATTTTGGCTAAAAGAGTACGTAATTTTTCAGGCATTAGGATTCCTAATATAATTGAGTGATGTGCGAAACTTATACCTTGGTTTGTCCATCTTAGCAGTAGCATAGTCGATACTGCTAAATTTCAGACTTACTAGCTTGATATAGGTCAAAATGAAAACGTGTGGGTATTTGTATATTAAAGGTGTTTGGAAATGTTATTTAAAAGGAGATTGATAATGAATAAATTACATGTGGCAGTATTAGCGGCCTTTTTAACAACATCAGGTTTTGCGTATGCTGATCATGATGGAATGGGTGAGCATTGCAAAATGCATACTCAAACTACCTTTGAGCAAGCTGACAAAGATAAAGATGGCACATTAGATCGCGAAGAAGCTAAGTTAGTTTGTAAAGAAAAGTTCGATGTGATGGATACCGATAAAGACGGTACTTTGACCAAAGATGAAGTCAATGCTTGCGGTCGTAAGAAGCACGATAAGCACTCTAAGTTACATGAAAAGCGTTCGAAAGAGTTCACTGGCGCTGATAAAGACAACGATGGTACTTTGACTAAAGATGAGGCTAAGGGCTTAAAGAAGATTTATCAAAATTTCGAAGCAATTGACACCGACAAAGATGGCACCGTAGATCGTGATGAGGTGCATGAGTTTATGCACAGTAAAAAAGCTAAATAGCCATTTTATTTTAAGAAAAAACAAGGGCGTTCATAGCGCCCTTGTTTTTTTGCATTAGCTAGCAATTACTAATTGCAGCGTGTTATGGCTGGCTTGTTGTGATATATTTATGGACTGTTAATTTTTTAATAAATGCTATTAATAAGTTTTAATTGTGTTTATTTTTTTAAATCCAAGTTATTGAATTAAAGGCGTATCGTTATGTTGGAAGCTATTCGTGCACATTCCCAAGGTTGGTTGGCTAAGCTAATTCTTACACTCATCGCTGTGCCATTTGCTTTATTTGGTATTGATGCCTATTTAAAAAATGCGGGTAGTGATGCTGCTGTAGCTAAAGTGGCTGGATCGTCAGTTTCTGTTGTTGAGTATAGAAATGCGATGCAAAGCTTAAGAAATAAGATGCAATCTGAAGGTCAAAAAGATTTGTCTTTGCTTGATACGCCTCAAGCTAGACTCACTGTACTTAATCGTTTGATTAATACACGATTATTGAATGCAGAAGCTCAAGATAGCAAATTCAAAATTAGCAATGAACAATTGAGTGAGTTTGTCATTACGCTCCCTGAATTTCAGCAAAATGGTAAATTCTCTCAAGAGGTTTACGATAAGTTGCTTACACAGAATCAAATGACACCATCTAAATTTGAAAATATGATGCGTGGTGAGTTGGTTACCCAGCAAGTTCGTGATGGCATTCCACCTTTAGCATTCGCTACTAAAGCAGTTGAAGACCGTGCAATTAAGACTGAGCTGCAGCAACGTGAAGTAACCATTGCTGAAATCAAGTCTGCTGATTTTATTTCCCAAGTGAAAGTAGATGATGCAGAAGTGAAAGCTTATTACGAAAAGCATAAAGATAAATTTCAGGTTCCAGAGCAAGTTAAATTAGAGTTTGTAAGATTCTCTGCTAATGACTTAATTATGAAAATGCAAGTGACTGAAGAAGACTCTAAGCGTTTTTATAATGAGAATGCTGCAAAATTTCAAGGTGATGAAAAGCGTCGCGCTAGTCATATTTTGATTGGTTTTGGTCCAGGGGCAACACCGGAAGCTAAAGCGCAAGCTAAGAATAAGGCTGAAGAAATTTTAGCTGAAGTAAAAAAGAATCCAGCTAAATTTGCTGAGTTGGCTAAGAAAAACTCTCAGGATCCTGGATCAGCTGAAAAGGGCGGCGACTTGGGTATGTTTGGTCGTGGCGCCATGGTTAAAGCGTTTGAAGAAGCTGCTTACTCTATGAAGCCTGGGCAGGTGAGTGATTTAGTCCAATCTGAGTTTGGTTTCCACATCATTAAATTGACCGAGATTAGCGGTCAAGCACAGAGTTATGAGTCTTTAAAACCTCAAATTCGTGCTGAATTAATGTATCAAAAAGCCTTGGCTAAATTCTCAGAAGAAGCTGAAAACTTCAACAATCTGGTTTATGAACAATCTTCTAGCTTGAAACCGGCAGCTGATAACTATGGTTTGCAAGTGCAAAAGACGGATTGGGTTAGCGCTGCTGATGGAGCTAAATTCTTTAAAAATGATAAGTTGATGAGTTTGGTATTTAGTAACGAAGTTCTCAATGATAAGCGCAACACTGAGGCTGTTGAGGTTGCTAATAACACTTTAGTTGCGGCTCGTGTGGTTGAGCATAAGGCTGCAGCACCTCGTAGCTTTGACGAGGTTAAAGCTGGAATTACTGATTTCTTAAAAATAGAGAAAGCTTCGAAATTAGCGATTGATAAAGGTAATGCTGCGCTTGCTAGCTTGAAACAAAATCAAGCTGTTTCCAATGTTGATTGGATTCCAGCGGTGACTGTTGATCGTAAGAATGCTCAAGGATTAACTGAGTTGACGATGTCCAATGTTTTTAAAATCGACACAACTAAATTGCCTGCTTATGCTGGGGTTTCTGATAGTAAAAAAGGTTTCTTGTTGATTAAAGTGGTCGCTGTACATGATGCAGATGAAGACACTGTTAAAGCAGCTTCTGCTGATTATAAAACTGCTCTTACTGCTGAATATGGCGCTGCTTACATTGCAACATTGAAAACAAAAAATAAAGTGTCTGTGAATCAACGTTTGTTGATGGGTGACATGGCAGCTCAGTAGTTTAGAGGCGTTAACCTAATAAAAAAGGCCGCTATAAGCGGCCTTTTTTATTACTACTTACTTGGTAAGTTAATCAACAATACCTGCAGCAGTAATATTCATACCACCATCTACATAAGTAATTTCGCCTGTAACACCTGAAGCTAAATCACTACATAGGAAGGCTGAAACATTGCCTACTTCTTCAATGGTTACATTGCGACGTAGCGGGGCATGTTTCTCGTTGAAGCCTTGCATCTTGTCAAAGTCTGCAATGCCTGATGCTGCCAAGGTCTTAATTGGACCAGCAGAAACGGCATTTACGCGAATGCCTTTAGGACCAAGGCTTTGTGCCATGTAACGTACGTTAGCTTCTAGGCTTGCTTTAGCAACGCCCATGACGTTGTAATTTGGCAATGTGCGTTCAGCACCCAAGTAACTGATTGTTAATAAGCTAGCATCACGACCTTCCATCATTGGCATCGCTGCTTTTGCAAGTGCAGCAAAGCTATATGAGCTAATGTCATGTGCAATACGGAAGTATTCACGTGTTACTTTTTCTAGGTAATCGCCATCTAGCGCATCTTTAGGAACAAATGCTACTGAGTGAACAATAATGTCGATTCCATCCCAATGTTTTGCTAGGGCAGGGAATAAGGCGTCAATTTGAGTGTCATCAGCGACATCACATGGAAGTACAATGTTTGAATCGAATTCTGCTGCAAGTTTAGTCACGCGATCTTGGAATTTATCCATTTGATAGGTGAACGCAAGTTCTGCACCTTCACGTTTCATCGCTTCCGCAATACCGTAAGCAATTGAGCGGTTACTTAATAAACCAACGATGAGTGCACGTTTTCCTTTGAGGAATCCCATGAGTAACTTTCCTTAATGTCTAATTATTAATGTTATTAGTTCTTACTAGTTCGAGGATCGAGTGCATCTCTCAAACCTTCTCCGAGTAAATTATAACCTAACACGGTGATTAAGATGGCAATCCCAGGAAATAGCGATAGCCACCATGCGAACTCAATATACTCTTTTCCATCAGTTAATATATTGCCCCATGATGCTTGCGGAGCTTGTACGCCGAGACCTAAGAAACTTAAGCCGGATTCTACAAGTACGGCACTTGCAACTCCTAGTACGGAGCTTACGATGATAGGCGTTAGGCTATTAGGTAGTAAATGTTTAAAAATTAGCCTATAGTCTTTTGCGCCAAGTGTTTGCGAAGCTAAAACAAACTCTCGATTCCTCAAGCTTAAAAACTCGGCTCTCACTAAGCGTGTAACACCCATCCATGAAGTTAGTCCAATCACAATCATGATGTTCCAAATTGATGGTGTTAAGAAAGCAATAACCGCGAGAATTAAGAAGAAGGTTGGAATTGATAGCATGACATCGACTAGTCTCATGATGACGGTATCTACCCAGCCCCGGTAGAAGCCGGCGATGGCCCCTAAAAAGATCCCAATGATAGTGGCAATGCCAACAGCGACTATTCCAACTAGTAGCGAAATACGTGCGCCAAATAGCATTCTTGACCATACGTCTCGACCAAGGCCATCAGTGCCCATAATGTGTTCTGCTGAGGGAGCTAATAAAATGGTTTTGACGTGGATTGCATCTGGATCGTATGGTGCGATAAATGGTGCGAACATTGCCATCAATAAAATAGCGCTGATAATGCATAATCCAGCTACTGCTAGAGGGTTTCTAAAGATGCTTCTCATGATGAAACCCCTTTTCTAACACGAGGGTCAGCCCAGGCATAAGCCAAGTCTGCTAGTAAATTCCCTAGTAATGTTAGTGCTGATCCTATGGTAAGTATGCCCATGATGACTGGGAAGTCTCTCATTAGTACAGCGTCATAAAATAGCTTTCCCATCCCAGGGATGGCAAAAATTGATTCTGCAATGACTGAGCCGCCAATTAAACCTGGAATAGACAAGCCGAAGATGGTAATTAATGGCAGTAGGGCATTACGTAGGGCGTGCTTATAAACGACAGTGTGTTCTGGTAAGCCTTTTGCGCGTGCTGTTGTGATGTAATCTTGGTGCAGCACATCAAGCATCCCATTTCTAACAAATAGAGAAATTCCTGCTAATCCAGTTAAGCCTGAGATTAGTATAGGCAATGTTAGGTGATGAAGGGTGTCTATTACTTGAGAAATCCAAGGCAATTTGTCACTACCTAAGCTATGTAAGCCAGATATTGGCAGCCAATGGTGACTAACTCCTGTCCAGTACATGAGCATTAAAGCAAGCCAGAAGCCCGGAATAGCAAAACCAATAAATACAAAAATGGTAATTGCTCGATCAGGTAATTTATTTTGGGTTAACGCTGAGATGACGCCCAGAGGCAGGGCGATTGCAATAATCAATATGAGGCTAAGAACATTAATGAGAAGCGTGATGGGGAGCGCTTCTTGAATCATGCCTTTAGTTATATTTCCATCTTTATCTTTTTCTTCCCAAAAAACAGGTTTTTGATGGCTTGCGAATGAATGTCCAAAATCTAATTTCGAAATGCGTTTTAGCCATAACCCATATTGAACAACGACAGGTTTATCTAAGTTGTACATTTCTCTTAGTTTTTGGCGAGACTCCTCACTGGTCTTGGGATTAAAGCCCGCTTCAGTAGAAGTGATATCACCTGGGGCAAGGTGCATGATTAAAAATGAAATTAGACTAATGCCTACAAGTAACGGCACCATCCAAAATAAACGCTTAAGTAAGTAGCTCAGCATATTAATTCGCGCTCATTTCATTACGTCTATAAGGTTTGGGTATATACCACTCATATGCGTTGTGACCAATCCCTGCGGGAGGTGCTGGATTGTCGATGCCTTTAATTCGTTTATGCATTGCTGGTAAACCATAACCTGCGTAAAGGTAAACAATAGGGCTATCTTCAAGTAATATTTCTGCAAAATCATGATAGATCTTCATGCGCTTGTCAGGATTAAGTTCTAGTCGTCCTTTTTCTAACAAATGATCTACCTTTTTGTTTTGATATCCAATGAAGTTAAATTGCCCTGGTGCTTGTTGGGAAGAGTGCCAAATGTTGTATTGGTCAGGTTCAACACCTAAGCCCCAGCCTAAAAGTACCACATTGAAATCACCAGTTTTGATGAATCGACTAATGAATGTTGCCCATTCAACGACACGTATTTTGACGTCGATTCCAATTTCTTTGAGTCGACGCTGAATAAGCACAGCGCTCATTTCACGTTCTTTATTCTGATTGGTCAGAATTTCAAATGCCAAAGGCTTGCCATCTTTATCTAGAATTCCATCACCGTCATGGTCTTCGAAGCCAGCTGCTTTAAGTAATTCGATTGCTTTCTGAGGATTGTATGAATATGGTTTTAATTTTGGATTGCTCCAACGTGTGCCAGGCTTGTAGGGTGATGCGACAGGTAGTCCTAGACCTAGCAATACACCATCAATAATCTCTTGTTTGTCGATTGCATAGTTAATTGCTTTTCTCACACGAATATCATCAAAAGGCTTATGTTTTAGATTGAATCCAAGATAGGTGTAGCTATTTCCTAACTCTTTATACAGAGAAAATTTCTCATTTAAATCTGGCCTTGCAGGAAAAATACGAGCGTATTGAATTGAATTTAGGCTCATAGAATCGATATTGTCAGCCATGAGCTCTAAAAATTGAGCGGCTCGGTCAGGAATGATTCTGGACACCAATCGATCTATGTTGGCTTGGCCTTGAGTAGCATTTTCATTGCGGCTTAAAGAAATGCTCTCGCCACTCTTCCATTGATCAAGTTTGTAGTAATGACTGCCAACTGGATTGCGCGCAAATGATGATGTGTTGATGTCTTGATTTTGTAGTAAATGTTTTGGAAGAATGTGTAAGCCTGACCATGAGTCTAGCGCAGGCGCATAGGGTTGTGCGTAGGTAACACGGAAAGTATTCTTGTCGGGAGTTTCAGCTTTTATGACGAGTTTGTAATCGGCACCATAAGGTGTACGCGTATTGTCATCGGTAACTGTTTGCCAGGTAAACATGACATCGTTACTCGTGAGTGGTTCGCCATCCGCCCATTTAAGATTTGGTTTTAAGTGGAAAGTAATTGTTCTCTGGTCAGAGGAAATATCCCAGCTTTGTGCGAGTTCGCCAGTTAGCTCTAAATTTTTATCGTATTTAAGTAAGCTATTGAAAATATTTGACGCAATCGCGGATGCTGACGATTCGCCTGCAATCATTGCTATTAAGCCGCTAGGTTCACCTGATAGCGCATCAATCATAGTGCCACCTTTTTCAATCGGTGCCGTTGGATTGTAATCAATATGATCTGTTGAAGGCTTTTGGTCACAAGCACTTAAGGTCATGATAATCAGAAGGCCAGCTAAGCTTGAATAAGCACTGTGTTTAAAGCTTTGTGATTGGTATTGTTTGTAGTTAAACAAAATTAGGCCTTTATTTTTAACTAACGTTTCTTGCTCTTTTTATTGGAGCTTTTTTTCACAGAAGATTTATTCTGTCCGCTTTTTTCGACAACGTTTTTTTGATTTTGTTTACTTGAGGCCTGATTTTTTTCTTTAGATTTTTGAGATTCTGGTGCAGGGACTTTTAGTGTTTGTCCAATTTGGATTTCACCGCTGTCTAATTGATTTAATTGCATCAATGTATCAATGTCCGTTTTATATAAACGTCCCAGCGAAGCTAACGTCTCTTTGGGTTTGACGATGTGATCTTTTGTGTTGCCATTCGTTGGCTTGTTAGATGCTGAAGTGGAGCCGGCGCTTTCGTTTATTGTGTTGTCACCGCTGCTAGGAACTAAAATAGACTGTGATCCGCCTGATTTTCCTTTGGGTTGCAGGCCATTCACTTCTCTTAGTTGATTAACGTCAATGCCGAATTTCTTAGCAATTTTATCCATACGCTCACCGTTTTTCATGTGATAAGTTTGCCAGCTAACAAGTGGTTTGTTGTAGTTTGCTAAATTTGCTTTGAATGTATTTGCGGCAGATACAGGGAGTAGGATTTCGTGAGCATTGCCATTCTCTGTGATGACTGGCCTGTTATATTCTGGATTTAAAGATGAAAATTCTTCAAATGAAATTTCAGCTAATGATGCAGCAAGCTTTGCATCAATTTGTTCTGGTGCTATTACTTTGCTGAAATAGGGGCGGTTAGGAATCTTTTCAATATTCAGTCCGAATTGTTCAGGCTGGGTCATGATGTTTTTGATTGCTTGTAATTTCGGTACGTAATTTCGAGTTTCTGCAGGCAAAGGAAGGCTTGCGTAGTCTGTAGGTAAGCCTTTTCTGCGGTTTTTATCAATTGCACGCTGTACAGTACCTTCGCCAGCGTTATATGCTGCAAGTGCTAAGTCCCATGTACCAAACATAACATGTAGTTTTTGTAAGTAGGTGAGGGCGGCATTAGTCGCAGCTGTAACATTGCGTCTGTTATCTACCCACCAGTCTTGTTTTAAGCCGAAACTTTTGCCTGTAGCTGGCATGAACTGCCAAATGCCAGAGGCCTTAGAAACCGAATTGGCTTTAGGGTTAAACGCACTTTCAACCATGGGCAATAGGGCGATTTCACTGGGCATACCACGCTTCTCAACTTCGACTACGATATGGTAAAGATAGCGTTGGCTACGACCTATCATGCGTTTGACGTAGTCTGGACGTGCTGCGTACCAAGCCTCATGATTCTTGGTGAAGTCGGATTCAACTTGCGGCATGTTGTAACCGCTGATGATGCGTTGTCTTAAGTCTGGAGCTGAATTGTCCGTCTGCTCGCTATTTTCAATATCTGGTAAATAACTGTGTGCAGGATCTGTTTTTAAAGTAGGACTGATGTTAAATGTCGGATCGATCAGATCCTTGTTGACATTGTTTGGGCTGTCGAGAATAACGATGTAATCGCCTTCTAGATTGGTTTCAGCGCACACATTGATAGCAATGAACGTGTGCGAGAAAAGTAACATGAGTAGTGCCGACTTTAGGGTCATGCAGGACTTTCTTTTTTGAAGCGATAAACCTTTCAATCTTAGCTAAGTTTGGCGCCCTCAGTCAAGCAAGAATCCATTTAAAAATATTGATTTATCTTTATGATTTTAATTGATTTTTTTAGAAATTATTTCTCATGTTTCTTAGGGTTTTAAAAACTGTAATTGTATCAGGTGCTTGGAGTCCTAAAGCTGATGCAATTGTTTGATCATCGCATCTTAAAAAAGGGTTGGTTTCTTTCTCTAACCCAATTGAGCTGGGTAATGATGGCGTGTTAGATGCCCTCACTCGATTAGTGAGGATGATGCGATTGATCAATGCTGCGTTTTTTGAGTCAACTAAATTAGCAAACCTAAGGTTGTGTTCTGTATATTCATGCGCACAATAAACTAGCGTTTCATCTGGCAAGGCTGCAAGTTTTTGTAATGAATTGAATAGTTGTTCGTAAGTTCCTTCAAACAATCTTCCGCAGCCGCCCCCAAATAAAGTGTCGCCACAAAATAAGTGATTTAAGCCATAATAAGCAACGTGTCCGTTAGTGTGTCCTGGAATGTCCAGAACGGATAGATTGAGTTTTAGATTTGGCAATTGAATCAAGTCGTTTTCACGAACAGCTTGGTGTGGGAAGTCAAAAGATTCATTTGCTGGCGCAAAAACCTGAGTTTGATAATCTTTCAGTAGATTCTGAACTCCGCCGATGTGATCGTTGTGGTGATGAGTAATTAAAATTGCATCTAAAGTGAGATTTTCTTTTTGAAGTGTTGATATGACTGGCGCTGCATCACCTGGATCAATAACTGCAACATGGTTGCCGTTTTGAATCATCCAAATGTAGTTATCTTGGAATGCTGGAATGGGTCTAATTTTGAGCATGTGTTAGCGTAACATTTTATTGAGTGTTTTTATATTCGCAGGTTGCGCATGACAGAAAATCAACAGTACTTTTTAAATGGAGCGCTTGGTGAATACCTGAAATCAGAAGAACAGGCATTATATGATGCGGCTGTTACTGATTTGTTTGGGTTTAATGCGTTGCAATATGGGATGTTAGAGCTGGATTTGCTGCGTGAATCCCGTATTCCTTATTGCTTGAAAGCTGATGTTAATTCTGGAAATTTTCAGGCTGAAAGTCCTTTTTTACCACTCCCTGCTGGTAGTTTAGATTTGCTGCTTTTGCCGCATGCTTTAGATTTTAGTGATTTTCCTCAGCAAACATTACGAGAAGCTGAGCGAGTTTTAGTACCAGAGGGGTATGTTGTACTAACAGGCGTTAATCCACTTAGCCTATGGGGATTGCGGCGTTCCTTGCAAAGAAAGTCTAACTGTTCCAATCGGCAAAATTTATGGGCAGGACAGTCTTTTGGTATTTTACGTATCAAAGACTGGTTGAATTTACTGGGATTCGAGATAGTTAGCACGCATTTTTCTTGTTATCGCATTCCAGTGCAAAATCAAATTTGGTCTAAACGTTTAGCTTTAGATGTTTTGGGCAGAATGTGTTGTTCGCATTTTGGTGGTGTGTATTGTATTGTTGCTAAAAAACGTGTCCTTGGAATGAGGATCATCAAGCCAAACTGGAATAAAGTTAAATTAAACTCTAAATTTGTAACAACGACATCTCAAAAAGATGAATTGTGTAAATAAAAATAATCTGAATACCTGATAAGAAAATAATTAAAAGACTGATGAATAAAGATCAAGAAATTGTTGTGATTTATGCCGATGGAGCCTGTAAAGGTAATCCTGGCCCTGGTGGTTGGGGGGCTTGGATTAGGATGGGTGAACATTCTAAAGAGTTATGTGGGGGTGAGCCCATTACGACTAATAATCGTATGGAATTAATGGCGGTCATTAAAGCGTTAGAAGCGCTTAAACGTAGTTGCCCAGTAAAAATATATACAGACTCTGTTTATGTTCAAAAAGGAATGAGCGAGTGGCTGAAGAGTTGGAAGGCAAGAGGTTGGCGAACAGCGGATAAAAAGCCAGTTAAGAATGATGACCTATGGCGACAATTAGATACGCTAGCCCAACAGCATCAAATTGAATGGTTGTGGGTTAAGGGGCATGCTGGAGATTTAGGAAATGAGCGTGCTGATGAGTTAGCCAATCGTGGTGTTGCTCAAGTGATGCAAGGTTAATAGATTATTAATAGAGATAAAGATGATGAGACAAGTTTTTTTAGACACCGAGACAACAGGGCTTTACCCAGCACAAGGTCACCGTATTATTGAAATTGCGGCAGTGGAAGCTATTAATCGTCGTGTGACAAATAATCATTTTCATGTTTATTTGAACCCCGACCGTGAAATTGACCCTGCTGCACAAGAGGTGCATGGAATTACATTGGAGTTTTTGCAAGATAAGCCACGTTTTAAAGATGTGGTGGATGAGTTTTTGGATTTTGTAGCCGATGCCGAATTGGTTATTCATAACGCACCTTTTGATGTGGGCTTTCTGAATTCAGAGTTAGGTAAGATTGATAGGCAAAATCTTGAAAAAACTTCAGGCAATATCATCGATACATTGAAAATGGCTAAAGAAATGCGCCCTGGACAACGTAACAATCTAGATGCGCTTTGTCGACATTTTGGTATTGATAATTCCAAACGAACCCTTCACGGCGCCTTGTTGGATGCTGAGTTGCTCGCTGATGTTTATATGTCGATGACTCGGGGTCAAGAGAGTTTAATGATGGACTTGGCTGAAGAGTCTGTTGTGGAGCAAGATTTAAGCGTAGACGTTGACGCTCGAACAATAAAAGTGTTGGCTGCCTCGCCCGATGAGTTAAGTGCACATCAGGAATATATTAAGGGCTTAAATAAAAATGGAGATTGTGTTTGGCAATCTTTGGAAGGTAAAACCCAAGAGGTGAGTTAGGCTAAGGCATCAGCCCAGCTGTTAGGTGTCTCGTATAATCGAACGCGTTCAAGTTTCAGGTGGTTTCCATAAACATCTTGATATTGCATATTCAAAATTCGGAAAGCTTCTGCAGCCATATTTTCAGCAGTAGGCACGCTATTCATAATCACGGTTTTATGATTAGGTAATGAGTTTAAGAAATTCAGTATTTCTGAATCGCCTTTGTATACTAAGAAAGCGTGATCCCAAACGTCGACAATCGCTTTCTTTGCAATGGCTTTAACATCCGAAAAATCCATCACCATTCCATTATCTGAAGAGTTTTCTTGTTGAATGATATCGCCAGACAAGGTGATCTCCATCGCATAGCGATGACCATGTAAGTTGCGGCACTGGCTTTTATGGCAGGGAATACGATGGCCAGAATCGAATTCTAATCGGGTGGTGATTTGCATAGGGCGAGATTATAGCACTTTAAAGAATAAGCCTAACATCAGCTTTATTGGCCTATTTCTTGTGTCATTGCTTGGTAAAACGCTAGTCTTACAGGTGAGATTTTGCCACTTTCAACTGCGCTAATCACTGCACAGTCAGGTTCGTGTAAGTGTTTGCAATTATTGAAACGGCATTTCCCTAAGAAAGGGCGGAATTCAATAAACGCATGTTCTAACTCTTCTATATTAAGGTGGTTAAGCCCAAATTCTTGTAAGCCGGGTGAATCAATTAAATCGCTATCCGAATCCAAATGATATAGATGTGCTGCTGTAGTCGTGTGTTTCCCACTGTCGAGAACGGTTGAGACTTCTTGGGTGCGAACAGCTGAGTTGGGTAGTAGGGCATTGACGATGGTTGACTTACCCATCCCAGATTGACCAACTAAAACACTGGTTTGATTTTTTAGCCATTGCTTCAATGGTGCAATATCATTTTTGGCAGATAGTGGCTGAACTTGGTAGCCCAAATTTTGATAAATAGAGAGCAGCTTCATTGCCTCTGTGTTATCAGCTAAATCACATTTGTTTAAAACGATGAGTGCTTTGATTTTTGCGGCTTCAGCGGCGATTAGACATCTGTTTAAAAGTGCTTCGTAAAAGCTAGGGGTTGTTGCCAATACAATAATGACTTGAGTGACGTTTGAAGCCAGTGTTTTGGTTTTATAAGCATTACTACGAAATAAAAGACTACTGCGTGAATGTAGTTTTTCGACGACCCCTTCATGCGTGTCTGTCATCTTAACTTCAACTCGGTCACCGCAGGCTAAATCATTCTTTTTACCGCGAGTCACACAGCTTATTTGTGATCCATCTTCAACTTCAACGCCATAACGTTTGCCATATGCAGCTACGACTAAACCTTGTTGCAAAGCTTCCTTCTTAATTTGATTCAAACGATTACTTTTCGAAATGGTAATAGGTTTTATTGAGGTAGCTGGCGACGTTTAATTCTTCGTCTTCAAACCATTTTACGCCTAGCATTGTGTTGCAATTGCGAATCTGAGCAAGTAAGCCTCGTGACGTTTTTACTAAACGGTTTTCACGAGTGTATATGGCTGAGCCATTACCACCAAATCTGTCAGCGTGGCATTGAATACAATTTTTATCCACTAAGGCTTTACCAGCATCAGAATCGCCGCCAGCATATGGCCCAGCGTTTGCGTTACTCGCAATAAATATTGAGAGTATTACGCTGAATAAAAAAAGATTAGTTTTTTGCATGCAATTGATTTTAGCTTTTAAATTTCGCCAGTTTACTGATTCTAATACTTGCAGGTGGGTGTGAATCATAAAATGCAGAGTGTAGCGGGTCTGGCGTTAATGTCGAAGCATTATCACGATAAAGTTTAACCAGAGCTTCTATCAAATGTTTTGCGCTAGCGTGTGTTGCTGCATATGAATCAGCTTCAAATTCATTCTTACGCGAGTAGTTTGCCATGATAGGTCTCAATACAAAAAGAAATACTGGGCTAACTAATAAAAATAGAATTAATGCCATATAGCTACTGGCTTCAGTTACACCTAGTCCATTATAAAACCAAGTTTGTTGTGATATCCAACCAAGTAGACCAAGTCCTAGGAAACTGACGCCAAACAACATGGCAATTCTTTTGATGACATGATGATGTTTGAAGTGACCGAGTTCATGCGCAAGTACTGCTTCTATTTCATCCTCGTTTAAGCGTTCGAGTAAGGTGTCAAAGAATACAACCCGTTTACTTGAGCCAAAGCCTGTGAAATAAGCATTACCATGGCTGCTGCGTGCTGAGCCATCCATGACAAATAGACCCTGTGACTTAAATCCGCACTTGGTGAGTAATGTTTCAATTTTTGTTTTAAGGCTACCATCTTCAAGCGGTGTGAATTTGTTGAAGATAGGTGCAACAAACGTTGGATAAACTGCAAGCATTAGCAGGTTAAATACGCTCCAAATAGTCCAAAGGTAAAGCCACCAGTAATCACCGGCGCCTTCCATTAGCCAAAGCGCAGCAAATAAAATAGGTGCTCCTAAAAGTGTTCCTACTAAGCTCTGTTTTACCATGTCGCTAAAGAACATTTGGCGTGTCATTTTATTAAAACCAAAATGTTGGTCTACAACAAAAGTTTTGTAATAGTCGAAAGGTAAATCAATGATGCTGCTAATGATTAATGCAGTTGCAATGACTGACGCTCCTCTAAACATTTCTTGTGACGGTAAGAGGTTACGCCAAATTTCATCAATCGCTTGTAGTCCGCCTCCTACTGTTAGCATTAAAAGTAGTAATGCTTGAACTGTGCTCTCGGCAATCAGCAGTTTTGTTTTGGCTGTAGAGTAATCAGCAGCCTTTTGGTGAGCTTCAAGGCTAATATCTTTGGTAAATGCCTTAGGCACTTCATGACGATGACCTTGCATGAAGCTTACATGGCGTCTGCCCAGCCAAACACGTGTTAGCGTGGTTAAAATTAATAAGCTAATAAATAAAGTACTAAGTGTGGTTTCCATGATTCGATACTTTTTCAGTTAAACTATGTACCTATTATAGAAGCATCGCTTCTTGTAAGGTTCACAAAAGCTTACTTTTTAAACAAATTTAATGGAAATCATGATGGCAAATCCGAATGACAATTTAATCTGGCTCGATATGGAAATGAGTGGCCTGATGCCAGACGCTGATCGCATTCTAGAATTAGCAGTCGTTGTCACAGATCCGGAATTAAATGTCATTGCAGAATCCCCAGTGCTTGTGATTCATCAATCTGATGATGTGCTTGATGGAATGGATGCCTGGAATAAAGGTACACACGGTCGTTCTGGGTTAATAGAAAAAGTAAAGGCTTCAACATTAGATGAAGTTGCTGCAACTGAAATCATGATTGAATTTTTAAAAAAACATGTACCAGCAGGTAAGTCGCCCATGTGTGGCAATTCTATTTGTCAGGATAGACGCTTTATGGCGAGATATATGGCTGATTTAGAAAAGTACTTTCACTATAGAAATCTTGATGTCAGTACTTTTAAAGAGCTTGCTCGTCGCTGGAAGCCGGTCGTTTATTCGGGATTTAAAAAAGCTAGCCGACATGAAGCGTTAGCGGACATTTATGAATCAATTGATGAGCTTAAATACTACCGAGAGCATTTTATTAAGCTTGATTAAGCCTGTTTATGAATTCAAGATAAAAAATGGGTGCAACTGGTGCACCCAAAAGGAGGAGAAAAGCAGCTTAGGAGTAAGCTCGCTTTCATATAAGCATTTAGCGTGCCAGATTATTTTTGGTATTCAGTGAACTTTGAAAATGATGCGCTATTAATAGTTAACTTGTTAATTAGTAATGTTTTTAATCTTTCTTTAAAATAAATAAAAAGGAAATTGAATGGGGTGGACTGCTTTTATTTCTGTTGGATTAGGTGCCTCAATTGGTGCATGGTTCAGATGGCTGCTCAGTTTAGGGCTTAATGCAGTATTTCCTTTGCTCCCACTTGGAACCTTAATTGCTAATATGATTGGCGGCTATTTAATGGGTTTGGTTATGGGTATTATTGCTTTAGGGGGTATGCTAAGCCCTGAGTTGCGCTTGCTAGTCATTACAGGATTTCTTGGAGGCTTAACGACCTTTTCTACATTCTCTGCCGAATCCGTTAGTTTGATCTCAAGAGGAGATTATGGCTGGGCATCTTTACATTTATTGAGTCATCTATTGGGATCTCTTTTGATGACAGGCCTAGGGTTGCTTACCGTACAACTTCTGAAGTCATGAAAATGAGCCTTAGACTAAGATTAAATTTACTCATTACAGCACTTTCTCTTGCCTTTATGTTGGCATCAGGCGTAGTGATTGTGAATGATGCACGCACTTCCATTAAAGAGCGTGTTGAGGCGGCTTCACGTGTAACTGTTCAATTGCTAGATACTGTTATTGTGAGTTCCGCACTTAATCCAAGTTTGGGGAATACAACTGATGTACTTAATAGTTTTTTAAGATCATTGGGGTATGTCAGAAGTAGTGAAATTATCTTGTACGATATTCGAGGCAATGTTTTATATGAGTCTCCTCCATCTCGCTATCGAAGTGAAATTCATCCGCCAGTATGGTTTGTTAAATTGGTAGATCCCAAACCTGAGGTTGTGCAAAGACAAGTTCGTTATGGGCTGTTAATTGTTAAATCAAACGCTGCTGGTTCTATACGTGAAGCTTGGCGTGGAGTTAGTCAGTTGATGTGGATAGGTTTTGGATTTTTTATTGTTTTAAATATTATGGTTTATTGGTTATTAAGTCATTCGTTGAAGCCAGTAAATGATATTTTGACTGCCATTAACAGGATGGAACAAGGCGACTTAAAAGTACGATTGCAACCTATTAAATTACCGGAATTTGATCGTATTGGGCACAGCTTGAATCGTATGGCTGAATCCTTAGAGGCTGAGCGTCAGCTTGAAGAAAATAGGCAGTTAACACAATTAATTCAAACTCATATTGAGGATGAAAGACGTAGTCTTGCCCGTGAGTTGCATGATGAGTTGGGTCAATACGTGACTGCAATTAAAACTTTTGCTGTAGGCATTGCGAATAAAACTGAAAGCAAAATGCCTGATGTAGCTTCAAATGCGCAAACAATCGTGGCTGCGGCCAATCACATTTATGATGGAATGCATAATATTATTCGACATCTTAGACCTGGGTCGCTTGATAATTTAGGCCTGTCAGAGACCTTGCGGGATGCCGTTAATCAGTGGCAAGCCACTAACCCCGAAGTTGCATTTAATTTGAACTTGTCAGGGAATTTGGATGCCCTAGGAGAGTCATTAAATATTAATTTTTATCGAATTATTCAAGAATCCGTAACCAATGCCTTACGCTATGCCAAAGCAACTCAACTTGATATCAATTTAACGCATACAAAAAATGGAGATTTAGTTTTGAATATCAAAGATAACGGTGTAGGGATGGCGACATTGAATGTTGATCAGACTCAGCATTTCGGTTTGTTAGGCATGCGTGAGCGCACTCAAGCACTGCATGGTAAGTTTTATGTGGATTCTGCTATTGGCAAAGGCACATCCATTACAGTAAGTATTCCAAAGGAAAATATTGCATGAGTAGTCCGATTAAAGTTTTGTTGGTTGATGACCATGCAGTTGTTCGCATGGGCTTTAAAATGTTACTAGAGTCTGCAGAAGATATTAAAGTGATTGCAGAAGCTGAGAGTGGTGAGCAGGGTGTTAAGTTTTATGTGGAGCATCAGCCTGACGTTGTTGTGATGGACATCACAATGCCAGGCATTGGAGGGCTTGAGGCGATTGATAGAATTATGGCAAAAGATAATTCGGCTAAAATTCTGGTCTTGTCAGCACATGAAGACTCAGTTCATCCTAAGAGAGTCCTTAATGCGGGTGCTATGGGCTATTTAACAAAGCGAAGTGCGGCTGAGGAATTAATTAAAGCGATTCGTATGGTGGCTGGCCGTAAAATGTATTTAGAAGCTAATATTGCTCAACAAATGGCTATTCAGCAGCTAAACGGCGAGAAAAATCCTGTGGATGTGTTATCTGATCGTGAGTTTGAAGTTTTTATGTCGCTCGCTAAAGGACAAACCACGAATGAAATTGCTGATATTTTGAGTTTGTCACCACGTACCGTTGGGACGCATTTGTATAATATTAAGCAAAAGCTAAATGCAAATAATTCAGCAGAGATTGCCTTGATTGCAATGCGTTCAGGCTTGATAGATCCTTGATTAGTTTTTATTTCGTGCGTTGGCAACGACGCTCATTACGCCACTACTAATAATGATTGCTATTGCTAGCCAGCGGTCAGCTGACAACAGTTCGTTCCAAATTAATATTCCAAATAAGCTCGCTAAAACGACAGTGCTATAAGCTAGGCTGCCCACCACAAGTGGGTTTCCTGTTCGATATGCTCGAGTCATTGCAAGTTGCGCGATTGTAGCGCATAAGCCTAGGCCTATTAGTATGGGGGCGTCTTGCCAAGTAATTGGATTGAAATGGTGAATCAGCATCCATGCGCCACCACCTATTGTGCAAACCAATGAGAAGTAGAAAACTGTGCGCCAATCAGGTTCTCCAGCTCGACCAAGTTGGGTGACGTGGACGTAGACTAGTCCGGCTAATAAACCAGAAAGCAATCCCAATCCACCGGCCAATAGCTCATCATGGTGAATGCTGGGTTTGAGTAATAGCGTAACACCAAGGAAGCCTGTCATTAGTGCAAAGATTAGAATTTTCCGTGGCTTTTCTTTGAGTGCAAAAGTTAAGATGGTCGCCATTGCAAGAGGGGATGTGTAGTTAAGCGTGATTGAGGTAGCAAGCGGCAGTTGGCCAATCGCATAAAAAAACATCACCATCGAGATGAAGCCAATAATTGATCTCGACATCTGTTTGCTAAGGTAGGGTGTTTTTAACGAAAGTCTTTTTATTTTTACGTAAGAAAAAATAAAAACTAAGCCAAATAATGAACGGTAGAAGACAAGTTCAGCGCTTGAGAATTTGATTGAGGCAATCTTAACTAAGACGCCCATGATTGCGAAAAAGAATGCTGCAACCAGCATCCATAAGCTACCGAATTTAAATTGATTCACAGGTGCGGTTCTAGTTGCTTACGCAACCATAAGTGAAAGTGTTCTAAGCCGGTTTCCATTGGGTGTTGATAAGGTCCACGTTCATCAAGGTTGTTAGCAAAAAGTGCTTTACGGCCGTCATGCATGCGTTGACAAATTTCCTTGTCTTCTATGGCTGTTTCTTCGTAAGCAGCTTGTTGTGCTGCAATATATTCGCGTTCAAATAATGCAATATCTTCTGGATAGTAGAATTCAACTACATTGCTACATGCATCAACCCCTCGAGGGATGATATGCGAGACAACAAGCACGTTGGGATACCATTCAATCATTAAGAATGGATAGTACACCATCCAAATTGCACCTGCTTTAGGTAATTGATGGCCTTGGTATTGTTTGACGTGGTTTTGCCATGATTGGTAAATAGCTGAGCCGGTTTTACTATTCGGCGGTTTGTAGCCAACTGTCTGCACACTGTATTCATCCCCGAATTCCCACTTAAGTGCATCGCAGTCGACAAATTGGTTGAGTCCAGGGTGGAAGGGGCCAACATGGTAATCCTCCAAATAAACTTCAATAAAGGTTTTCCAGTTGAAGTTATATTCTTCCACCATGACACGATCAAGCATGTAGTTAGTGAAGTCAAAGTCTTGTTTGCAACCTAGCTTTGCCAAGTCTTGTGCAATATTACGTTGACCCTCAAATAGCAGGCCATTCCAGCTTTTAAGCTTGCTCGAGTTTAAGTCTAAACAGGGATTTTCACCAAAATGAGGTGCTCCTAGCAATTCACCATCTAGATTGTAAGTCCATCGATGTAGTGGGCAAACGATATGTTGTGTGTGCCCTTTGCCATTAAGCATAAGTGCTTGCCTATGGCGACAAATGTTGCTGGTGAGGTTGATGCCTTGTTGCGAATGAACCAGTGCTTTTGCGTTTTGCATCCACGCCAAGGTATAAAAGTCGCCCTGGTTTGGGGTCATTAATTCATGCCCGACATATTTGGGAGCATTGGCAAATAGTGTTTTCTGCTCCAACGTATAAATCGCTGGATCCGTATACCAAGCTACTGGCAATTGCGACGTGGCTTGCTGATTGATGGGTGTATCAGTGACAGATAACATCATGCTAACAATTAAATCTGAATTTATATTTATTTTTTAAAACTAATGGTTTGTATTGAGTGGCTTGAAAGCTGCTTCATGCCATTTTCTGGCAGGGTGTGAATTTTGCCTTAACCTTAATTTTTTTCAAGTAAATTTTATATTAAAACGACTTATTTGTTGCTTGATTCGCAATGAGATTTTCCTAGGTGAGGGGTGCTTAAATCTTGCTAAAAATGGCATTTTGAGATAATCTCGAGGCTAATTAATTATAAATTTATTATTTGGCGGCTAACCCGCCTTTTCTTTTTTAAGAGCGCCAAAAGCGTTTCAATGAGTTTTGAGTAGAACCCACATGTCACATTTGATGAATACCTACGCTAGGCAACCTGTTAGCTTTGTAAAAGGCGAAGGGGTCTGGCTATATGATGCTGAAGGCAATCGTTATTTAGATGCTTTAGCTGGCGTTGCGGTAAATGGTTTAGGTCATGCGCATCCTAAATTGGTTAAGGCGATTAGCGAACAAGCCGCTAAATTGATTCATGTATCCAATGTTTATTACATCAATGAGCAAGAGCAGCTTGCTGATAAGTTATGTGAAATTTCCGGCATGGATAAAGTGTTTTTCTGCAATTCAGGCTGTGAGGCAAATGAAGCTTCAATTAAATTGGCGCGTTTGTATGGTCACAACAAAGGGATTAAAAATCCTGAAATTATCGTCATGGAAAAATCATTCCATGGTCGAACTTTAGCGACTTTGTCAGCTACTGGAAATCGTAAGACACAGGCAGGCTTCGAGCCACTGGTGAGCGGTTTTGTTCGTGTTCCATTTGATGATGTTGAAGCAATCAAGCAAGTTGCAGCACGCAATCCTAATGTGGTTGCTATTTTGGTGGAGCCTGTGCAGGGTGAGGGCGGAATTAATATTCCTCATGATGCTAAAGCCTATTTAGAGCAATTGCGTGCGATTAGTGATGCTAATGGCTGGTTATTGATGTTGGATGAAGTGCAAACAGGCATTGGCCGGACGGGTACTTGGTTTGCATTTCAGCATACTAATATCGTGCCTGATGTAATGTCTCTAGCTAAAGGTTTAGGTTCAGGTGTTCCTATCGGTGCTTGCGTAGCGAAGGGTGCAGCAGCAGAAACATTCACTTATGGCAAGCACGGTTCAACTTTTGGTGGTAATCCATTAGCGACGGCGGCTGGCCTTGCTACATTACAAACAATT
>ERZ1034361.644-NODE-644-length-21583-cov-4.077699_pt1 | contig 21583 bp, 29 predicted proteins | sample MGYA00520617_ERZ1034361 | MGnify/ENA primary metagenome ERZ1034361 (study PRJEB33736, sample SAMEA104284507) | Azolla filiculoides | biome: Urban; feature: Water surface; material: Ditch water | place: Netherlands | collected 2015-10-28 | depth 0-0.1 m ...
CCGCATCCGCATCGACATCCCGAACCGCAGCATCGACGTGCTGCTGTCGGAAGAGGAACTGAGCCAGCGCCGCGCCGAGCAGGACAAGCTGGGCTGGAAGCCGGTCAAGCCGCGTCCGCGCAAGGTGTCGGCCGCGCTCAAGGCCTACGCGATGCTGGCGACCTCGGCCGACAAGGGCGCGGTGCGCGACCTGTCGCTGCTCGGCGACTGATCGCGGCCGACCGGCCAGCGGCGCTCACTGGCCGGTAAAGACCGGCCGGCGCCGCTCGGCGAAGGCCTTCCGGCCCTCAGCAAAGTCGGCGCTGCGCGTGCTGGCATGCTCGCGCTGGCGCAGCTCGACCGGGTCGTGGCAACCCGCCGCGATCTCGTTGAGCGAACGCTTGATGGCTTCGAGCGTGCGCGGCGCCATGGCCAGCACATCCGCCAGCAGCGACTGCAGCTCGGCCTCGAACTGCTCGGGCGCCGCCAGCGCCTCCAGGCAGCCGGTCTGCCACAGCTGCTCGGCGCTGAATGGGCGCCCGGTCAGGAAGGCGCGCTTGGCCGCCGCCAGCCCCAGGCGCTCGACATAGCGCAGCAACCCGCTCGGGTAGAAATGCAGACCCAGCGCGGTGGCCGGCATCCGGAACTCGACCCCCTGCAGGGCAATCCTGAGGTCACAGGCCAGGAACAGGTCGGTTGCGCCACCGTAGAGGCTGCCGTTCAAGGCGCAGATCGTGACCGGTCGCAGCGCGGCCAGGGCGTCAGGCACCCGCTCGAAGGCGCTCGAGGCCTGCGCGTCCTGCTCGAAGCCGCCAATGTCGTAGCCAGCACAGAACACGGGTCGGGGCTGGCCCTCCGTGTTGGCGCGCAGCACCAGCACACGGACCGACGGGTCGGCATCGATCTGGGCGAACTGACCCAGCAAGGCGTCCAGGTCGGAATCCTGCAGGCGGTTGCGGTGCGCTGGCCGGTTCAGCGTGAGGGTGGCCACGCCGTCCTGCACGGTCAGCAAGGGGGAGGAAGGATGGTTCGAATTGATGGCGCTCATGGGGCCATTTTCTCTCACCAGGGCGTACAAACAAAAAAGCCTGCATAAGCAGGCTTTTTTTATCAACTGAACCGAGATTCTGGTTGCGCGGGCAAGATTTGAACTTGCGACCTTTGGGTTATGAGCCCAACGAGCTACCAGGCTGCTCCACCGCGCGTCAAGATCTCTAGTATAGCACGAATTATTCGGCAGTCGGAGCTTCAACCGAAGTTTCAGCGCGGTCGACCAGCTCGATCAGGGCCATCGGGGCGTTGTCGCCGACGCGGAAGCCCATCTTCAGGATGCGGGTGTAGCCGCCCGGACGGGTAGCCGAGCGCGGGCCCAGGTCGTTGAACAGCTTGGTGACGACATCGCGGTCACGCAGGCGGTCGAAAGCCAGGCGGCGGTTGGCGACCGAGTCGACCTTGGCCAGGGTGATCATGCGCTCGACGACGCGACGCAGTTCCTTGGCTTTCGGGACGGTGGTCTTGATGGCCTCGTGCGTCAGCAGCGAGTTCATCATGTTGCGCAGCATGGCCTGGCGGTGGGCGCTGGTGCGGTTGAGTTTACGAAGTCCGTTTCCGTGACGCATGGTAGTTTCCTTTTAGGTTTTTACCCACGGCCGTATCAGGTACCGCAGGGGGTCAGGGGCAGAAAAAAGGGATCAGTGCTTTTCCAGGCCGGCGGGCGGCCAGTTTTCCAGCTTCATGCCCAGCGTCAAGCCGCGCGAAGCCAGCACTTCCTTGATTTCGTTGAGCGACTTGCGACCCAGGTTCGGGGTCTTGAGCAGCTCGTTCTCGGTGCGCTGGATCAGGTCACCGATGTAATAGATGTTCTCGGCCTTCAGGCAGTTGGCGGAACGCACGGTCAGTTCGAGCTCGTCGACCGGGCGCAGCAGCACCGGATCGAACTGCTGGGTGACACCGCTCTTGACGGCGCCATTCTCGAACACGTCAGCGCCTTCGAGCTGCGCGAACACGGCCAGCTGCTCGACCAGGATCTTGGCAGCGGCACGCACGGCCTCTTCCGGACCGACGGCACCGTTGGTCTCGATCTCGAGCACCAGCTTGTCGAGGTCGGTACGCTGCTCGACGCGGGCGTTCTCGACCGCGTAGCTCACGCGCTTGATCGGGGAGAAGGAAGCGTCCAGCAGGATGCGACCGATGGCTCGGGTCGAATCGTCGCCACGGCGCACGTTGCCCGGCACGTAGCCACGGCCCTTCTCGACCTTGATCTGCATATCGAGCTTGGCACCGGCCGACAGGGTGGCGATCGGATGCTCGGGATTCAGGATCTCGACGTCGTGCGGGGTCTGGATGTCAGCCGCAGTGACCACGCCAGCGCCGTCCTTGCGCAGGCTCAGCGTGACTTCGTCACGGCCATGCAGCTTGAAGACCACGCCCTTGAGGTTGAGCAGGATGCTGACGACATCTTCCTGAACGCCATCGATCGAGGAATACTCGTGCACCACACCCGCGATAGTCACTTCCGTCGGCGCATGTCCCACCATGGAGGACAGCAGCACACGGCGCAGGGCATTGCCCAGCGTGTGGCCGTAACCGCGCTCGAAGGGCTCGAGCACGACTTTGGCCTTGTTGGCCGTCAGTTGCTCGACGTTGATGTTCTTGGGCTTGAGCAGATTATTCAGCATTCGGACTTCCTTCAATACCCTCGGCTCGTTACGCCGATAAGGCCGATGGAGCACAAATCCCGGACTCCGCAGCTGAGCAGAATCCGGGCACTAGGGAGACTCTCGCGATTAACGCGAGTACAGTTCGACGATCAGCGATTCGTTGATGTCGGAACCGAACTCGTCGCGGTCAGGCGACTTCTTGAACACGCCTTCAGCCTTGTCGGCAGCGACTTCAACCCAGGCGGGGAAGCCGATTTGCTTGGCGAGTTCCAGCGCTTCGATGATGCGGGCTTGCTTCTTCGACTTCTCGCGCACGGCGACGACGTCACCGGCCTTGACCGAGTACGACGGGATGTTGACGCTCTGGCCGTTCACCTGGATCGCCTTGTGCGACACCAGCTGGCGTGCTTCGGAACGGGTGGAGGCAAAGCCCATGCGGAAGACGACGTTGTCCAGGCGGCATTCCAGCAGCGACAGCAGGGTCGCGCCGGTGTTGCCACGGCGACGGTCGGCTTCAGCGAAGTAGCGGCGGAACTGGCGCTCGAGCACGCCGTAGATACGCTTGACCTTCTGCTTTTCGCGCAGCTGCAGGCCGAAGTCGGAGGTACGCTGACCCGAGGTACGGCCATGCTGGCCCGGCTTGGTTTCAAACTTCGACTTGTCGCTGATCGAGCGGCGGGCGCTCTTGAGCAGCAGGTCGGTGCCTTCACGGCGGGAAAGTTTGGCCTTGGGGCCGATATAACGTGCCACGTTGATTCCTTTTATGCACTGCCGCAAGACTTGGCTTGCGGGAGCCGCCCCAGACACGGGGTGGCGGTGGTCTTAACGACAAACACCACCGCAGCGACGCTGCGGTGGCGACCAAAACAAAAGCCTTGGATTATAGCGCTCTCGTACCGATCGGCAAGCGATCAGATACGACGACGCTTTTGCGGACGGCAGCCGTTGTGCGGCACCGGGGTCACGTCGGAGATCGAGGAGATGCGGATGCCGAGGGCGCCGAGGGCGCGCACCGACGATTCGCGACCCGGACCCGGGCCCTTGATCTCGACGTCCAGGTTCTTGATGCCCTGCTCGATCGCGGCACGACCCGCCACTTCGGAAGCGACCTGAGCTGCGAAGGGAGTCGACTTGCGCGAACCCTTGAAGCCCTGGCCACCCGACGAAGCCCACGACAGGGCGTTGCCCTGGCGGTCGGTGATGGTGATGATCGTGTTGTTGAACGAAGCGTGGACATGCGCGATGCCGTCAGCAATGTTCTTGCGAACCTTCTTGCGCACGCGGGCGGCGGCGCTGCTGGATTGTTGCTTAGCCATGGTGATCCTTCAATCCGGTTTATTTCTTCAGCGACTGTGCTGCCTTGCGCGGGCCCTTGCGGGTACGAGCATTGGTCTTGGTGCGCTGACCGCGGACCGGCAGGCCGCGGCGATGACGGAAACCGCGGTAGCAACCGATGTCCATCAAACGCTTGATGTTCATCGTGGTTTCGCGGCGCAGGTCGCCTTCGATCGTGTAGGAGTTGACCACGTCACGAACTTTTTCGAGTTCGGCGTCGGACAGATCCTTGATCTTCTTGTTGTAGTCGATGCCACAAGCTTCGCAGATCTGGCGCGCACGGGTGCGGCCGATACCGAAGATGGAAGTCAGGCCGATTTCGGCGTGCTTGTGAGGCGGAATGTTGATACCAGCAATACGTGCCATGGTGGTCCCTTAAACCTATCAGCCTTGACGCTGCTTGTGTCGCGGGTCGGTGCAAATAACGCGCACGACGCCATGGCGACGGATGATCTTACAGTTGCGGCACATTTTCTTGACCGAAGCCGAAACTCTCATGTCATTCTCCTGAAGAAATCTCAAAACTCTTTACTTGGCGCGGAACACGATCCGGGCACGCGTCAGGTCATAGGGCGTCAATTCGACCTTGACCTTGTCACCAGGCAGGATGCGTATGTAGTGCATGCGCATCTTGCCCGAAATGTGGCCCAGGACCACGTGCCCGTTTTCCAGTTTGACCCGGAACGTGGCGTTGGGGAGGTTTTCTAACACCTCGCCCTGCATCTCAATCACATCATCCTTGGCCATTTCTCAGACACCCGGAGCTGCCTTGAAGTTGGCCTTTTTCAACAAGGACTCGTACTGTTGCGACATCAGGTAGTTCTGCACCTGGGCCATGAAGTCCATGGTCACCACCACGATGATCAGCAGCGAAGTACCGCCGAAGTAGAACGGAACGTTGTACTTCAGGATCAGGAACTCCGGCAGCAGACAGACCAGCGTGATGTAGATCGCACCAGCCAGCGTCAAGCGCACCAGCACCTTGTCAATATGCCTGGCAGTCTGGTCACCCGGGCGAATGCCCGGAATGAACGCACCGCTCTTCTTCAGGTTATCTGCGGTCTCCCGGCTGTTGAATACCAGCGCGGTATAGAAGAAGCAGAAGAACACGATCGCCGCGGCGTAGAGCGCCACATAGATCGGCTGTCCCGGCGACAGTGCCGAAGCAATGTCGCGCAACCAGCGCGTACCGTCACCGGTACTGACCCAGCTGACCACGGTAGTGGGCAGCAGGATGATGGACGAAGCGAAGATCGGGGGAATCACGCCAGCCATGTTCAGCTTGAGCGGCAGGTGCGACGATTGACCGCCATACACCTTGTTGCCCACCTGACGGCGTGCGTAATTCACCAGGATCTTGCGTTGTCCGCGCTCGACGAACACCACGAAGTAGGTCACGAGGATCACCAGGGCGACGATGAAGATCGCCGCCAGGGGAGCCATCGCGCCGGTGCGAACCAGTTCGAACAGGCCACCGATAGCACTGGGGAGACCCGCAGCGATACCGGCAAAGATCAGGATCGAGATACCGTTGCCCAGGCCACGTTCGGTGATTTGCTCACCCAGCCACATCAGGAACATCGTACCGGCGACCAGGGTCACGACGGTGGTCAGGCGGAAGCCGAAACCAGGGTCGATCACCAGGCCTTGCGTCCCTTCCAGTGCCATGGCAATGCCAAGCGACTGGAAGATGGCGAGGCCCACGGTGCCGATGCGGGTGTACTGCGTGATCTTGCGCTTGCCAGCTTCGCCTTCCTTCTTCATTTGCTCAAAAGCGGGCAGTACATAGCCCATGAGCTGCATGACGATGGAAGCCGAGATGTAGGGCATGATCCCCAACGCGAACACGGTGAAACGCGACAGCGCTCCGCCCGAGAACATGTTGAACAGGTTCAGGATGCCGCCCTGCTGGCCCTTGAAGAGCTGGGCCAGCTGGTCGGGGTTGATACCTGGCACCGGGATATGAGCCCCGATGCGGTACACGACCAATGCCAGCAGCAAGAATACGAGTCGACGACGGAGGTCGCCGAACTTGCCTGTCTTCGCGAGGGTTGCAGCGTTAGTGGCCACGAGCAGTTCCGGTTAAAACCCGATTAGGCCAACGAGCCGCCAGCGGCTTCGATGGCTTCCTTGGCGCCAGCAGTCGCACCGACGTTAGTCAGCTTGACGGCCAGAGTCAGTTCACCGGTCTTGATGACCTTGACCTTCTTGGCCATTTCCGGCACGAGACCGGCGGCTTTGAGAGTCAGCAGATCGACTTCTGCAGCGCCCAGCGCTTGCAGGTCGGACAGAGTCACTTCAGCGTTGTACTTCAGAGTCTGGGACTTGAAGCCACGCTTGGGCAGACGGCGTTGCAAAGGCATTTGACCGCCTTCGAAACCGACCTTGTGGTAGCCGCCCGAACGCGACTTTTGGCCCTTGTGGCCACGGCCAGCGGTCTTGCCGAGACCGGAGCCAATGCCACGGCCCACGCGACGCTTGGCGTGCTTGGCACCGGCAGCGGGCTTGAGAGTGTTGAGTTCCATGTCTTGACTCCGATCAGATCACTTTGATCAGATAACTGATCTTGTTGATCATGCCGCGCACTGCAGGGGTGTCCTGCAGTTCGCTGGTGCTGTTGATTTTGCGCAGGCCCAGTCCGCGCACGGTGGCGCGATGGTCCTCTTTGCAGCCGATGGGGCTGCGAACCAGTTGAACCTTGATGGTGTTATTGGCAGTCATGATCTCTCCCATCAGCCCAGAATCTCTTCCACCGACTTGCCGCGCTTGGAAGCGACGCTAGACGGGGTGGTCGAGTTCTTCAGAGCGTCCAGCGTGGCGCGGACCAGGTTGTAAGGGTTGCTCGAGCCATGGCTCTTGGCCACGACGTCGGTGATGCCCAGCACTTCGAAGACAGCGCGCATCGGGCCGCCGGCGATGATGCCGGTACCCTTGGCGGCCGGCAGCATCATGACGTTGGCTGCGCCGTGGTGACCCTTGACTGCATGGTGCAGGGAGCCATTCTTCAGCGAAACCTTGATCATGTTGCGGCGGGCTTCGTCCATGCCCTTTTGCACGGCGGCCGGCACTTCACGGGACTTGCCCTTGCCCATACCGACGCGGCCGTCGCCATCGCCAACCACGGTCAGTGCGGCGAAAGCCATGATGCGACCGCCCTTGACCACTTTGGTCACGCGGTTGACAGCAATCATCTTTTCGCGCAAGCCGTCGTCAGCTTCGCTCTTCACGTTAGCTTGAAATTTAGCCATTTGCGTATCCCGTCCAATCAGAATTGCAGGCCGGCTTCACGCGCGGCGTCTGCCAGGGCTTTGACACGGCCGTGGTAGGCGAAGCCCGAACGGTCGAAGGCCACTTTCTCGATGCCAGCAGCCTTCGCCTTTTCAGCGATGCGCTTGCCGATCAGCTCGGCCGCAGCCTTGTTGCCGCCATTGCCCAGCTGAGCACGCACTTCTGCTTCGACGGTGGAGGCCGATGCCAGCACCTTGGTGCCGTCGCCAGAGATGACGTTGGCATAGATGTGCAGGTTGGTACGGTTCACGGTCAGACGAACGGCGCCTTGCTGTGCAATGCGGATGCGGGTCTGACGGGCACGGCGCAAACGCTGTTCTTTTTTCGTCAACATGTTCGCAGTCCTTATTTCTTCTTGGTCTCTTTGATCACGACCTTCTCATCCGAGTAACGGATGCCCTTGCCCTTGTAAGGCTCGGGAGGACGCACGGCACGGACTTCAGAAGCGATCTGGCCAACACGCTGACGGTCAGCGCCCTTGATCACGACTTCGGTCGGGGTCGGGGTGGCGACCGTGATGCCAGCAGGCATCTCGATGTTCACCGGGTGCGAGAAACCAACAGCCAGGTTGAGCTTGTTGCCCGAGGCGGCGGCTTTGTAGCCCACGCCGATCAGGGTCAGCTTCTTCTCGAAGCCCTTGCTCACACCATTGACCATGTTGTTGACCAACTGGCGGATGGTGCCGCTCATTGCATTGGCTTCACGCGATTCGCCGATCGGGCTGAACGACAGCTTGCCGTCAACGCTTTCGACCTTGACCAGCGCGTTCTGAGCCAGCTCCATGGCGCCCAGGGCACCCTTGACGCTGATGGTTTCGGGCTTGATGGCCACTTCCACGCCTTGCGGAATGGCGACTGCCTGCTTACCTACACGAGACATTTCAGATACTCCTCAATGCGCGCGTTAGGCGACGAAACACAGAACTTCACCGCCGACACCGGCAGCGCGCGCTTTGCGATCGGTCATCACGCCCTGGGGAGTGGTGACGATGGCGACGCCCAGGCCGTTTTGGACCTGGGGGATGTCCTTGGTGCCCTTGTAGACACGCAGACCAGGACGGCTGACGCGCTCGATACGCTCGATGACCGGACGGCCAGCGTAGTACTTGAGGGCGATTTCGAGCTGGCTCTTGCCGGCTTCGGTCTTGACTTGGAATCCGTCAATGTAACCTTCGTCCTTCAGCACTTGGGCGATGGCGGTCTTCACTTTGGAAGACGGCATGGCCACGACGGTCTTGGCGACCATCTGTGCGTTACGGATGCGGGTCAGCATATCGGCGATAGGATCACTCATGCTCATTTGGGGTACTCCTTGCGCCTTACCAGCTGGCCTTGGTCACGCCGGGGATTTCGCCGGCAAAAGCCAGTTCACGAACCTTGGCACGTGCCAGACCGAACTGACGGAAGGTGCCACGGGGACGACCGGTGATTTCGCAACGGTTGTGCTGGCGGGTCGGGTTGGCATTGCGGGGCAGTTTCTGCAGACCCAGGCGGGCTGCATCACGCTCTTCGTCGGAACGCTTGGCGTCGCCGGCAATGGCCTTGAACTCGTTGTACTTGTTGGCGAACTTGGCGGCGAGTTTCTCGCGCTTCAGTTCGCGCTGGAGCAAAGCTTGTTTAGCCACAAACCACCTCAGTTCTTGAACGGGAAACGGAAACCAGCCAGCAGTGCCTTGCACTCGGCGTCGGTCTTGGCGGTCGTCGTGATGCTGATGTTCAGACCACGCAGAGCATCCACCTTGTCGTATTCGATTTCGGGGAAGATGATCTGTTCTTTGACGCCAACGTTGTAGTTGCCGCGGCCGTCGAAAGACTTGCCGGAGATACCACGGAAGTCACGCACGCGCGGCAGAGCCACGGTCACGAAACGGTCCAGGAATTCGTACATCTGGGCGCCACGCAGGGTGACCATGCAGCCGATCGGCTGTTGTTCGCGGATCTTGAAACCAGCGATGGCCTTGCGGGCCTTGGTCACGACGGGCTTCTGGCCGGCGATCTTGGTCAGGTCGCCGACGGCGTGGTCCATGACTTTCTTGTCGGCAACAGCTTCGGACACACCCATGTTCAGGGTGATCTTGGTGATGCGCGGCACTTCCATGACGGACTTGTAGCCGAACTGCTCTTTCAGAGCCGGTGCGACCTTGTCGCGGTAGATTTCTTGAAAGCGTGCCATGGTCATGCTGCCTTGATTTCTTCGCCGGAAGACTTGAAGACGCGGACTTTCTTGCCGTCTTCAGTCACCTTGACGCCGACGCGATCGGCCTTGCCGGTGGCGGCGTTGAAGATAGCCACGTTGGACTGGTGGATAGGCATGGTCTTGTCGACGATGCCGCCAGCGATGCCCTTCATGGGGTTCGGCTTGGCGTGCTTCTTGACCAGGTTGATGCCTTCAACCACCAGACGCTCTTCGTTAGCGCGCTGCACCACGGTGCCACGCTTGCCCTTGTCGCGACCAGCGATGACGATGACTTCGTCGCCTTTACGGATCTTGTTCATGTGTCGATTCCTTACAGGACCTCAGGGGCCAGGGACACGATCTTCATGAACTTTTCGGTACGCAGTTCACGCGTCACGGGGCCGAAGATGCGGGTGCCGATAGGCTCCAGCTTGGCATTGAGCAGAACGGCAGCATTGCCGTCGAACTTCACCTTGGCACCATCGCCGCGGCGGATGCCGGCAGCGGTACGGACGACCACAGCGTTGTAGACCTCGCCTTTTTTGACGCGGCCACGCGGTGCGGCTTCCTTGATGCTCACTTTGATGATGTCGCCCACGCTGGCATAACGGCGCTTGGAGCCGCCCAGCACTTTGATGCACATCACGGACTTGGCGCCCGTGTTGTCAGCAACATCGAGTCGAGATTGCGTTTGGATCATTTGATTTAAGTCCCAACTTGAATCCCAGCGGCCACCACGGCCACAGGCGATCAGTCTTGGGCCCGTCGTTGGCAGCCAGCACACGGTTTGCAACCGCGCTCCGGCCGACTTCGCTGGGCAGATACTTCCCCCACTACGGGCGAAGAGATCGATTATCTACCAGTTCCACAATTTAGGCAAGGGATTTTTACCGACAAATGCAACACCACCACCAAGCCCTGCGCCGCCCTGCCCGACCCCGGCCAAGACCCGGTACCCGCAGGTAAGATCGGCACCCATGAAGCAAGAGCCGACTCCCATCGCATCGACCCGCATCGCCTTCATCGGCGGCGGCAACATGGCCAGCGCCATCATCGGCGGGCTGATCCAGCAGGGCCTGGACGGCGACCAGATCACGGTCGTCGAGCCCTTGCCTGAGCAACGCGAACGCCTGCAGACCCAGTTCGGCGTGCGTACCGAGGCGGCAGCCGGCCCGGCACTGCAAGACTGCAGCCTGGTGGTCTGGGCCGTCAAGCCCCAGGTCTTCAAGCAGGTCGCACAGGACTGCGCGGCGCAGGTGGCGGGCGCACTGCACTTGAGCGTGGCGGCCGGCATCCGCAGCGACAGCATGGCGACCTGGCTCGACAGCGAGCGCATCGTGCGCGCCATGCCCAACACGCCGGCGCTGGTCGGCCAGGGCATGACCGGCCTCTACGCGCGGGCAGCGGTCGCCGCAGCGGACCGCGGGCTGATCGAGGCCGTGATCGGCACCACCGGCCAGTACCTGTGGGTCGAGCGCGAGGCCGACCTCGATGCCGTGACCGCGCTGTCGGGCTCGGGCCCGGCCTATGTGTTCTATTTCCTGGAAGCGATGCGCCAGGCCGGCACCGAAATGGGCCTGAGCGCCGAGACCGCGACCCGGCTCGCGATCGGCACCTTCGCGGGTGCCGCCCAGCTGGCCAGGGATGCCAGCGAGCCGCCCGAGGTGCTGCGCGAGCGCGTCACCTCCAAGGGCGGCACCACCTATGCCGCGCTGAGCTCGCTCGAGGCCAGCGGGGTCAAGGCGGCCTTCGTGCAGGCCATGCACGCGGCGGGCCGGCGCGCGCAGGAACTCGGCGACGAGTTCGGCGCCTGAGTCACCCGAGTCAGTTCAGCGCATAGCCGCCGGCCACGCCGAGAAACAGGGTCAGCCCGAGCCAGTGGTTGAGGCGAAAGGCGCGAAAGCAGCCTTCGCGCGTGCGATCACGGATCATGCCGCGATGCCAGACCACCTGGGCCAGCGCGGCCACCAGCGCCAGGCCGAACACCGGACCGCCAACCTCGGGCCAGAGCAGCCAGGCCCACAGCACCAGGTGCAGCAGGTAGAAGGCGGTCACGCCCGCGACATCCCAGCGCCCGAGCGTGATGGCCGAGGTCTTCATGCCGATGCGCAGGTCGTCGTCGCGGTCGACCATCGCGTACTCGGTGTCGTAGGCCAGCACCCAGAACAGCTTGCCGAGCATCAGTGCCCAGGCCTGCCAGGGCACCTGGCCCTGCACGGCGGCATAGGCCATCGGGATACCGAAACCAAAAGCCACACCCAGCACCGCCTGCGGCAGCGCGACATGCCGCTTGGCATAGGGGTAGAGCATGGCCACCAGCAGCGCCGGCACCGACAGCGCAATGGTGACGGCATTGGTCGTGAGCACCAGGCCGAAGGCCAGCAGCGCCAGCCAGGCACCGACGAGCAGCGCTTCGCGGGTCGAGATCCGGCCGCTCGTGATCGGGCGCTGCGCGGTGCGCTTGACATGGCGGTCGAAGTCGCGGTCGGCGACATCGTTGATGCAGCAACCGGCGCTGCGCATCAAGATGGTGCCGAGCGTGAAGACCAGCAGCAGGTGCCAGCCGGGCCAGCCGCCGGCCGCCAGCCAGAGCGCCGACAGCGTGGGCCAGAGCAGCAGCAGCCAGCCAGCAGGACGGTTCCAGCGGATCAGGTCGAGGTAGAGCGCGAGCTTGGCGCGCCAGGCCGGCAGCGCGGCAGCGTGGGTGGGGTTCATGCGGACAGTCTCTTGACGCCCGGCAGTTCGCAGGCGTAGATGGCATTGCGCAGCGCGGCGATCGCCTCGTAGCGCGTGAAGCTGCGGCGCCAGGCCAGCACGACGCGGCGCGTCGGCGGCTCGCCGGCAAAGGGCAGATAGCGCAGGTAGGAGGCGTCGCCCGGGCCCGATCCGGGCGGCAGGGTCCTGGCCCCCGGGCCGAGCGCCGAGCTCGGCACGCTCAGGCGCGGCACCAGCGTGACACCCATGCCGGCGGCGACCATGTGGCGGATGGTCTCGAGCGAGCTGCCCTCGAAGCTCTTCCTGATGCCCTCGGCGTCGTTCGAGAAGCGGGCGAACTCGGGGCAGACCTCGAGCACATGATCGCGAAAGCAGTGACCGGCACCCAGCAGCAGCATGGTCTCCTGCTTGAGCTGCTCGGCCGTGACCTCGTCCTGCTGCGCCAGCGCATGCGCCACCGGCACCACGGCGAGGAAGGGTTCGTCGTAGAGCGGCGCGATCGCGAGGTTGGTGTCGGGAAAGGGTTCGGCCAGGATGGCGCAGTCGATCTCGCCCAGGCGCAGCTGCTCGAGCAGCTTGGCGGTCAGGTTCTCCTGCAGCATCAGCGGCATCTGCGGCGAGCGCTGGATCACCTGGCGCACCAGGTCGGGCAGCAGATAGGGGCCGATGGTGAAGATCACGCCCAGGCGCAGCGGACCGGCCAGCGGGTCCTTGCCGCGCTTGGCGATCTCCTTGATCGAGGCCGCCTGCTCGAGCACGACCTGGGCCTGGCGCACGATCTCCTCGCCCAACGGCGTGACCGCGACCTCGCTGGCGTTGCGCTCGAACAGCTTGAGCTCGAGCTCTTCCTCGAGCTTCTTGATCGCCACGCTGAGCGTGGGCTGGGAGACGAAGCAGGCCTCGGCCGCCTTGCCGAAATGGCGTTCGCGCGCGACGGCGACGATGTACTTGAGTTCGGTCAGCGTCATGTGGGGTTCAGGCCTTCAGATAATCGGATTTTCCGCCAAGCCAGCGCTCGACATGCTGCTGCGCCAGGCGCGGCCAGCGTTCGAGCATGACAGGCGCCCAGGCGCGCGCCCATTCGAGCAGGTGGATGTCGGTCGCGAGGTCGGCAAAGCGCAACATCGCCGCGCCCGACTGGCGCGCACCGAGAAACTCGCCGGGCCCGCGGATCTCGAGGTCGCGGCGGGCAATCTCGAAGCCGTCGGTGGTCTCGGCCATGGCGCGCAGGCGCTCGCGCGCGGTCTCGCTCAGGCGCCCGGACTCGTTGGTCGAATACAGCAGCAGACAGGCCGAGGCCGCCGCGCCGCGTCCGACCCGGCCGCGCAACTGGTGCAGTTGGCTCAGGCCGAAGCGTTCGGCATGCTCGATCACCATCAGCGAGGCATTGGGCACGTCGACGCCGACCTCGATCACGGTGGTGCTGACCAGCACGCCCATGAGGCCGGCGCTGAACAGCGCCATCACGGCCTTCTTCTCGACTGGCGGCATGCGTGAGTGCAGCAGGCCGACGCGCAGCGGCGTCCCGTCGGCGTTGCACAGGCCTTCCATCGCGGCGCTGAGCTCGAGGTGGGTCGCGGTCGCGTTGCCGAGGTCGAGCGCCTCGCTCTCCTCGATCAGCGGACAGACCCAGTAGACCTGACGCCCCTGCGCGACCTGGGCCCGGATCCGGCCGATGACCTCGTCGCGCCGGCTGTCGGAGACGGTCTTGGTCACGATCGGACTGCGCCCGGGCGGCAGCTCGTCGATGGTCGAGACATCGAGGTCGGCGTAGTAGCTCATCGCGAGCGTGCGCGGGATCGGCGTCGCGCTCATCATCAGCAGATGCGGCTCCAGGCCGGCGTCGCGCATCTTCTCGCGCAGGGCCAGGCGCTGCGCGACGCCGAAGCGGTGCTGCTCGTCGATCACGGCCAGCGCCAGGTTCTGGAACTGGACCTGATCCTGGATCACGGCGTGGGTACCGACCACCAGCGCGGCCTCGCCCGAGGCGATGCGCGCGAGCATGGCGGCGCGCTCCTTCTTCTTCTGGCTGCCGGTCAGCCAGGCCACCGACTTGCCCAGCGGCGCCAGCAGCGGCTCGAGCCAGCCGACCAGCTTGCTGAAATGCTGCTCGGCCAGGATCTCGGTCGGTGCCATCAGCGCGCATTGCCAGCCGGCCTCGATCGCGACCGTGGCGGCCAGCGCCGCGACCACGGTCTTGCCGCTGCCGACATCGCCCTGCAACAGGCGGTGCATCGGCACCGGGCGCGCCAGGTCGGCCGCGATCTCGTCGACGACGCGAGCCTGCGCTGCGGTCAGGCCGAAGGGCAGGACCGCCAGCAGCTGCTGGTCCAGGCCTTGCGGACGGCGATGCAGTGCCGGTGCGCGCAGCAGGTCGCGCTCCTGCTTGGCCCGGTGCTGCGACAGCTGCTGCGCCAGCAGCTCCTCGGCCTTGAGCCGCTGCCAGGCCGGATGGCTGCGATCCTCGAGCGCCGCCAGCGAGGTATCGGGCCTGGGGTGATGCAGGAAATAAAGCGCTTCGCGCAAGCTCCAGACCCCCTGCCCGCCACCGGGCAGGCGCTGGCGCAGGCCCGGGCAGTCCGCCAAGGCATCGGGCGGAATGGTGTCGCCGAGATCGGCGCGGTCCAGACCGCCGAGCACCGCGCGGCGCAGATAGGCCTGTGGCAGTCCGGCGCTGGTCGGATAGACCGGGGTCAGCGCATCGGGCAGCTCGCCACCGGCGACGCGGAAGGTCGGGTGCATCATGGTCCAGCCCAGGAAGCCGCCACGCAGCTCGCCACGGGCCCGGATGCAGGCGCCGACCGACAGCGTGTTCTGGTGCGAGGGATAGAAGCTGAAGAAGCGCAGCGTGCAGCGCTCGCTGCCGTCGTCGAGCACCACCAGCAGCTGACGCCGCGGACCGGGGCTGAGCTCGCAGGAGGTCACGACGCCCTCGATCTGGACTTCCTCGCCCTCGCGCGCATCGCGCAGGCGCACGATGCGGGTCTCGTCCTCGTAGCGCAGCGGCAGATGCAGCGCGAGGTCGATCGCGCGCACCAGCCCGAGCTTGCGCAACGCTTTCTGCGGTGCGGACAGGGGCTTGCTGGCGGTGGCCGGCGGCGGAGCGGACAAGGCGTCTGACATGGCGGCATTTTGCCGCAGCCGGACCCGCTTTGCGCCTGAACAGAAAAGCAGACAATCACGGCATCCATTTCAAGGAAAAGCAGAGCATGAGCCTGGCGTTCAATTACCGGCACCTGTACTACTTCTGGATCGTTGCCAAGGAAGGCAGCATGACGCGCGCCGCCGCGCGGCTCGACATGGCGGTGCAGACCGTCAGCGCGCAGGTGCGCGAGCTCGAGCGCGACCTCGGCTGCCAGCTGCTCAAGCCCGCCGGACGCGGGCTGGCGCTGACCGAGGCCGGCATCGCCGCGCTGCGCCAGGCCGAACAGATCTTCCAGCTCGGCGAAGTCCTGCCCGAACGGGTGCGCGCAGCGGCGCAGGCACCGACCATGCGACTGGCGGTCGGGATCGCCGACGGCCTGGCCAAGCTCGAGGTGCAGCGCCTGCTGCAGCCGGTGCTGACCACGCCGGAGCTGCGCCTGGTCTGCCATGAAGGCGAAATGGCCGACCTGCTGGCCGAACTCGCGGTGCATCAGCTCGACGTGGTGCTGTCGGACCACCCGGCCCCATTCAACCCGCACCTGAAGGTGCACAGCCACCCGCTGGGCAGCACCGGCATGGGCTGGTATGCCACGCCGCGCTGGTGGGAACAGGCCCAGGCCGGTTTCCCGGCCTCGCTGCAGGATGTCCCGGTGCTGCTGCCCACCACCCACTCGATCGTGCGCGCCCATCTCGACCAGTGGCTGGCCCAGCAGGGACTGCGTCCGCGCGTGGTCGGCGAATTCGAGGACAGCGCCCTGCTCGAGACCTTTGGTGGCGCGGGCCTGGGCGTCTTCCCGGCAGCGCTCGCGCTGGAAGAGGCGCTGCTGCAGCGGCATCAGGCCAGGCTGCTCGGCGCCTGCGCCGGGGTCGAGGAGCATTACTACGCGATCAGCACCGAGCGCAAGGTGCAGCACCCGCTGCTGCGCCAGCTGCTGGCGCCGGATTGAGCGCCCGCTCCGGGCGGGCCGGCTCAGGCCAGCGCGGCGTGGAGTTCGACCAGGGCCTGGGTCAGCTTGTGCCTGGGGTCGAGGTGGATCATGGGCCGTGCGAGCTGGTGCGACTCGCGCACCTTGATCGAAGCCGGCAGATAGGGCTGCAGCACCGGCAGGCCTTCTGCGATCAGCTCCTGCACCAGTTGCTGCGGCAGCTTGGCGCGCGGCTGGAACTGGTTGACCACGATGCCCTTGACCTGCAGCGCGGGATTGTGGTCGGCGCGGATCTCCTGCACATTGGCCAGCAGGGTGTAGAGCGCCTGGCGGCTGAAGTCGTCGCAATCGAACGGGATCAGGCAGCCGCTCGCGCCCATCAGCGCCGAACGGGTGTAGAAGTTCAGCGCCGGCGGCGTGTCGATGTAGATCCGGTCGTAGTCGCTGCCGAGCTGCTGCAGCGCCTCGCGCAGCTTGTAGATCTTGTGACGCGACTCGAGCTTGCCCTGCAGTTCGTCGAGCCGGTCGCTCGCGGCCATCAGGTCCAGCCGCTCGAACGGCGTGCGCAGCACGAAATCGGCCGGCGGCGCCGGATTGAAGCTGAAGCCCAGCGTCTGATCGAAGAAACTCGCCACCGTGGGCTGCTGCGTGCCGACCGGGGCTCCGAGCAGGTAGCGGGTCGAGTTGCCCTGCTGGTCGAGATCGATCAGCAGCGTGCGCAGGCCCTGGGCAGCACTGATCGCGGCGAGGTTGGAGGCGATGGTGGACTTGCCCACCCCACCCTTCTGGTTGAATACGACGAGCGCCACGGCGCCTCCTGCTGTTGTTGGTCCGGATCATTATGGGGCAGTCCAGCCATGGGAAAATGTCGGTTTTTCTTGGCACGGGCCCGTTCGGCCCTCAAGCGACATGAATCCATCCTCTGCCAGCGCCACGCGCGCCCACACCGTCAGCGACTTCGACTTCGAGCTGCCGCCCGAATTGGTGGCCCAGCACCCCGCCGCCGAGCGCAGCGGCTCGCGCCTGCTCGACAACACCGGGCGCTCGCCGGTCGACCGCATCTTCAAGGAACTGCCCGGCCTGCTCAAGGCCGGCGACCTGCTGGTCTTCAACGACACCAAGGTCGTCAAGGCGCGCCTGTACGGCGAGAAGGCCTCGGGTGGCAAGGTCGAGCTGCTGATCGAGCGCGTGCTCGACGGCCACGAGGTGGTCGCGCACATGAAGGTCAGCAAGAAACCGCTGCCGGGCGCGCGACTCCACATGGTCGGCGGCTTCAGCGCCGAGCTGCTGGGCCGCTGGCCCGAGGACACCGGTCCACTGTTCCGCTTCCGGCTCAGCGCCGAACCCTACCGGCTGATGGAGCAGCACGGCCATGTGCCGCTGCCGCCCTATATCGAACATGGCGACAGCGCCGAGGATGAGCACCGCTACCAGACCGTGTTCGCGCGCGCTCCCGGTGCGGTCGCGGCACCGACCGCCTCGCTGCACTTCGACCAGGCCCTGCTCGACGCGCTCGAAGCCCGCGGCGTGCAGCGCGCCAGCGTCACGCTGCATGTGGGCGCCGGCACCTTCCAGCCGGTCAAGGTCGAAACCATAGCCGACCATGTGATGCACTCCGAGCGCTACGAGGTGCCCGAGGCCACACAACAGGCGATTCGCGAATGCCGCGCCCGCGGCGGCCGCGTGGTCGCGATCGGCACGACCACGGTGCGCACGCTCGAATCCTGGGCCAAGTTCGGTCGCGCCAGTGGCGAAACCCGGATCTTCATCACGCCCGGCTTCGAGTTCCAGCTCGTCGACCTGCTGGTGACCAACTTCCACCTGCCCAAGAGCACGCTGATGATGCTGGTCAGTGCCTTCGCCGGCTACGAGACCATCATGGCGCTCTATGCGCGCGCCGTGCGCGAGGGCTACCGTTTCTTCAGCTATGGCGATGCCATGCTGCTCGCCCGAGGATCATCCCATGCTTAAATTCGACCTGCTCCACACCGACCCCGACAGCCACGCCCGCCGCGGCCAGCTGACACTCAACCATGGCGTGGTGCAGACGCCGATCTTCATGCCGGTCGGCACCTACGGCACCGTCAAGGGCGTGATGCCGCGCAGCCTGCACGACATGGGGGCCCAGATCATCCTCGGCAACACCTTCCACCTCTGGATGCGGCCCGGGCTCGACATCATGCAGAGCTTCGGCGGCCTGCACCAGTTCGAGCAATGGGACAAGCCGATCCTGACCGACTCGGGCGGCTTCCAGGTCTGGAGCCTGGGCGCGATGCGCAAGATCAGCGAGGAAGGCGTCAAGTTCGCCTCGCCGGTCAACGGCGACAAGCTGTTCATGTCGCCCGAGGTCAGCATGCAGATCCAGACCATCCTGAACTCGGACATCGTGATGCAGCTCGACGAGTGCACGCCCTACTGGCAGGGCGAGAAGGGCTCGGGCCACATCACGACCGAGGCCGAGGCGCGCGTCTCGATGGAGCTGAGCCGGCGCTGGGCGCTGCGCAGCAAGAACGAGTTCGAGCGGCTCGAGAACCCGAACGCGCTGTTCGGCATCGTGCAAGGCGGCATGTTCGAGCACCTGCGCCAGGAGTCGCTCGAGGCCCTGGTCGAGATGGACTTCCCCGGCTACGCGGTCGGCGGCGTCAGCGTCGGCGAGCCCAAGGAGCTGATGCTGCAGATCATGGCGCACACGCCGCACCGCCTGCCCGCCGACAAGCCACGCTACCTGATGGGCGTCGGCACGCCCGAGGACCTGGTCGAGGGCGTGGCACAGGGTGTCGACATGTTCGACTGCGTGATGCCGACGCGCAACGCGCGCAACGGCACCATCTTCACGCGCTACGGCGACCTCAAGATCCGCAACGCGCGCCACAAGGCCGATCCGCAGCCGCGCGACCCGAGCTGCAGCTGCTACGCCTGCGCCGGCTCAGGTGGCGTGAGCTGGGATGCAGGCGGGCGCGAGGGCTTCTCGCGCGCCTACCTGCACCATCTCGACCGCTGCGGCGAGATGCTGGGCCCGATGCTCAGCACGGTGCACAACCTGCACTACTACCTGAACCTGATGCGCGAAGTGCGCGAGTCGCTCGAGGCCGGCCAGTTCGGCGCCCTGCGCGCCCGCTTCAAGTCCGAGCGCGCACGCGGCGTCTGAAACCAGCCCGCCGCCGGTTCACTCGGCGGCAGGCTTCCTGCGCGAGCGAGGGGTCGCAGCCTTCTTGGCAGCGGTCGCGGCAGTCTTCCTGGCTGGCGCCTTCGGTCGCTGGCTGGCCGCCGTGCTGGCTGCAGCCGGCTCGCTCACCTGTGCCGCAGCCCTGGCTGCTGCTGCCACGGCCTCTTGCCTGGCCTGCTCGGCCATCTTCTCGGCCGCCTCGGCGCTGGCCTGGACGGTCTGCGCCACCTGCTCGGCCGCCTTGGCGGCCTGTCCGGCCATGTCCTGCACCGCACTCGACGCGATGGTCGTGAACTGCTCGGTCAGCGAGTTCCACCACTGCATCGGATCGACCCCGGTCTTGGCGCCCGTCTGGGCAGACTCGTCAGCTTCCTGGACCGGCGGCTCGGCGGCCCTGGCGGAGCGTGGCGCGGCCTGAGCCTGTACTGTTTCGGGCTTGATCTTGAACGACTCGGCGACGTCCTTCAGGCTCAGGTTCATGTTCTCGAGCGTAGCCAGCGTCATCTTCTGCACCTCGAGCGCCTGTATCGTCGCGGCCAACGCCTTGGCATTCTGGTCGAGCCAGAACTCCACCGCGCGCAAGTCATGGATACGCTTTTCGATTTCCTCGACGCTAAAGGTCGGAGCAACCCAATGTCCGAGCGAAGACATGGCGCCTGCGGCCGGCTGCAGGTCGGGTTTCGCCCCGCTGGCCTGGCGCGCGAGGCTTTGCAGGAAATCAAATCCGGGTATGTACTGGCCGAATGCGCTGAAGTCGGTCTTGTCCATGAGAGCTCCTGGGAATGGCGTGCAACGCCGGGATGACGCTGCTTGTCCGACAAGCATGCCACACAAGCCACAGTGCCTGATTCCTCAGTAGCTTGACCTCCGTCAACATCGGCAACGGTGGCTTGGCGCAAGATATGGGCAAGAGAGAAGGTTTGGTATGAGAATGTCGATTCGACCCGGACTTTCCAGGAGAAGACCCTTATGAGCGCCGCTAATTCAGATACCTTTGCCCAACAGCTTCAGCAGTTGCGCAGCGATGTGATCGAACAGATTCGCCACCAGCGCGGTGGTCAAATCGGTCGGGCCGAAGCCGCTGTCGACCGCCATGATGTCCAGAGCGGTGACTGGGCGCAATTCGATGGCGAGCGCGACCTCGCGATGGCCTTGGACCAGCGCGAAACAGAAGAGCTCAGCGCCATCGACGCGGCACTCAAGCGCATCGCAAATGGCAGCTACGGCTTTTGCACGAATTGCGAGGTCGAGATTCCAGCAGCCCGGCTGCACGCCAGTCCGACCACGCTGCGCTGCCTGGCCTGCCAGGAGCGGGCCGAGCGCGCCAGTGGCACCAGCCACCCCACCCTTTGAAACCGAATCTTTCACCAGGAGTTTCTTGCATGACCACTTTCCACTCCATCGTCTGGCTCGACCACAGCGAAGCCCATGTGTTGATGTTCGACCGCGAACACGCCGAAACGCAGCGCATCAAGTCGCGCAGCCACCATACGCCCAAGCACGGCCATGTCACTGGCGACAAGGACTTCTTCGCGGCTATCGCCAAGGCACTGGACGGCGTACACGAAGTGCTGGTAACGGGTCCGGCCAAGGCCAAGATCGAGTTCCAGGACTACTGCAAGCAGCACGAGTCAGCCGTCGCACAGGCCATCGTCGACGTGGTTAGCACCGATCACCCGAGCGACAAGCAGCTGGTCGCGATGGCGCGCCAGTATTTCGCCAAGCATGACGCGATGGCGGCCGACCCGACCCAGCTCTGATCAGCAGCCGGCTTGAGCGCCGGCCTGCAGCAGGCTGCGCTCAAGCCGGCAGCGCCAGGGCCTGGGTGATGGCGCCGAACAGGCTATGGCCCTCTGGGCTCCTGATCTCGATGCGCACCTGATCACCTTCATCCAATGCCGGGGAGCGCGAAGCAGCGCAGCCGAGCACCGTGCCGGCACCCAAGGGGCGATGGCGGCACAGCAGCGACAGCCACTGGCCGAAATGGAGCGCAGACCTATTGGGTTCGCTCAGTCCGAGCGGCTGCCCGTTGAGCGTGAGCTGCAAGGGCAGCTTGAGGCGGCCACGCTGCCAGGCCGTCCCGAGTTCGTCTAGCGTAATGGCGACTGGGCTGAAGGCGGTGGCAGGCCAGGCCAGCGCTGTGCCGACACCTTCTGTCGGCACGGACAAACACCAGTCATTGACCAGCATCAGCA
>ERZ1034361.645-NODE-645-length-21548-cov-3.931396_pt1 | contig 21548 bp, 28 predicted proteins | sample MGYA00520617_ERZ1034361 | MGnify/ENA primary metagenome ERZ1034361 (study PRJEB33736, sample SAMEA104284507) | Azolla filiculoides | biome: Urban; feature: Water surface; material: Ditch water | place: Netherlands | collected 2015-10-28 | depth 0-0.1 m ...
AGTAAATCTTTTTAGGCTCACCCTTCCAAGTTCCCATAACCTCAATAACAACACAGTTGCCAAGGCCATCAGACCACTTGTTTACAACAACTTTGCCATCTTGAGGTGCAACAGTTGGGGTTCCAGTTTTGAAACCATTTAGGTCTGTGCCTCGGTGACCATTTGGATGCCAAGAATCTACAACACCAAATACTGGGCCTCGCTTGAATTTAGCGATTGGATACTGCCAGGTTCCCATTTTTATAGTCCTATCATCTTGGTTATGAAAGAACCGACTAGGCCAGACACCGATGCGACACCAAGCAAAAGCCATCTGAACGCCTCCAGGGTGCGAATCCTGGCCTCGTGATCGCTGATGTTGCGCTGTGTGTAATCAATGTGATTAGGTAGGCGCTCATTGAGAATGGTTACTTCTCTGATGAGTTCTTGCGCCCATACAGGCACTTCTTGGTCTGACACAATCGGTCTTTCTTGTCCGGTTGCGTAGGCCGTTTAGTTTATTTTACCAGTTATGCAGTAAAAGCTGAGATTTCCTCAGCAGTCAAACCCAAAGCAGCAAGTTTGGTATTTGCAGAAGCTTTAGCCTCAGCCTTTGCAGTTTCTTCTGCCTGGCGGATTGCCTCAGCCTCAGCGTAAGCGGTAGCATCTACTTCACGCTGGGTGATTTCCTCAGCAGTTAGAGGAACAATAGTCTGTTCACCTGTTGAGCAGTCAACCACGATTTTTTGAGGGGTTTCAGTCATTTTCTTTTTCTTTCTTGCTAGTTAGATAAAAAGGATTGCGAGGCTATGAAACGCTCGCACCCCCACTTCCTTTAAGAATTGTATATAGAGAAGCGGTGCTGTATTGAGCCCAGTTTGTATTGCCAATAATAGACAATGAAGTAATAGCCGCTGTAGTTGTTGAAGACCATGCTGCAATAGTTTGCCCAGCTTGTGTAGCGTTATTTTCGCTAACCGAATCAACAGAACCAGTTTTAGCATTAGAACTTGAATAGTTTGGTAAATATATTTGACTATTTGCAAAAGTATTTGATGTTGATGTTGAACCATTCAAACCAGTATTTGTATACCAGTAAGACTGATTTGCAAAAACACCTGATGCTGCAACCGAACCATCACCCTCTAAATACCTTACAGTATAAGTTGATGTGGTTATGCCATTGAATCTTACTTTGATGTAATCTCTGGGTCCTCCGTTATCTAGTGAACGCAAACTAAACATAATAAGCAGATCTGTTCCTGTTTGCGGAATAGAAGTGAAGTCAATACTTGATGCGCCACCTGCGCCAACGGTGACGGTGCTTACCAAAGTCATAGTCATAATTAAGCCGCAATTCCATAAAGAGCAAAAGTGCTACCAGCCGCAAAAGTGGCAGAAGTCGCCTGTAATGTAACACTTGTGATTGCAGTAGTGTCTGCCCACCTACCAACAGATGCACCTAAAGATTGTGAGGCAGTTCCCCCTTTTAAAAGGGCTGTCTTATGTTTATCAGTTTGCTTGTAGTCCATAACATTTATCAAAAATGTGGATGGGGTTGTCCACATATTCTGATTGTTTAGAGTCACCCAAATCTGACTGTAAGTGTATGAATAGGTGCTTGTTCCGTTGCCTTCCATGTTTACCATTGAATAATTACTGGAACTACCATTGAACTGCAAAGCCAAATAACCATCGTTTATTGTTGAAATAGGCGTAGCAACAAGCACTAAGTCCCTGTAAGCCTGACTGATGCTTGAAAAGGTGACAGATGCAGCACTTGAACCAAGTGTTAAATTGGCAAGCGGAGTATATGTAGGTGTTGGCATGTTATCCCTTAATTCCGTAAAGACTAAAACGACTACCAGAAACAAATGAACCGGTTTGCATAGGTAAAAGAGTGACACTTGTAACAGCTGCAGTTGAACGCCAGTTACCAGAAATCAAAGCAATATCTGGTGTTCCACCCTTTGTTCCATATAAAGTGCGTATTGTTTTATACTTTGCAGTTGAGGCATAATCCAAAATGCTAGTTATAGATGCACCAAAGATATTTGCTGTTTCAGTAGAAGCCGGTGTTCCAAAACCTACATACATAACATTTTGTGTAGCACCGCCACTAGAAGCCACCGAAGCACCACCACCGTCAAGATAATGCCATGAATAATTTGTTGCAGAATCTGAATTTAGACGCATACCAAAATCTTCTTTTGTATTCGCTCTATTTGTTCTAGTTACAGCACGAATTTCAAGATGTTTATATGTGCTAGGAATACTCGAAAATGTGATACTTCCTGATGTACCTGTTAGAATCTGCGATTCAATCAACTCATAAGCACCAGCAGCAGCACCGCCCCCAGAACCAGCAGCACTAAAAACACCAAAAGGAATCAGCATTAGCTTGCAGTAGCGTTTCCGATAACACGATAAGAGTTAGTGTCAATACATTGCACAGACACCATGTCGTATTGTGTGCCAATAGCGTAGTTAGAGGCAGCAGTTCCGCGACCCTTGATAGAAACAGCAGTTGAAGCCGCTGTGATCGTTACTGTTCCAGCACCGTCACGAAGCACATTGAAAACCTCACCAGCAACTAGAGCAGTAGCGGTAGAAATGGTCACAGTCACCGCTGAAGCCGCTGTGAAAACAAGAGTGTTGTTAATGTCGCTGGTAGTCGCTGTGTAAGCGGTAGCAGTCGAAGAAGTCACACCTGGGCGGTTGTAAAGGTAAAGGTTGGTATTAGCCGCTGTTAGCACCTCAGAGGTGGTAAAGGTTTTTCTTGGCATGGTTTCCTTAGCTTAGGGAGTTCTCATCTAGTCTACCAAAGATTATGTCATCAAGCACAAAGAAGGTAGCGTTTAGGGTGTTTAGGCCGAGGGTGACAATGTGTTCACCTGAAATGTCTACATTGTGGTTGGCTCGGATTACTGAGGCGTATTTTTGAATTGCTGGTGGGATGTTGCTAGGGGTAAAGATAACCTCAACAAAGTCACCGATTTCAATTCCTAGAACATTGTTTTGGGCTTCTAGGCTGAGGTCATTTAGGCGAATCTCAACCTCGGTGAAACGGTAAACAGGTTGGCTGTATTTGCCTAGCAGGGTTGTGGCAAAGGATTCAACCTGTGCATCTGTGGCAAGTAGCAAGTTATCAAAGGTGGCGTTGAAGATACCGTATTCGGTCTGGGAATCGCTGTCAGTAACAGTTGTTTGGGTGGTTGTGATAACCGAGGTGGCAACAATCTCATTTACAAGCGACTCTGAGCCGTAGCTGATTAGCAAGTTCTGGTAAGGAATACCGTTGCCGTCATCAGCCAAAACAACTAGATCCGTTGTGACTGGAGTGTGGGTGCGGTCTAGGAAGGTGGCCTTACCATTCTTAGCAATAAAGAAGGTTCCTAGTTCTGAGGTTTCGACCTGTTGCAGATACTCAAGAACATTCTGGTTATCCTCAACAACATTTGCCCCAAGCAACTGGCTACCTGTGTCAATGTCGCGGTCAGTTGCTGGCCATTGCACAAACTCAGAGTCAAGGATTTCATTGATTCGAGCGCCTGTTAGTTGGGCTGTGGCTGTTCCTGCACCGAGAGTCTGGTTGTTTAGGTATACGAAACCGTCAGAGCAAACAAAGGAAGCAACCGCATCGCCGTCTGGGGTGTATTCAAGGTTCCAGTCATCAATAACACCTTGATATTGCTGGATGTTGTTAGTTGAGAAGCGAACAAGGCGTTTAGGCAGGATGTTCCCATAGAACGGCCCAGCGGTGTAAGTAGGGTCAAAGGCGCGAGTGCGGTTGTTTAGTTGAACTACAAGCTCACCAGCCGAAATGCTATCAATGTCATCAGACTTACCGCGAGTGACTTCAATGTTTGTCACATAGTCGGTGATGTCGTAGTAAGCAAAACCAGCCAGAGGGTAAGAAGTATTGTCAAGCACACCCTTTGTAGGGTCATCTAGTGTGAACCAGTTGCCACCAGGAATAACTTGGTCAAATCCAATTTCTACTAACTGGTTAGGCACTAGAACACAAACTTTCCAGCAGCGACCTTTGCACCGGTGTTAGTGGCGTAGAACTTGTTTAGGGCTGAGGCAACCTTTTGAGCATCTGCTTTTGTTGCTTGGGTTGCCTTGATAGTGACCTTTGGTGCAACTATCTTGGTGTTGCTTGAAACCTTTGGGGTAACAGTTGGTGCAGATGGCACAGTAGGAACCGCTAGTTGCATAATCTGTGCTTGGTATGCCGCATTGAACGCATCAGCCAAAGTCTTAGCAGCATCTACCAAAGCCTGTTCCTGAGCAAGTAAACCATTTACAAGCCCACCAGCGACCTCTACACCGTTGTTATACATCACAACAGCAGTTTGTTCGGCTACCTGTGCAGAAACCGTTTCAAGCTCAGCGAAGGTATCATTTAGAGCCTTTACAGAGTCAGCGCCACCGCTGAGAATTTCTGTTGCTAACTGGCCACCAACATCAGGCCCAGCATCCACAATCTGCTTAAACAGGTCAGGGCTTAGACCAGCAGCCTTTAGATCCTTGAGTTGCCCAGCGAAAGCCTTAGTCTTAGCAACAACTTCCTTTAGACGGCCAACAACGCCCTTAGCGCCAATAACCTCATCTACTGTTTGCTTGGTTGTAATGGTGAAACCATTGACAATCTTGGTAACTGAGGTGGTGATTTGCTTGGTTTGTGTGCTTAGAAGGCTGGCAAGGCTACCGGTTCCAGTAAGGGCAGACTTGACATCATTGATAAGAGCCTGGGCAAGTGAACGCTTCTCAATAATTGCATCGCGCTGGCGAGCGTTCTCCTCAAGAAGAGCCTGTTGCGCTTTTAGAAAGGAACGGAGTTTATCAAGGCCCTTAGTGCTGATTGTCTTGTTAGCGATACCTTCAGCAATTTTTTTATTGATTGCATCAAAAGTATCCACAACAGATTGTTGAAATTGACCAAGTTCCATTGTCATAGTGGTTAGTCCACTAAAGTCACTCATTCCCTTTAGTTCATCTTGGAAAGATGCTAGGTCAGCAAGTGCCTTTTCATAAGCAGCCTTAGCCTTCTCAGCAGCAATCTGAGCCTTAGTCTTTTTAGTTGTTGTTTTTGTGCTAGTTGTTTTGCTGGAACCACCGCCAGAGGTTATGCCTGTAGCGGTAATGCGAGCATTTGCTGTGCTGGCAGCAGTCGTTCCAATACTATCTAGTTTTGCCAAAGCATCTACCATGCCTCGACTGTTCATTAGATTAATAAAGCCAGCAAAATCACCTGAGAATAGTTTGCCAAAGGCAGCACCAACAACTTTGAAACCTGCAAGGAACTCGGCAACAGTTGTTCCAACAAAGATAAAGATTTCAGCCAGTTGCTTTACAAGAGAGGCGTAGCCTTGTAGTTCTTTTTGACCAGCAGGACTAGCGAAGTAATCAGCCAGGTTGTTTAATTCTGGCAACAGAGCCATACCAATTTGCTCTTGAATTTCACCAAAGATTACATTTAGTCGCTGGTAAGGGTCTTGATTAGCAGCAGCCTCAGCCATTCCATCAAATTGAATAGCCGCTTCAGAAGCCCAGTCGCTAGAACCCTTGAGGCTAGGAATTAGGCGGAATAGGGCAGTTGTTTGACCAGCAGCAGCTTTACCAACAGCAGTAGAAACGGTGCTTAGGTCTTTGCCTGTTCCAGCAGCAATGTCTGTAGAGAGAGCGAGAAGTTTCTGAGCCTGATCTACCGAACCAGTTGCTAAAACAAGGCGAGAAAGGGCTGGGCGAAGTGTGTCATCTGCAATAGAGGTTTGCAGTTGCAAAGCACTAATGAACTCTTCTGTGCCAGCAATAGCGGCATCTGTAGCACCAACTGTGTTTCTTAGCTGGTTAGCAAGTAGAGCCTGGCTCTTAGTATCGGATACAGCAGCCTTAGTCGCTTCATCTAGGCCTTGGATAACTGCCGAAAGCGAGGCAGTAATACCAACAGCACCCAAAGCACCCTTGATAGTTGAGCCAAGTTTATTGAACTGACCAATAGCCTTGTTTAGTCCAGTTGGGTCAAACTGGGTAGCAATTATCGCCTTGATTGACATTACTTATTTATCCTTCTTGTAAAGTCATCCATAGTTCTTTCAATGACTCTTGCCACTTCTCTTTGAATTGCTGGCAATTTATCTACAATGTTTTTGTAAACATAGCGAGAGGCTGGGCCACCGCGAGAGTTTAGAACATCTATCAAATTCTGGCCTTGGCCATTGATTTTACGGCGAACAATGTCACCGGTGCGTGGATCTACAAACTTACGAGTCTGACGGTATTTACCAGCATTATTAGCTCGACCAGCAATGTCCGCAATGTCGAAACCGTAAACCTTACCTGAACCGGTGGCAGAGATAGCAACAAGGTTAGAGGTAGTAGAACCAAAACCCCTAGAACGCTGACCAGGTGTGATGTTTACAGTTACCTTTGGCGTTGAATAGGCTGTTCGCCCATTGTGAGCCATACCTGAAAGTGGTGCAACTTTAGGAGAGTTTTGCTTGATTGCTAAAACTGCTGGTTGAGCAATCTGGCGGATACTTTTACGCATATCGTTTAGCATCTGAGGCTCAACTTGGCGCATTAGTTTAATGGTTTCTTTCACACCATAAAACTTAACCACTTCATCTTTAGCCATAATGTCAATTCTACCGTAGAAGCGAAAAGCCCCCGATGCGTAGTCGGGGGTTTTCTATTTACTCATTTGTTGAGAACGGTGGATAAGATACCTACCCATAGTCCACAGCATACGATCTGACTCAGCCATTAAGGCTGATGGTGCTATACCTGTTTCAACGGCAAGGCTGGCGATATACCAATGAGAAGAACTATCGCCAAGCCCAACTATTTTGGGTCTAGCTCGCTTGCGCCGACAGACTCAACAGTTTCAGTCCAAGCATCAAAGTCTAGGGCGGTTGCCTTAGTGCGAACCTCTGAAGCCCAAGCCAAGAAAAGAAGGTGAGTGATTCTCACTTCTTCCTGGATACGGCTAACAGAGATGTTGAACTTGTCCTCAAACTTTACAAGGTCACTTGCTGAACAAGTAATCTCTTTTGAGTTTCCGTCAAGAAAAAGGATGCGTAGGTTAATTTTCATTTTTTATCCTTGTTGTTTAGTTATTAGGCAGTTGCGCGAGTTACAGCACCCACAGTTGGGAAAGTAACATCGAAAGTTGCCAAGTCACCAACAGAACCAGAGATTGGTGTGTATTGCGAGATTAGCACAGTTGCGGTGTAAGCAGGGTTTGTGCTTGAAACAGTTGCTGAACCTGGGCGGATAACAACAGTTCCTTCAGTTCCAATTAGAGGGTAAAGGGTTGAGTCCACACCAGAAGCACCAAAGTCCTGCTGGAAGTTTAGAGTTACTGAACCAGACTTTAGGCCAGCGGCAACTTCGCGCCATCCTGCTGAACCTAGTGAAGTCTTGTCCACTTCTTCCACGGTAATCTCAAGAGATGCACCTGAAAGAGATGAGCTGATGTCAGTTCCGTTTAGGCTGACATAGCGAGAAGTAATTACTGTCTTTGCCATTTTTTCCTTTTTCTTTTTAGTCTGCCTGAACAGTCAGATCAAATTCAGCGGCAAGATAAGTATTCTCGCCGATTACGACTGAGCCGTAGTTTCTCATGCCTGTAACTATTGTATCGTAGACAACTCCACCGAGGGTTTTGTCTGATTCAACGGCTACCCTAATGCTACTTGCACCGGTTGGTGAACAGTAGGCATCAAGATTGTTTTGGGCTGTTCGCTCACTTACGCGACCAACAACCACAGTAACTGTGAAGTTATAGGTGGATAGCGCATTATTGAAGGCGCGGTGGTAGTCCACAGATGAAGGCGCGATAATCGCATAAGGCGGATTCACATTGTCTGGAATTGTTGGCCCAGACCTAAGCCCAGTAATGGTTGCCAGGTTGGTGGCAATCCCTGAGCGCATTGCGGTTATTGAAGCCACTATGCGAACTTCACAATTCTGTAAGAGTCCACCAGTTGAGAAACATCTGGGTCAAGGCGTGAACCAACACGAATGAAGCCGAGGTCTGGTGAGCTTAGAACACCAAGCGGTGAGTCTAGGCGTTTGAAGATTCGGCTTGCCTGAATGATGGTTGCTTGCTTGATTGCGGTTGGAACTGCTGAGAAACCCCAAGTCGCTGTGACCTTTACAAGAGCCTCGCCACCCCAATAAGGGAAGGTGTAGTCACCAATGGCTCTAATGGCGTTGTAAGGCCATACAAGGCCGTCTACACGCCCATTTAGAGGCTCTAGTTGGTAGTCATCTGCTTGCCACACAATGTCGTAAGTGCCATCGGCTGAGGTGTCAGTTGCAACCTCAGTAATACTTACCGCATCATCAATGTTGGTTAGGAAGTCATTATCAGCAACAAAGTAGCGTGAGGCCGTTCCAGCGTTGTAGAAAGACCGCGCACAATACGCATCCACCAGTCGAGAGGCAGATTCAATCGCCATCTCCAAAAGAGAGTCATCAATACTGTCGCTTATGCGAAGTGCAGCCTTTACCTCGGCTAAGGTTGCGTATCCATTGGAGATTGCCATAGTTCTATTTTACTGCTGGAACCGCAACCGAGATTTTATATCTGTCGAGCTTATGCCTTGAGTGTAAGGAATGTAGCAAAGACCTATCCCTCGCTCATCAAGCCAGTCCTGGTCAAAGCCCATTTGGGCATAGTAATCACGCCTAGCCCAGTCCGAGCCGATAACAATCAAATCAGGGTTTGCTTCTTCAATGGCTGGCTTGCTATCTGCACCGCCATAGTTAGGAAATACCCAATCCACATAGCGACACGCTTTTAGAACAGCCTCACGCTCGGCATAGTTCATAATCAAACCTTTGCCCTTGTAAGCCATAATGAACTCATCGGTGTTTAGAGAAATAACCACTTCACCGTCAGGCCCAGCCAGTTCTTTACAACGCTTCAGAAAAGACACATGGCCGCTGTGGAATAAATCGAACGAGCCACCAGAATATACTCTTAATCCCATCGGTTAGCCCTTCTAATTTTCAGCGACCACTCGCCTTGAGAGTAATCATTGTCAAATTGTTTCTGGTCGTAGAGTCTTGAGTTGGCAGAATAAGAACGGCCATTGGCTTGAGCAAAGCCAGATTTTAGAGTGCTGGAGTTTTCGTGGTGAACCTTAGCCTGAATAGTTTTCTTAGGCACACCAGCATTGTCTACTCGGCGTTCTAAATCATTGTCATCAAAGTAAAGAGGGTAAAAGCGTTCGTCATAAAGACCAACCTTTTCAACCATTCCCTCACCAAAGACAACCGCTGACCACGCTGGAACAATGTCCAAAAAGTTCAGAGCTTGAGTATCCACATCCTCAGTAATGGCCTTTAGACTGCCAGGCTCAAACCAAGCATCGTCATTGACCAGCACCCAGTAAGGCGCATAAGGTGTGGACTTGATAATTAGATTCCATGCACCAACAAGGCCAAGACCAAAAGGCACCCGAATAAGCCAAAGATTTTTAACAAAATCTGGTCGTTTTGGTTCCCAAGTGGCAAGGCCAGAGTTATCCACAATAACAAGATGTTCGACAGGATAATCAATAGAAGCAAGCAATCGTTCAGCAAGGTCAAACCTCTTTAAAGTGCAAAAGCCTAAAACTGGAATCATTTAGCAAGTAAGCGGTCAAGTGTAGGCAACCAGTATTTAGACCAAACAGTATCCACATCAAATTGTGAGGCAAAGTCCATAGCAATCTTGCTAGGCCCTCTTTCCGCCTGGTAAGCCAGTTCTAAGGCTTCCACAATGCTAGGAACACTTGGCACAGTCCAAACAGCATCCTGACCGGCATCCCATTGAGGCTGGCCATCTACCAACCAACCATCATCAGCAACAAGGTCTGGAGTAGCACCCCAGTTAGAGCCAATAACCCTAGTGCCACAGGCCTGAGCCTCAACAGTAGGAATACCAAAACCCTCACCATAACTAGGTGCAAGCAAAACATCCATAGCCGAATACAACCCAGCCAAATCCTGCTGGCTCATCCCATACTTGTAATCCACCATAGGTGGGAACATCACAGCCTCTTTAGGAATGTCAAAAGCCTGAAGCATCTTTATCAAATTCCAACCACCAGCCATACCCAAAGGCTCGGTGTGCAAATACAACACAGCATCAGGGCGGCGCTTACGGAAAAGAGAAAAAGCCAACAAGTTCTCAGAAAAAGCCTTGCGGTGAATCAGGCCAGAAGCCTTGTTAGCGGCGTTCATACCTACAAGGAACTCGCCAGTAATGCCCATGTATTCACGAACATCCGTTCCCTGAATCTGAGCAGTAGGCTTGAAAACCTTTGTGTCAATACCATGAGGCACATACTCGCACTCAATACCTTTGGCTTCCATAGCTCGCACACCATTTGGGGCCATAGCAATCGGAGTCACATTGTCTTTACGCAACCACTCCTCAACCAAAGGGGTCACGCCAGAGTGGTCAATAGGAACCCAAGAGCCAATGTTTATCGAATCCCAAGCCTTACCCTTTAGCACCCACACATCATAAAGAGTAATCAGGGCATCAGGCTGGGCAGGGTTCTTAGCCTTCCAATGAGCGTGGTGCATAGGCCCAACATCATTAGAGTAAGGATCAAGTCCGCGAGGATAATGAGGAATCACACCATAAGGCGTTTTGTATTCCGACATTGCACCCTCAAGGCCATAGTTTGACATTGCGGAAACATCAGCACCGTCACGCTTTAGGCGATTGACAAGGTATTCAGTTTGCTGACCATAACCAGTTGTTTGGCCTGGTGAGTTTGAGTAGACAGAGATAGTGCCTTTAAGTTTCTTAGCCATTTCAGCCCTTTCCGTAGTATCCTAATACTAGCGAAAAAACCCCAGCGATGCGCGAACATCCTGGGGCGTGACCAAACTAGAGAAAGTAGTTCGATATGACCGAGTATAAGGCTTGCTTAGATTGTAAGCAACTCAAGCCATTAGATGAATATAATTCTCAGTCTAAAAGACCTGATGGCAAGATGGGTTATTGTAAGCCCTGCTTCCGCTTAAGAAATTATGCGAGTCGTAAAAAGAATCCAGAAGCAAAGAATCGAGCAGTCGCTAAATGGCGAGCTAATAACCCAGAAAAGGTAATAGCCGATAAAAGGGCATGGCGGCAAGCAAATAAGGAAAAGATAAACGCTCAGAAGCGTGAATGGAATAAAAATAACAAAGATAAAGTGCATGAGATGAATCAGCGCTCTTATGCAAAAAATCCAGCAATATTTGTTATGAACGCTCAAAAGCGATATGCAAAACAAAAGGGTGTTGAGCAAAGACTTGTTTCTAAATCTGACTATTTTAAGATGTATCAAAAACCTTGTATTTATTGTGGCTCTTTTGATCGAATTGAAATTGACCACATTCAGCCGATTGAAAAGAATGGCCGTCACGCCATTGGTAATCTTGCACCAGCTTGTTTACCATGCAATAGGTCTAAAAGTGACTTATATGTAATGCAATGGCGAATTAGAGAAAAGAAAAAACTGGGCCGGTAGCCTACGCACTACCGACCCAGTCGCTTTATCTAGGAAGCGGAATATCCTAAGATGCGCCGCCCTTGAAGAACCCGATGTGGCTTGCGTGTGTCAATCCACCGTCTAAGCGCATTGTGCCTCGGAAAGTGGTGACATCGGTGTTGAACGCATAGTCAGCAGAAGTAGCAACCTGGATTCCACCAGCGATACGAACCTTGTATGAAGGTAGGTGACCGAATAGAACCGACTTTGCACCTGTAGCAACAGCAGCAACAGCAGGGTTCTCGTAAACTGCGTAACCCAATAGAGTTGCAGCCTGACCAGGAACAGCAGAATCAGTCCAGATGTAGTTACCCACAGCATCCTTCATCTTGCGAGCAGCAGCGATACCAGTCTTTGACATCTGGAAGCCAAGGTTAGGCAATACGCGAGCGCCGTCAGCGATTCCGTATACAAGGTCTACTAGGTTCTCGTATGTTGCAGCACCTGATACACCGGTTCCACCAGTTACAACTGAACCAGCAGAGGTTGAAACACCAGTAGGCTGGACAGTTCCAGTTCCTGTGGTTAGAAGTGCATTTGCCTGGTAACCAAGTGACTGACCAAGCTGTTCTGCAATGTAACCGTTGATGTCAAAACCAGCATCAGCAATCAGTTCGTTAGAAACTGAAACCAAAGCACCAATCTTGAACGCACCTAGTGAAAGGCTTGAGAAGGTTGGGTTTGACTCTGAGATTGCTGAACCTGCTGAAGTAACAGCAGCAGTTGAGTAAGCAGTAACAGTTGGGATAACAAGGGTTTCACCTGAAGCGGTGTTGAATACCTCTGAGGTGTTTAGCATTGGGCCGATTAGTCGAGCAACACCAAATACCTGGTCGTAGAATGACTGACCAACGGTGTTTGCTGATGGAACTAGAGCAGCACGAGCTTCGCGGTTGAACTCGTGTGAGCGAACTTCGCCACGAGCAATTGAACGAATTAGGTCTGCATCGGTTGAAGTTGCCTGTGCAGGTGCGAATGAAGCAGCAGCCTCAGAAGCCTGAGCAGCGCGCTCTTCTACCTTTTGTGCGGTTGCGATTGAAGCGTCACGCTGAGCAATGTCAGCCTCTAGGCGCTCAATCTTGGTTAGTTCTTCGGCTGAAAGTCCGCGTGTTGCATCTGCTGAGTCTAGGACTTCGCGCATCTGTGCAACAAGGTTGTTACGAACTTCTGCCTGTGACTTGATGAAGTCAGACATAGTTTTTCCTTTGATTGAATGATTAGTTATTCTGCCGAGCAAACTCTGAACAGACTAGAGGCCGAGCAAACTCTGAACCTGTAACAATTCTACAAGAGGTATGTAAAAGGGAATGAGAAACCCCCGACTGGAAAGGGGGTCAGTCGGGGGTCTTATCTCGCTTGAGGGAAGGTTAGCGAGTTTCAGCAACCTTGTCTACGCGAGTTTCGGTAGCAGGGTTGAAGTTTTTAGCTTCTTTGGTTGGTGCGTTTAGCAAGTCTAGCAGTTCTTTTACTGGGCCAATAGACGGATCACCAGCAACTTCTTTTACTACCTTGATTGCTACAGCAATTTCTTCTTTAGTTGGCATTAGTTGATTCCCATCATTAGTAGAGCCAGTTTCTTTTGCTTGAGGGCAAGAATGTCACCATCAACTTCTTCGACCTCCGGGGTCTTTGTTAGGCGTGAGATTACATCGCCTACAAGTGCGCCTTGTTCTGGGTCTAGTTCCTCACCAGACTCAATTTTTAGTAGAGCATCAGCAAGAACATCAGCTGAAATACCTGAGCGAACACTTACAGTTCCAGCGGTTCCCTCATAGGCAGGTGTGCTTACAAGGCTAACTTCATAAAGCGAAACATCTTCCAAGTAGCGAGTCTGACCATCATTTGACCAAGAGTCACGCTTGACTGAGAAGCCAAAACTCATTGAGTCAATAACACCGGTGCGAACAAGCTCGGCAATGTCACGACCAAGAGTAGTGTCTGGCAGGGTAGCAGTAACCTTTAGACCAACATTGTCCTCGGTCAATTGAAGTGAACCGTTGCGAGTAGAAGCAAGTGGATTTGATGTGTCGTGGTTCCAAAGCAACATCATGCGGTTGCGTGACTGGAGTGAACGCTTAAAAGCGCCAGGCTTTACATACTCAATAAAAGGTAGTGGTTGGCTCGGCTGATTGAATACTGAAGCATAGCCAGAGAATGAACGACCATCACCCTCGGCACGAAGTTCAATGTGGTTGGTGCGGATTTCGTTAGAACCAAGATTGCGAGCTTCTTCAGTTGCACCCTCTAGGCGAGCAATAATAGCGTGAGCCGCTTTCATCCATTTAGCGCGAGATGCAACTTGAAAAGGGACATCTGGAAGAGGTGGCATAGATGGGTCTTGCTGAGGTGCATCTGGCATTTCTGGCTCAGATACTAAAGGGCTAATCTTTTTTAAGTCAGCAATTGGCACAACAGCAGTAATGCCCTCTGGTGACCAAATGCCATCTTCTTCATCCCATACAGCAACATGAGCATCTGTATCCATTAGTGCAGAAACAACACCAGCATAGGCTTCAGTTTCTACAACCCAAGCGACTGTATCGCCAACCGCTAATTCATCCGGCAATGCTCGCTCTGAGCGTTCACCCATAAATTCTTCTTCAGTTGCCAGGCTGATAGCAACTGCCTGATCTATGGCTGATTGCTTAGTTGTGTGACAACCGTGAACGGTGCCGGCATCGCTGATAACAGCCCAGCCAGATTTACAGTCTGGGTTATTTTGCTCAATGTAATAAGGCATAGTTCTATCCTAGTGTAGCCAATACGGTGACTGTTCCGCCGAGTGCGATAGCAGTCCCATTTATTGTGATTGTTGAGTAGGTCAGCATCCCATTTGTAATCGTGGTAGGTGTCCATAAGGTTGTAGCAGTTGAATAAGTTAATACTTGATTATTTGTAGGACTGGTGCTACTGACATTATGTAATTCTTCAAGTTCATATCCATTTTGGACTTTTACAAAGATTGCGCCATTATTAGCATTAGCTCTGGATACAACACCAAGATAAACGCTATTGGCTGGCTTGGCTGGTGCATTACCAAATACAAATTCACCTGCGGTAGATGAAAGCCAAACTGAGTTTCCAGCAGTAGCAGCAGCAGTATTAATATTCTCAATAACACCTTCAGTAATAACATAACCATCAGCATTATTTACTAGGTCTTGATCTAGAAAACCTAGTGTTTTTGATGAAGTTGCCTCAGTATCAGCATCTGCAAGACTTACAAGAATATGCACACCATCTGCACTTGTAATGTAAACAACTTGGCCTTTGTAAAGAGTTGAGCCTGTTGAATTGCGAACAAGGTGTTTTACAACTGAGGTATAACCTGCTGATGGTGCTGTGCTTGTCCATGTTGTGTTGTAATCTGTAGCATCTAATTTGGCAAGAAATTGCCCTGCTGTTCCACCTGCTACAACGCCAGCACCAGTAGCCCCAGTAGCACCTGTCGCGCCAGTAGAACCTGTCGATCCAGTAGCACCTTGAGGGCCTATGTCACCTTGAATACCTTGAATACCTTGCTCACCCTGTGGGCCTGTTGCACCAGTAGCGCCAGTTGAACCAGTATCTCCCTTGATTCCCTGATCTCCCTGTGGACCTTGCGAACCTTGAGGGCCAGTTGCACCAGTCGGTCCTGTAGCACCTGTTGGCCCAGTCGGGCCTTGAGAACCAGTAGCACCGGTAGCACCAGTCGCACCCTGGATAGCCAGAGGCCACCAGTAAGTAGAAATGATTGACGGTTGCTCACCTACAGGTGGGTTACCTGAAGCAAACCAAGATGAGTTGTCAAAGTAAACCGCATCATTGTTTACATAGTCCACTTCAGCATCAAAGTTTCCCTGCCAAGTGATACCTGTTGCACCTGTTGGGCCAACAGCACCAGTTTCACCTGTATCACCCTTAGCACCTGTCGCACCAGTAGCGCCAGTCGCGCCTGTTGCACCAGTTTCGCCTTGAATACCTTGTATACCTTGTATACCCTGAGTGCCTTGTAAACCTCTAGGAAGAACAAAGCTAATAGTTTGCTCAGGTGCATCACCAGTAATAGTGACCGTTGCGGTGTCATCGCTTGACTTAGTAACTGTGCCAACAGTCAAAGTGTTGGCTGGGCCAACCTCACCCTGAATACCTTGAGGGCCAGCAGTAGCCGTTGTGATAGTTACAGGTGACTCAACAACTGAAACTGCAACATCTGTATCGGTTACAGTAACAGAAGTAGTTGATTCAACAACCGAAACTACAACATCGCTCATCGAGTTACATTACCTGTCACATTAAAAGAGCCTTCAATTAGGCGAGTAATAGTTCCACCTGAATTGATTTCTAGGTCATAAGAGTAAGAGCCTGAAGCAACACCAGCGGTAGCAGTAGCAGCGATTGTGATACCGATAGTGCCAGCAGTTCCACCAAGAGTAATGCCTGAGTCATTAGTCAAACTAATCAGCGCGGTGGCTGCACCAGCGGCTTCACGAACCTGCATTGCGGCTGTGTAACCAGTTAGGTTCATAGCAGTTCCACCATTAGTGATGGTTAGAGTGCGGTCAAATGTTGCACCCTGTGGGCAAGTGATGTTGTAAGTGCCTGGGTTAATCATTTAGACTCCGTAAACTGATTCTGGATTTTCTGGGTCAATGGTATTGACTGCTTGCAACTGAGTGCTTGGAACTCCGGTGTGCGGAATAACTGGCAGACCAAAAGCCTTTAGAGTTTCGGCTGGGTCGAAACCAACCTGAATCAGAGTCTTGACCATGTTGGTCTTTTCGTTCTCAGCAACCAAACCAGTATCGGTTAGGGAGATGTTGGCTAGTGGAACGCGGTATTGATCTCCGCCCTCGGCTGGACTCATATCCTCTAGCTTGCGAACATCGTTCACAGACATAAAGCCTGACTGCAAACCTGTTGCATAAGCGGTAATGCGTGAATTGAAGTCACCGCGCAATAGGCCGTTAGTATTGAACGCTAAGAAAGCCTCAACTGGTAGTAGGCGTGAGTAAGCCCACTCAAGTTTCTCAATGTATGGGCGGAGTGTGTGAGTTACGAACTGGATAGCGTTTTGCTCAACAGAGGCGTAAGACTGTGTGCCTGGAACACCCATCATGCTTAGAGGAATGTTGAACGCTCTAGCGATTTCCTCAACTGAGAAACGGCGTGACTCTAGGAACTGGGCAGCATCGTTAGGAACGGTTGTCTGCTTGTAAGTTGCACCACCAGATAGAACGCCAGTCTTGTGTGCGCGGCGGAAACCTCTATGTGCTGAGTCGAAACCATCGCGCAACTGTTTTGCTTGGTCTGGGGTTAGGTTGCCAGGAAACTCGATAATGCCCTGAGTTGTTGCACCTGCACCAAAGAAGCGAGCAGCGAAGGTTTGCATTGCGCTAGAAAGACCAAGTGCTTCCTTTAGGCGTTCTACTCGGCTAAGGCCTGTTAGGTGACCTGGCTGAATAAGGTCAGTAATGTGAATGATGTCATCTGAGCTTAGAGTCTTTTCTTCACCATCTACAAGGAAGATTTTGCGACCAATAGCAGAACGCTTTACCTGAACGGTTGCTGGATCTAGAACAACAAGATTTACAACATCACCTTTTGAGTTTCGGAAAATGCGTGTGTAAGAGTTTCCATTGACTAGCAAGCTAACAAGAACCTGCTGGTAGTGAGCCTGTCGGGTCATGTCCACATCAGGCTGGTCTACCCAGGCTGGGCGAGGGCGGTAAGGTCGGCGTGTGCCATCCTGTCGAATGTAAGAATCTACTGGCAGGGTAGCGATTGTGTCGCTAATAAGTGACACCGCTGACCAAAAAGCAACCACTTCAAAAGCGGTGTTTTGGTTGATAATTGCACCTGAAGGGTTTGCGATTTCAAGGTCTGCGCCCGAACCCCATACGGTCTGAAAAGAAATTGCTCTATCTTCTTTTCTAAACCAATCAAAAATTCCAGCCATTAGCCCTGCCTATTATACAAAAAATTGTGGAACAACCTGTTCCTCTATTCTACCGCTTGCGCGGTCATACGCCATCATAAGGGCGATAGCGTTGTCCACCTTTAGTTTTGGTTGGCGGAAGTCTTTAGTAATGCGAGCGCCTCGGTTGTCAATCTTAAGAATACAGTTATCGAGGTGTCTGCTCATTGCTGGCGAGCCATCGTGAACTAACTGACCAGACATAATCGCATCAAATAGTTTGGCTGTTGCTGGGATAGTTCGCTCAGTTGAGTTGCGGTAAGCAACAACTGGAAGCCCTGCCGCGTTCCAATCCCAAAGCTCATCTTCCCAGTAAGAAGGGTCACAGGCTAGTTCTCGCATACGAGGGAACTGGGCATAGAAGTCAAGAATAAACTTGCTGACCTCATACTTGTCTACTCGCCAAGAATCATCATCAAGGGTAAAGTCTTTTTCCCATGACTTGATGTGTTTGACTCGGAAAGGCTCGCCTTCCTCTTTAGGTAGTAATACTGCTACAAGAGCCGTTGAGTCATTCTTCCAAGAACCGTCAAAGCCCACAATGTATTCATCATCTGGGGTCATCTCAAAGTCATCTTGCAACTTATCCCACACACCAGCAGGAAGCCAAGCACTCTTAGTGTTTACCCATTGGTTTAGGCGCTTAGTTCTAAACTCGGCCTCTGGAGTTCGCTTGACCGCTGAAGCAAAGTCTGACTCGGCCACTAGGTCATTGAATCCAGGGTTAGCCATCTCCCAAGTTTCAGGCAAGCGGTGATCTGCTTCTGGTGGTGCTTCCCACCAAGCCATAAAGAAAGTGGGGTCATCAATCTCGCCCTTAGCAACCTTTTGCCCATACTGGTAAAGGCTGTAAGCAATCGAATCCTGACCGGTAATGTCCTGCTTGACACCAGCGGTGGTGATAGCAACCAGTTGGGCTATCTTGCCTCGGTTACCCATAGCAAGTGAGTAAACATCAAACAGTTTTCTATCGCGGTGAGCGTGAAGCTCATCAAGCACTAGACGGTGAGGGTTAGCACCTTCTTTAGAATAGGCCTCGGCTGATACAACCTTGAGGACTGATGAAGTGCTAGGCACAAAGATTGAGTCCTTGTAAATCTGCACCATGTCAGCCAGTTCGCTAGTTTCAACCATACGGCGAGCCTCACCAAATACAATTCTGGCCTGTTCCTTTTCGGCAGCAGCAACAATTACTTCACCACCTTGCACACCCTCGCCAAGCAAAGAGTAAAGGGCAATAGAGGCACTAGATAAAGCCGACTTACCTGACTTGCGAGGCATACCGATTAGAGCAGTCTGCGCCTCATACCCACCATTAGCATCCCTGGCATAAAGGTGTCGCAAAAGGTTATGTTGCCAATCACGCAAAACCAAAGGCTCACCAGCACGACCAGCAATCCCATCCTTACCAATAGACCCAAAGGTTTCAGCAAACTCAGCAGCAATGTCACCATCGCCACGCTCAATCGAATCTGGGTTTACAGGTGTTAGCCAAGCAGGTGGCCAACTAGCCATTCTTGCCAGCCTTCTTAGCCATCAGTTCCTCGAGCTTAGATTTGGTCTTGGCCGAAACCAAGCCAAGGCGTGTCCTATCCGCTGGGCTAAACCCAAGCAAAGACAAGCCAGAAAGAATCTGCTTCTCAACCTCAATCAAACTCATGTTCGTTGGGCGGTCTGCTGGATTCTGCCAAAACATCTCAGTCAATTTTGCTCGGCGGTCATACGCTTCACAAATCATTTGAAAAAGGTGAGTATCAGTCTTAATGCTGATCCACTTCTCACCAGCACCAAAAATAGAATCCCAAAACTGCTGACCAACAGGGCCAAGAGGGCGGTGCGGTTCCACATAGCCATAATCCATAGGCGCTATTGCATCATTAGTTCTCATTGCTCGCTTGCCTGGATTGCCTTGCAAAATCTTTAGCTCTGCTGGTTTCGGTGGATTAGCCATGACTCAACCTTAGCAAAGTTCGGGGGTTTCCAACTGCGGACATACACGAAAAGAGGCGGTCGGGGTGCTTCTCGCCCCACTCCATAAGGAATAGGGGTAGTAGGGGGGATAACCGGCGGGGCCTATTGCAGGTGTGCGTTGCCTCGGCGTTGGTTGCAGAGTGCGTGTGCTGGTGCGAGTTGGTCAAGGCTGGTGACTGGGGTTCCAGGGTATAGGTGGTCGGCTTCTATCTTGTCCTCTGGTGTGAACTCTTTACCGCATAGGTGACAGACTCTACCTGTCATTCTGATTATCTTTGCAAGTCTTGAGTAAGCGCCTTTGTATTGTCCGGTTTCATCTTTTCTTTGAGTTCTGGCTAGTTGGTATCGGGCATCCACCTGTTGTTGGTGCATTAGGCATCGTGAGCCGTTGGTTGTGACACGACCACAGGTGAGGCAGGGTTCAGGTAACTTAGGCAAGGTTCAATACTCGATACTTCTTACCGTCAGGCCATTGCCCCTCATCGGTTGAGGTGCGGTATAGCTCAGCGACCTCTGTTGTGGTTTTCCAATAGATTTGCCCTTTGATAGCGAACACAAACCTTAGCGGTGACTTAGGTGTGGCATAGGTTTCCTCTAGCCACATGAGGCGGTTGTAATCTTCTTCTTTGAACTTACTGGTTCCTTTGACTGATACGACTGCCATACGCCCAGATGCAGGGCTTATACACACATAGTCTGGTAGTTGTCTGATTATCTTGTTTAGGTTGTAGAATCCTTGCACCTTGTCTTGTTTCTCATCAAAGCCAATGCGGTGTAGTTTGTATCCTTCTAGTCGGCAATAGTCAATGAACAGTTGCTCACCGTAGTTGTCTGGTCTGTTGTTTCTTTCTTCATAAGACTGGTTGCCGTTACCGTTTGTCATTGGTGTAGAACCCACTTCCTTTGAAGGTCACACCTGTTAGGCCAAACTGTTTGAGCATTGGCTTGGCACACTCGATACAGATTGGCGGTATCTCTTGGTCTGTAATCGCTCGGCTTACGCTTACTCGCTGTTCACAGTCTTTACATTCATACAGGTATGTTGGCATTAGATAAGGGCTTCCTGTGTATAGGTTTCTTTTTCAACTACTGGCAACTTAGAGAAGTCAAAGGTATCTTGGCTTAGTCGCTTGGCTATCAGTTCACAATACTTTTCCTCTAGCTCTACACCGATAGCCTTGCGCCCCAGATTTTTAGCGGCTACAAGTGTTGCGCCTGAGCCAGCGAAAGGATCTGCAACCAGCCCTTCAGTCTTATTGATAAGAAGTTCCATCAGGCCAATCGGCTTAGGGGTTGGATGGTCGGGGCGGTTATTAACTGGCGGTTTGTTCATGGTGATTACCGATGACTCGCGCTTGCCGATGAATCCTGTGCCAAGCACATAGATTTCCTCATGGCTAGAACCCCAAGGCATAGACAAGTCACCCATGCCTGGGTCATTGCCCTTAGACCACACAATGACATTTTTAGTTCCTAGTGGCTTATCTTGCCGCCAAGTGCCAAAGACTAAAGCTGGCTTGCTTCCCCAAAGGGTAAGTGTCCAATCGCGCAGGTCTGTTGTTTCATCGCCAGAGATAGGGTTAGCCTCGCGCCCCTTGACCCTATTGGACTGATAAGCCATGCCGTAAGGCGGATCAGTCACTAAGACATCGGCCTCAAGCCAGGCGGTCTGCTCAAGGCAATCGCCATGATACAGAGTCACATAATCATCTTGGTAGTAAATCATTATTCTTTATCCAACCATCTATAAATAATTACAACTATCCCCGATAACAAACCGCCACCCCAAATTGAACCCATAATAAATGCTGACCAAAATAGTGAATAATCCATTACTCTGCCCTTCTCAGTTGGAAATAGTGTTTAGTGCATAGGTTCTTAGCTCGCTTAGGTTCTCCACATACCCCACAGGTCTTACCGTCTTTGTAGGTTGCTTCGATTACAAGGCTGATAGGTGTTTTCTTTATTAGGCCTTGCACCTTACGATTGCGATAATCTGCCAAGTAATGCTTTGAGCATAGGTTCTTGGCTTTGATTGGTTCTCCACAATGGCACATTAGAACCTCATAACCTGACCGCCGAATAGAACACCTTGC
>ERZ1034361.648-NODE-648-length-21468-cov-2.625123_pt1 | contig 21468 bp, 19 predicted proteins | sample MGYA00520617_ERZ1034361 | MGnify/ENA primary metagenome ERZ1034361 (study PRJEB33736, sample SAMEA104284507) | Azolla filiculoides | biome: Urban; feature: Water surface; material: Ditch water | place: Netherlands | collected 2015-10-28 | depth 0-0.1 m ...
AAAAAAAGAACCAATCATTTTTTTCAACTGTCCGTTTCGTAACAAACGTCCTCCGCCAATTCCCGCTTCACCTACATTGTTACCAATAAAAGTAAGGTCTTTGGTTTGCGTTTTTGATAAAGCATCCATTAAATGTACTGGGTTTCCCGTCATACCAAAACCGCCTTGCAATAAAGTATCGCCATCTTTGACCATAGCTGCAGCTTGTTCGGTGGTTATTTGTGGAACTATTTTCATTTTATATTTTTTTAATTTTTAATAAATTCAATCAGTAATTTGGTAAAATCATCTGCTTTTTCAATATTCGAAATATGAGCAGCTTCTACTGTAAACAAGGTTACATTTGGATTTTTTTCTTTAAAAAACTTAGCATCATTCACTGTAGTTACGGCATCTTCGGTTCCAGAAATAATTAAAGTTGGTACTGAAATTTTATAAATTTCGTCTGTAAAATCCGCATCTCGAACAGCAGCGCAAGAAGCAACATAACCTTCCAGTGGTGTTTGTGTAAACTTGGTTAAAACAGTATCTACTTCTGCTCCATTTTCAGCAACAAATTCTGGTGTAAACCAACGTTCTTGTGTTCCTGAAACAATGCTCTTCAAACCATTTTGCAGAACCGTTTCGATTCGAGTATTCCAAGATTCTGTGTTTCCAATTTTTGCAGCAGTATTAGAAAGTATCAATTTATTTAAACGTTCCGGTGCGTGAATCCCCAACCATTGTCCAGTTAATCCACCAATAGATAATCCACAAAAATGTACTTTATCAATTTTAAGAAAATCGAGTAATTCTATAACATCCTTTCCGAGCATTTCGACAGAATATTCGCCAGTAAGAACCTCACTTTTTCCGTGCCCACGAGTGTCGTAACGAAGAATATTATATTCTAGTCCCAACAATCCTACTTGTTTATCCCACATGCTTAAATCTGTTCCTAATGAATTAGAAAAAACAATAGTTTGTTCTTTCTTAAAATCATCAAATACGTAATTCAATTGGGTAGTATGTGTTTTTATTTCTGACATTTTATTGTTTTTTGGTTACCCTAAATCACCCCCAGCAACTGGGATTGTAATTCCTGTGATATAAGAAGCTTCATCTGAGGCTAAAAAAAGTATGGCCGAAGTTTGTTCTTCAATAGTTCCGTATCGTTTCATTAAACTTGACGAAACTGTTTGATCAACAACTTCTTGTTTCCATATTTTTTCCTGCGGAGCATCCGGTGTTTCATTACGTGGAATCAAACGTTCCGGAGCTTCGGTTCCTCCAGGTGCAACAGCATTCACTCTAATATTTTGTTCTGCGTATTCAAAAGCCATAGCTGCAGTAAGCGCGTTGACTCCACCTTTTGCGGCAGCATAAGGAACTCTATTTATTCCTCGAGTAGCCACTGAAGAAACGTTCACGATTACGCCCGATTTTTGCTCTAACATCACCGGAAGTACTGCACGACATCCCCAAAGTGTCGGGAAAAGAGAACGGCGAATTTCTTTTTCTATCTGATCTTCTTCATAAGCTGCAAAAGGTTTCATCCAAATGGTTCCACCCACGTTGTTAATCAAAATATCAATTCTTCCAAATTTTTCGATTCCTTGCGCTACAACTGATTGAAAACCATGAAATTGTTCTAAATCGGCAACAACAGGAAGTGCTTTGTTTTTTTGATTTTCACCCAATTGCAAAACTATTTCATTTACTATCGGAGAACGGTCTATTAATACTACCGAAGCACCTTCATCTAAAAGTTGTAAAGCAACTGTTTTTCCTATTCCTTGAGCAGCGCCGGTAACAAGTACCACTTTTCCTAAAAATCTATTGGGATGAATCATTTTTATCCTTTACTAAATTATACTTTTACACTTTCTTGTCCCGTTGGAACAAATTTTTCCATGTAGAAATTAACATGGTTGATGGCTTCTTTGTCAAGCGTGTTTTTTACCGCTTCCACCATCATGTTTGGCCCACAGATATAAATATCATAGGTTTTCTCACCAAGAATGTCTTTGTTAATCCATTGAGTAACGAATCCTTTATCGTGTCCTTCGGCTTGTTCGTCAGAAGTACACGTAAATATTTTCAAAGGCATTATTTCGCTGAACGCTTTCAATCGTTCTTGTTCGACCACGTTTTGTGCTGTCGTTGCTCCATAAAACAAGTGAATTGGAGTAGTATTTTTGTCTGCTTTTAGTTTTTCTAGCATGGCCATAAAAGGCGCAATTCCTGTACCGCCGGCAATAAAAATCAATTCGCGTTGTACTTCCCTCAAGTAAAAACTACCTATGGGAGTCACTATATTCAAGGTTCCGCCAACCGCTGCTTGATCTTTCAAATACGTACTCATTAATCCTCCGGGAACCAATTTGATTAAAAATTCTGCTTCCTTATTGCTCGGTTGTGAACTGTACGAATACGATCGGGTTTGCGAAGTTCCTGGTACTTCAATATTTACATATTGACCCGGAAGAAATTCGAAGGAACTGTTATCCGAAGCCTGTAATTTTAATTGATAAATTTCTGATGATAGTCGGTTTAATGCTGTAATTTCTGTCGCTATTGCTGAAGATTTCACTTTACAAGCTATTGAACTGGCCAAAATATCCACAACCAAATCCGATTGAGGTCTTGCTTGACAAGCAAGGGCAAAACCTGCTTCGGCTTCTTCATCTGACAAGGCTTCTTCGATATAATCTCCTGCATCGAAACTGCCTGATCTCATTTTACATTTACAAGTACCACATGCGCCATCGGCACAATCCAACGGAATATTTATTCCCACACGATAAGCAGTTTCTGCTACGGTTTCGTTGGGCAAACTATCCATAAATCGGGTAATTCCGTCCTCAAAATTTAATGCTATTTTTGCCATTACTGTCTGTATTAAATATGATAGATGTCAAGAACCTGACGGATATAATCGTTTTTCAGGATGACTTTTTTATTAGAAATTAAAAATGAATCGGTAGTTTTTTTCAAAGTATAAAAAGAAACTCCAAAAAACTGGTCCAAGGTATTGTATCGGAAACTGAAGGTATTCCAGTTGAAACGTAGCTGTACTTCGGCTTCATTCTCCTCCAGAATTTCAATATTTGAAATCACATGATTGGTTCTGGTATCGGGCAAAGTGGCACTGGAACGTTCGGTTCTGATTCTAAAAACACGATCTTCCAATCCATTTCTGTTTGGATAATAAATTAATGAGATTTCAGTTTCGAAATTTGTTGTCAAATTATCTTCATCATCCCAGGAAGGCATCCAGAATTGTACGTTTTCATCATACAATTGAAGCCATTCATCCCATTGTTTATCATCTAAATGTCTTGCTTCTTGATACACAAAAGCTTGTATTTTTTCGAAATTTGTCATCTTACACATTATTTTCTTGGTTAATCAATTCCTCTTTTTCCAAACCCGCTTTCAAGGTATCTGACCAATAATGGTGTTGCATCAAGAACAATCCTTCATCTTCGGTTCTGATTCCACTTAATTTTGGGTTTATTCCCATAGCCGTTGCATGTTCGTCAGGTCCGTAAATCCAATGTTCCGCACCACGACTCACATCATTCCAAGGCATCGCTTTCGCCAAATAACTTTCTTGACACGACCTGAATTCTTCTAAATCATCAGGAGTTCCCATACCAGTCACGTTGAAAAAATCTTCGTATTGGCGAAGACGTAATGCGCGGGATTCGGCAGCTTCATTTTTGGGTGCAATACAGTAAATCGTCACTTCCGTTTTATCCACGGAAATAGGACGACATACACGAATTTGTGTCGAAAATTGATCCATCAAATACACATTAGGATAAATCGCCAAGTTGCGCGTTTCGTTTACAATAAAATTGGTTCTTTCTTCTCCCAATTCCGAATTCAATCGGTCCAATTGGCTGTAAAGTGGTCGCACTTCAGGATTCAGCATTTTAGTCCAAAGTAAAATGTGACCGTTATCAAAACCATAAACACCACCAATGCTTTTTGACCATCCGTTAGGATCTACCGCTTTTGTACCTTCTTCTTTTCGGTTTCCCATCGTTGCCACGTAATTCCAGTGAACCGAACTTACATGATAACCATCGGCACCGTTTTCCATCTGCATTTTCCAGTTGGCATCATACGTATAGGTTGAACTTCCTTTTACGACTTCCAATCCAAATTCCGCTTGATCGACCATTTGATCAATAATCTTTTTGGTTTCACCCAAATAATCTTCTAATGATGACGAATCTGGATTTAAGCTGCCGAATAAAAATCCTTTGTACGATTCAAATCGGGCTACTTTTTTCAAATCATGCGAACCTTCCGTATTGAATTGCTCTGGATATCCAGCTCCTTTCACGTCTTTTACTTTTAATAATTTTCCCGAATTATTAAAAGTCCAACCATGAAAAGGACAAGTGTAAGTTGATTTGTTTCCTTTTTTATAGCGACAAAGTTGTGCGCCTCTGTGGCTGCAAGCATTGATAAAAGCATTCAATTCACCTTCTTTATTTCGTGCTATAAATATGGGTTGTCTTCCGATATGTGTGGTGAAATAATCATTTGTTTCTGTTATTTGACTTTCATGTGCCAAATACACCCAGTTACTTTCGAAAATATATTTCATTTCTAATTCGAAAAGTTCCGGATTAGTAAATGATTCTCTGTTATGACGATAGAGACCTTCTGCTACATTCTTTTCCAGTAGGCTATCTACATATTCTTTATTTAATTTATCCATTGTTGTGTTGTTTAGTAGTCAGAATAAGTTCTTTATGAGATTGCATTTTTGGTGTAAAACCACCATGAGAATAGTAATTAATCGATTCGATTTTTAATTCTCACGGGGATTCTACAAGTCCAAAAAGTTTCTAAAAAGGAAGGTAACAGACCGTCTCAGTTATAATTATGCTACAGATTCAGCTCTTAATCGTTCTACTTCGGCATCATGTAGTCCTTCTATTTCACTGTGCAAAGTGAATCCGAAATCGATTGAGGAATAAGGCTTAGTTAAACCTTTCTCTTTGATTTTTTCAGCATCAGTAATATCAACTTGATCAGGAACTAAACCTGGTCGAGTAGCAAAAGCAAAATCATCCCATAAGTACGGATCGCCTTCAAAGTTAATTTGAGTAGTCAATTTTCTGAAGCCTGGCGCCGAAACAAAGAAATGAACATGTGATGGACGATTTCCGTGACGACCAATTGATGTTAACAATACATCTGTTGATCCACCTGGAGGACAAGCGTATCCTGAAGGCAAAATACTGCGGAATTGGTAGTTTCCATTTTCATCAGTTTCAATAGTTCTACGCAAGTTAAAATCAGATTGAGTTTGATCAAAATAAGAATAATTCCCTTTTAAATTTGCATGCCAAACTTCTACAATTGCTCCAGGAATTGGGTTATTATTTCCATCTACAACTTGTCCTTGCATGAAGAAAACTTTACCTTCTTCTACTTCAGTTCCATCATCTAAACGGGCAAAACCAACAGATTTTGGTGCTCCTGCTACATAAAGTGGTCCTTCAATTGTTCTTGGCGTACCTCCTGAAATTCCGGCTCTTTCTTCTTCTTCATCCATACGTAAGTCTAAGAAATGCTCAATTCCCATTCCTGCTGCGATTAAACCATATTCTCCGTTAACCCCTGCTTGTGTAAGGAAGTTTACTGCTTTCCATATTTCTTCCGGTTGAATGTCTAAATCTTCGATGGCATAAAACAAATCGCGATTGATTCGGTTTACAATTGCTTTAATTCTGTCGTTTCCACCACCTACTTGCTCTGTACTTTCAATTTTTTGTAGTAAAGTATCGATTTGTGCTCGTGTCATAATTTTATTTTTTTTGATAATTAATAGATAGATATATTTGGTTGTTTTTTTAAATTGTTATAATTCTCCTTCCTTGATCGAAGAATAGTGTTTGCATAAGGATTTCACTTCTATTTCCATAAAAGGAAAAAGTGGTAAATTGCTCAATATGTCATGCAATTCTGCGGGACTTTCGACCTTGAAAATACTGATGTTCGAAAACTTTCCTACGATTCTCCATAAGTCCACCCATTTTCCGCTGCGTTGCAGATCTTGAGCCATTGCTTTTTCTTTTGCTTTTAATTCGTTTACAAAATTCACATCTAAATCATGTGGAATTTTAACGGTCATTTCTACGTGGAATAACATATTTTTATTTATTTACGTTTGTATTTATTGAGTTTTTCTAAATCTAATTCTAAACCTAATCCTGGTCCTTGTGGGATTTTCATCGCTGCATTCGAAAATTGAATGGATGTTTTTACAATATCATCCGTAAGTAATAATGGCCCGAAGAGTTCTGTTCCCCAAGACATTGTTTTTAAGGTACTAAAAGCGTGAGCCGAAGCCACAGAACCAATTGTTCCTTCTAATAAAGTCCCGCCATACAAACTGATATCGGCAGCTTCCGCAATGGTAGCCACTTTCAACACATTATGTAATCCTCCTGATTTTCCAATTTTCAAAGCAAAAACATCTGCTGCTCTAATTTTGGCTAATTTGTAAGCATCGGTAATATCATTCAGAGCTTCATCGGCCATAATGGGCACTTTAAACATTTTGGTCAAGCGTGACAAACCATCAAAATTTTCTTTAACTATGGGTTGTTCAATTAAGTCAATTCCTGCTTCTTGTAGTTTAGCAATACTTTGTTTAGCAGTACTTTCGTCCCAAGCCTGATTTACATCAACCGTTACTTTGGCACGATTTCCCAAAGCCTTTTTGATAGCCGCAACATGCGCAATGGCAATTTCAGGAGCTTGCCAGCCAATTTTTAGTTTGAAAATATTGTGTCTTCCAATAGCTAATAAATGTTCTGCCTCTTCAATATCTTTTTGAGTATTACCACTCGCCAAAGTCCATAAAACAGGCAATGAATCCGTAATTGCGCCTCCTAATAATGTGGCTACAGAAACTCCTAATCGTTTTCCGTGTGCATCCAATAATGCGGTTTCTATTCCTGATTTTGCTATTTGATTGCCTTGAATATTTTTCTCAATCCAAAACATGGCTTTGTGAATATTCGTCGCATCTTGTCCTACTAATAAAGGCGTGAAATAAGTATCGATATTGAGTTTCATACTTTCCGGAGACTCTTCGCCATAACTCAATCCTCCGATGGTTGTTGCTTCGCCAATACCTTCAATTCCATCACTACAAAAGAGACGAATGATGACCATAGTTTGTTTTTTCATCACCGTCATCGAAAGATGATGCGGACGAATTGTGGGCAAATCAACCAGAATGGCTTCAATTTTTTCAATAATAGGATTATTCATTTCTTAGCGTCTAAATTTATTTGATTCTAAAGAAGTGAGTACTTACTCATAAATAATTGAGCGCTCACTTACTGTTTGATTATCACAAATTTATAGCTAAAAGGAGGGTCAAAAATTGGATTAATTTGTTATTAATGAGACAAATCAAACAAATGACAAAAAAAGAATTAAAGAAATCATACTATTTGACTATCCCGAAAACCTTTGAAAACTAACACAATACACTTTATAAACTAAAGCGTATTACTTTTTTAATAAAATAGAAGAATCAGTAGAATTGTAATAATCGCATAATTGCAACAATTACTACATTTTAAAATAAAATAGAATTACTTTCGACCTAGTTGACTTCTGAACTCTTTTGGGGTGAGTTCGGTTCTTTTTTTAAACAAACGTGTAAAATAAGCAGGATCTTCAATATCTAATTCATAGGAGATTTCGGCAATAGACATTTCGAAATTACGGAGGTAAATTTTGGCTTCGTCAATAAAAAAATTAATCACGACATCTTTGGGCGATAAGCCGGAAACATCTTTACAAATTCTGTTGAGATGTCCGCTGGAAATATTCAAACGAGTCGCATATTCTTCGACACCTACTTTAAAGGATTTCATTTCCTTTATTAATTGAACAAAACGTCGGTAGTAAATTTTATTTTTATTGTCCGAAACATTAACCGCAGATGAAGTTACCGATACACGATACAAGCGCAACAACATCATTCCCACCAAATATTGTAAGGCATGCTGTTTTCCGGGCAAATCAGAATAATATTCGTCGATACATTTGTGGATAGTAAGAAAAGTATCGCCTATTAATTTATCTTCTTTGGACAGTTTTGAAATATGAATTTCGTCCATTTTATTGATAATATCCGAATCTAATTTTAACATGTTTTCCAGCGACTTATCATACAATGAAATCACCCAGCCTTTCGTATCCGGATTCATGCGCAAACCATGACTGATATTTTTTGGAATCGAAAAAAAAGAAACGCTATCTACAATTTGGTTTTGGTCATTAAGCAATAGTTCAACTGAACCACTTTCGACCACAAATATTTGAAATAAATCACTATGGGCATGTGGTTTTATAAACCATTCATGGCGTTTACCTGTAGTTTCCATTGGGGTAATATGAATGATATCTCTAACCATATCAATAGTGTTATCACCATAAATCCCTTTAAAAAATAATTTACTTCTCATGTATTCTACTCAAATGTTTTTGGAACTTTCAAAGATAGTACAAACAGAACGAAATCGATTTAGTTGATTTTAGTATTTTTCAATTAAAATAAAAAAGCTTTGTGATATTTTTCAATAAAAGCTAAAAAAAGTACAATTCTGATTCATAAATATGCAAAAAAATTGGGTGCATTTATCTTTCGATACTTACACCCAAAAAATAAAAAAAATTAAAATTTAAGAACCGTAGCAAATACAACTCTCCATGTTCCTATTAAATTCAGGTTGCCTACAGCTTTACCACTGTTGTCTGCATTTCCCCATTCGGCAGCAGAGTATTCTGCTTCAAGACCAAATTTCAAATTTTTAATTGGAACTTCAATTCTTGGCGCCAATCGATAAATATAGTTGATGGTTCGAACAGATGTATTTCCTGATGCTGCTATACCTCCAACAACATTTGAAAATCCATAAGCCACTGCTTTTCCTGAAATAGGGTTATTCGCACCGTCATTTTGGCTAAAGCCGGCAAAGAATCCAGGAATTACTTTTTTAGTTTTTCCTGTAAAATCAATCCAGAACGATTGAGTTGCCATTGTCGAATACGTTTCTAAACCGGATCCTGTAGTTGGAGTGTAACCTACGTAGCCACCAAGCATGATGAAGGATGTGGCATTTTCGCCATAAACAGCTTCTGCTTTTATCGTCATTGGTTTTGTTTCTATACGCCCATATGCCATGACGGTTGTACTGTTTAATCTTTCATTCGAAAAATCATTTGTCAAACCAGAACTTGTTTTAGGACGAATTTGTTCAAAATGACCTGCTAAACCTAACAAAACATTTTTATTTTTATAATTCACCTGAACATGTCCGGAAGGAAGCGAACTATTTCTATAAGGCGCCGTATTTGAAGTAAAATCTCTTTGTGATACCGCCGCCAAAATAAGATTAAAATGATTGTCTAACTTTTGAGTAAAACGAATCTGAGGGTTTCTGTTATAAGGCATATAAGGTGCGCCACCACTAAAATTAACAACACCTGGAAACATTTCAGGAATAGTAAGAGGATGCCAAAATTGACCAAATCCCAACTGACTTTTTTCCCAGTCTAAGGTAATATAGGCATGTCTCAAACGAAATTCGTTGATTCCCGCTTCGGCATTACCAAAAAAGTCCCCTTCTAAAAAACCAGCCGTTTTTGCACCCAAAACATCGGGAGCCGTTACCTTAACTCCTACTCTGGATAAAACATTCAACATTTGGAACTTAGAAGCTGAATTCCGGTCTTTTCCATTAGAATCAAAATCCACATCTTTTCCCCAAAGTACCACCGCAGCTTCTCTTACATCAACCGTTTGACGCGAATCAAATATAACATCATGTCGTATAAATCCGGAAAACTTAACATCAAACAAGGCTTCTTTTTTTTCTGGTTTTGCTACAGTTGTAACTTCTTTTTCTTTAGTAGCTTCTTGTGCAAATGCAATACCTGTTGTGAATAATATACAACTGGCCACAATTCTATTTTTTAAATTCATCTTTTTATTGTTATAAATCCATACTTATTGAAGATTACCCTCTTTTTATTGGTTTATTCTTCTGTAACAATTGTTTGCAATTGTGCCAACTGTAATTTTTCAAATTCTGTTTTTTTATCATGACTGTGTTTCACACTGATGAAACAAACTGCCAATGCTCCAATAGCTCCCGGTACTGCAAAAGCAACAAAATTATATTCGAAAGGCATGTTTAAACTCATCAATGTTCCTCCCAAAACAGGTCCTAAAATAGCGCCTATACGACCTATCCCAGAAGCCCAACCAATTCCCGAAGAGCGAATGTTTATGGGATAATATTGCGCTACATAAGCATAACATAATATTTGTGTTCCAATGGTAGTTGCTCCTGCAATAGCAATTAAAATATATAATACAAGCGTAGAATTTTTGAAACCAAGTAAACTCAAAGAGATTGCAGCCACAGCAAAAAACGAAATTAAAACCGTTTTTAAATTGAATTTATCGCCAAGCCATCCACCGCCAACAGCTCCTAATATGGCTCCAAAATTGAGCACTAATAAGAACGTAAGACTGGAGCCCAATTCGTATCCCGCTTTATTCATCAATTTTGGTAACCAGGAATTCAATCCATAAACCATCAAAAGACAACAGAAAAAAGCAACCCAAAACATAATGGTACTCGCGGCACGTTTGTGCTTGAATAATTTTGCAACGCTGGCTCCTTTAATCTTTTCTCCGCCAATTTCTAAATCATCTCCTTTTTGAGGAATATACGTCGGATCAATTTTAGAAAGTATGATTACAGATTCGTCAATTCTGCCTTGTTTTACTAAAAATCCAACAGAATCAGGTAAAAATTTAATAATCAATGGCAATAAAAGAATGGGCACTAATCCAACATAGAATACAGATTGCCATCCAAAATTAGGAATCAATACAATCCCCAAACCTGCCGAAAGCATTCCCCCTACAGAATAACCGCTAAACATAATGGTTACTAGTGTACTTCTAATTTTCTTTGGCGAATATTCGGTCATCAAAGCGACCACATTAGGCATAACCCCACCAATTCCAAGACCTGCAAGGAATCGAAGAATTCCAAATTGCAATGGCGTTTCTGCAAATCCAGTTACAAAAGTGAATCCACTAAATAAGAAAATACAAATAATGATGGCTTTTTTTCTACCGATTTTATCCGAAAGTGTTCCAAATATAAGTGCTCCAAACATCATCCCAAAAAGCGCATAGCTTCCCAAAGTTCCTGCTTCAAGAGGAGTTAAATTCCATTTTTCCATTAGTAAAGGCAACACTACACCGTAGATTACTAAATCATAACCATCAAAGATGATGATTAATGCACTCCAGAATAATACCATCCAATGAAATCTATTGAATTTTGCATTATCGATTAAATGATGAATATCTATTTTTCGCATAATTTTTTGTTTTTTTTGGTTAATAGTTTATTGATTTTTGGTTAATTGGTTTTGAAAATAACAGGCTGTTATATGGTTTAGCCTATTTTTACAAATTTCTCCATATAAAAATTTGTATGTTTATTGGATTGTATTCCAAAGGTTTATTTGGCATAATCCATTTTGAAAGTAATTGCATTAAGTTGGTAACAGAAGAAAAAAAATCAAAATAATTAGTAATGATTTCTTGTATATATAATTGTAAATGATGGAAAAAATTAAAAAAATATCTTATGTTATCATTATGCTTATTCAACAGCACATTTAAACAATAACTATGTTTTAATCAATAATAAATGATTTAAATTGATAATAACACAATTTTTATCGGTTTTTAATATTGATATGCAAATATTGAAATTATTCAAGTTGAAAAATTGTTCTTTTAAATCAATAATAGGACAAATCAAATGTTTTAGAGAAGCACCAGCTAAAAAAAACTGTTTAATCCTTTTTTAGCTGTTAAAAAGTGAAGAATTAAAAAATAGAATTGAAAAAAAACAATAAATACAATCCGATTTTTCTGATTTATAATTGATACAGAACAAATTATAAAATAAAGAAGGCGTGAAAAAATAAAAAAACCGTCTCGTTTTATTTAAACGAGACGGTTTTTAATCCATTTATTAATCAAAAGATAAAATCTAATAATAAATTGCTAATCTTAAAAGTAATCTAATCCAGATGGTAAAATTTTCGAATTAAATAACTCAAAACAACATATAATAAAACTGCAACCACCGCAAAAGAAACTATAAAACTAATCAGATTGATTACAATATTAGGAATAAACTTTAATCTGGGATGGGTATAATAAGGTTCACGATGTAGTCTTTCGTGAATATTCTGTTTTACTATTTTGATTTTCTTTTTGATAGCAAGGCTTTTTAAAGATACTCATTTTAAGTACTCTAAAGTACCTAATTAAATCAACATAATCAATTAATCTGTACCTTTTTTAAAATAAAGCTAATATCAATTGCTTGATTTTAAAACTAATTTCACAAATTTTCTGCTTGAAAAATATTGATATCAAACATCCAATCGATATCATTTTTATACCATAATTGCCCCTCAGCAACATCAAGCGGGCAGTCAAAATTATTCGTATAAAGTGCGCCGGTTCCTAATCCTTGCGGCATAGAATTATGCTGTAAAAAAGTCCATTGTGCAATAGCATTTAATCCAATATTACTCTCTAAAGCCGAGGTAATCCACCATCCAATTCCATGCTTTTCAGCTAGCGAAATCCACTCTTGAGTACCTCGAAATCCACCGATAAAACTGGGCTTCAAAATAATGTATTGTGGTTTAATTTTTTGAAGTAATTGTTCTTTATCTGCCACTGTAAACACACCTATCAACTCTTCGTCCAGCGCAATAGGAAAAGGAGTCGTTTTACACAACTCTGCCATCCTGTCAGTGTTGTTTTTTTGAATAGGCTGTTCGATACTATGTAACTTAAATTCAGATAATTGATTTAATTTATCTAAAGCTAATTTTTCAGTAAAAGCACCATTCGCATCTACCCGAATCTCTACTTCTTCGGGGGTAAAATGTTGCCGAATAAAACGCAACAATTGGAGTTCTTTATCAAAATCTATAGCACCTATTTTGAGTTTAATACAACGGAAACCATCCGCTAATTTTTCTTCAATTTGCTGCTTCATAAATGACTCCTCACCCATCCAAACTAATCCGTTTATAGGAATCGATTTTGTGCCATTTGTAAAGTCGGAAGGAAAGAGTAAAAAAGGAGTTTCACTCGCTAAAGATTGAAACGCCATTTCCACTCCAAATTGTATCGAAGGAAACTCGATTAAAGCATCCCAAAGTTGGTCTTTTCCTAAATGAATATGAGCACAAGTCCATTGCAATTTCTCTTCATAATCCGGTCGGTCATCAATACTTAGACTTCTCAAAATACCGCACTCACCAATTCCCTTTTTACCATTTTGTTCTAAGATGATAAACCAGGTTTCTTTTTCGGTCATAATGCCACGAGAAGTTCCTGATGGTCGTTTGAAATTAAGAATATATTTGTGATAGGTTGCTTTCAAGAAATTATGAGTTAAGAGTTAATTTAAAAACGAGCAAACAATTTAATCTGTTTTTTGAATCTAATAAGAATCAAACTGTTTAAAAAAAGGCAACTATTTTGTTATCAATTTCAAGACTCTTTCAAAATTTTCATTTTGTATGCCAGCTTGCTTAAAAGTTTCGAAATCTATATTTATTTTTTGAGTCCAACTCAAACTATCAGTAACGTTTTGAGATTGGTATTCTTTATAAATGGTCTTAGCTGATTTGAAATTATCATTCAATAAATAAGCATGCGCTAAATTTAGTTGTATCAATAATTCTGAATCATCCAATTTCTCGCCTTCTTGAAGGAATTTAATGGCTTTTCCGTATTGTTTTGTCAACAAATAACTAGTTCCAATGGCGTTATAATCTAAAGCATTTGCTTTGCCGTCATTAATAATTATTACCCATTTAGTAATTGCTTCACCGTGCTTTCCTTGTTTAGCCAAAGCCGTTGCTTGTTTGCGTAAATCCGAATAAGTGGCGTTAGAAAGTCCTGTTTCACCAAAACAGCTATTACCAAAATCCTTGAAAGCTTTAGAACGTTCTATAGCCAACAATTTTTGAAACTCCTGAAATGTGTATTTGTTTTGAATTTTATCGAGAATACAAACGCAAAAATCATCTGAATTAGTCATTTTTTGTGCCAAATTCGAAGTCTTACATTGTTCAATTATGGATTTTCTGTTTTCGACAGTCCAGCCTTTACTGAGTTTAGTATCGACCCAAGGAACAATTTCTAAAATGATTTTCTGCTTCATAATCCAATTCTTGCTTTCAAAACCAAACCAAATAGCGTTTGAATTTAGTTTTAAACAAGTTGATTTATCTACAGAAAGACGTTTGGCATCTTTACTGACCGGCGTATCTTGGACCAAACAAGCTTCATCGGTCTTTCCTGTTTTCTTATAATCCGAAGCCAGCGTCCCGTTTGAAAAAATAGCATATTTACAAGTATCATCTCCCGAAATTTTTGACAGAATAAAAACGGCTCCAGCAGAACCTTGACTAATTCCTGTTGGATCCGGAATGGCTTTTAAAACCGATACTAAACTGCCGGCCATTTGCTGATTTTCGTCTAAAAGTGTGATTCTGTATACAATTTCAGTGGTTCCTGTAGGCAAATCATCTGATTTTATAACGATTCGGTCTCTGGCTGAAACAACAATCTCTTTGGTCGTGGCGCGTTCTTTGTCCCAATACCCGTCTTTTTGTGAGAAAACAATGGTTGAAGTAAACAGCAATAACAATACAATAACGAAATGCTTTTGTGGCATGATTGAAAAACGTTTTTTAAAAATGAACCAAAAAGGTAATTGGGTAGTTATAGCCTAGCCCAGATAGTAGTAAAAATCCTTTATTGCCTGCGTTCGGCAATAAAGATTGTAAAGAATAGCTTGATTAAGATCCTAATTTTTGACGATAAAATTTATAATTCTATGGAATCTCCTATTTCGAGCAACATTAAATCTTTCCCTTTGTCGAAAAATTTCTTGATGGCTTCCTCGTGATTGATTTTGATGTAACCAAAGGTATCATAATGAATTCCGAGAATTTTATCGCACTCCACAAAGTCTGAAGCGATAATGGCGTCATCGATATCCATGGTGAAATTATCGCCAATTGGGAAGATTGCCAAATCTAATTTGGTGCGCATCGGGATGAGTTTCATGTCCATCGTAAGCGCTGTATCTCCAGCAATATAGATGTTTTTGTGCTCGCCTTCGATGACAAAACCACCTGGATTTCCTCCATAATTCCCATCGGGAAAAGAACTGGAATGAATGGCGCTGACGTATTTTACTTTTCCAAAGTCAAAATTCCAACTTCCACCGTGATTCATAGGATGGGTTTGAAATCCTTTTTTGGCATAATAACCGGCAATCTCAGCATTTGAAACGATTACTGCATTGGTTCTTTTGGCAATAGCTTCAACATCTAAAATATGATCGCCGTGTGCGTGTGTCAGGAGAATAAAATCAGCTTTCAACGTATTAATTCCAATGTGATTGGCTTGTGGATTTGCCGAAATATAAGGATCAACCAAAATGTGTTTTCCACTTACTTCGATACCCAAAGAGGCGTGACCGTAAAATGTTATTTTCATTGTTTTTATTTAAAAAATGGAACAAATTAATTTTGACTCTTCAATTATTTTTTTGGTTTAAATTGTACTAATATCGATTGACAATCAAATCCGAAAAAAAGAAAATCATACACAAAGCCAATAGCACAGAAAGCGCAAAAGTACTTAAGGCTACTTTTTTTAATTCTGGATCTAATGCTCTAGTATCTTGGTTTTTATAAACGTTTACCAAATGTTTAGTTAAAGGAATATAAGCGATTAAAAACAAATATTGATCAAAATGAAAATCGCTTAGAAGAGCAAAAACCAGAATCAAAACCATTGCTGCAACTATCAGAAAGTAATGATATATTTTAGCATTTGCCGCTCCCATTTTTACTACAAGCGTGTTTTTTCCCGACTTTCTATCGGATGCTTCATCTCGCATATTATTTAGGTTCAAAACGGCAACACTCAAAAATCCGATGGCGGTCGCAGGTAAGATTAACACTAAATCCAGTTGTTTAGAATATAAAAAATTGACTCCCAAAGTACTTACTAAACCAAAAAATACGAATACAAATACATCGCCAAAACCGCGATATCCATATGCTGAATTTCCAACAGTGTATCGAATTGCAGAGGCGATAGCCAAAATTCCCAAAACCAAATAAAATAAAGAATACCCCAAATTCGTATCTCTAAAGGCATAATAAATTAATATAATCGCTGAAATCAGCGTTAGCACCGATGTAAGAATTATTGCGCGCTTCATAGATTCCGGTGAAATAACACCACTCTGAATAGCACGTTTTGGACCAACTCTGTCTTGGTTATCGGTTCCTTTCATTCCGTCACCATAATCATTGGCAAAATTGGACAGAATTTGCAAGCCAAGTGTCGTTAATATAGCAAACCCAAAAAGTCTCCAATTGAAAACTTCAGTTGGTGTGAGCACATTATCTGTTGGGTGTGCCAGTGCATACATACTTCCCACTATGATTCCGGAAACGGATAAGGGCAATGTTCTTAATCGTGCGGCTTCAATCCAATGTTTCATTTTCTTTTTTATTAAATTGTTTATTCGTTTTAAACAGCATCACATCCAGTTGCTGTCAGACGTTTCTATTTCGTATAACCAAAGGTTTACGTATTGTTTTATTTTTGTAAAATCACCCAACTGAAAAGCAACATTACCTCCGGCGGTATGCAAAATTACCGAACCAATATTTAGGCTTTTATGCCAAAACAATTGCGTGGTGGTAATTGCTTGAATCTTGCTTGGTTCTATAATTTCATTACTGATATCCCAAGCACCACTTTGCTTGATTATGAAATCATCCGTTATGAAAAGCCTGTTGTTTTTAAATTTAAAAAACTGAATCAAACCAACAAAACCAACATAAGCCGGAACCCAATAATCAATAGTGGGAAGCTGAGCAATGATAAAACTCCTCATCAAATAAAACACAAACAAAGGTAATCCTATTGTGATAAAAATCGAAAAAATAAGTTTGCGAAAATTGGGTTGTAATTGCACTCCTTTTTCGGGGATTTTATGAAACAACAACTTCAATATCGCATGCTGTTCTGCGACGTTGCAAACCGGAATTTCAATAGCGGATTTACGTTCTTCTTCTTCGCCGCTGGTGGCTTGTTTGATTTTTATTTCTAGAATATTCATTTTCTTCTGAAAATAATTACTCGTAACTGTAGTAATTTGGACTTTTTCGGGTTTTATAATCGTGCTTTTGGTATTCAACAAGCCAAACGAAAGTAGTAATGATCCTTTTTGTCTTGTAATTTTATAATCGAAATAGCGAAACACAATTCGGACCACATTAACAATCAAAACAATTCCAAACAAAAATACGATTGAAATTAAAACCGTTTGCAATACCAGATTAGCATCAATATATGCCCCTACTTTTTCATTATCGATAACCTTATTATCACCAAAATGATTCAGATTTTCATAAATTGTAGTAAAAAACACCAGCAATAAAGCAATACTTTTTTCATAATTTGAAGTTATTCCCACTTTCAACAAACTGAGAAAACTTATTTTTATAAAAGGATGCTCTTCAATAGTAATTTTTTCCTCAGGTATTGCATCCTGTATAGTATCGGTAGCGAGAAAACTTGTTTTTGTCTCATTGTCTAACAAACGAGATTTTAATGCTAAAGCCAATTCGTGAGAAATTGCTTTTATAGAACCTTCTTTTTTATTCGTTCCGGCGGTATCAACAGCTAATTCATAAACACCTATTATTTTTTGAATAAAAGACTGATTGATGTTTACTTGTTGAATTTTATTAAGCTGAATAGCCGTTTTGGTTTTGTTAAAAACGCCTTCGGTAATGACAAATTCCTCGTTTTTAGCATCCAAAAAGAAAGTGAAATTTAAGTATTTTAAATACGAAACAACACCAATTAATCCAAACAGTCCGAAAACGCCCAGAAATAAATACCATTTATTAACCTCGTCAAACTTGAAAATCCAAATTACCAAGATGGGCCAAAACGCTCTTGCATATTGCTGAAGCGCATAAAAAAACATAACCCAAATTCCAACTATGGATTGCCGTTGTGGCTGACTAAAATCGGCTTTCATTAGAGTTGTTTTTGAATTTTTCCCATTACTAATTGTTTGATGTTTTCGGCTTGCTCTTTTTCAATTCCGGGAATCTCCAGGTCGCTGGAACTTCCTCCTGCTGTAAAGATTTGAATTTTTGCCAAGCCAAAATAACGAGAAATCATTCCTTCATGTAAAGCGACATGTTGTATTCTGTTATAAGGAATTATAGTTGTATTCAGAGCAATAACTCCCTGCCTGAAAAGCACATCGTGTTCTCTGAAAGCAAATCCTTTTTTCCTGAATCCAAGGACAGAAAACCCAATTATCAAAGCAAAAAGTATTGGTTCCGCTACTCCTAAAATAAACCAAATCCTCCCTGAAAACAACTCTGGTTTCATAACCAAAAAAAGTATCGGAGCCAAAATAAGCAGTCCGATAATCAATACCAAATTAATTATAACTACCTTAAAATATTTTGAATCTAATTTTGAAAACAGCACTTCTTCAAATTTAGGAAGCTGTGTTGTTTCTATAGTTTCATTCGTAAAATTCTCCATTTATAAATTTTAGTTTTAACCATAATATACATTCGATTTGATTCTATTCTTTAGAACATAAACACAAGAACTGTTCTTTAAAATTAAATTATGGCAACCATTTTTTCTCAAAATTCGGTTTTCTTTTCTCCAAAAAAGCATTTCTGCCTTCTTTGGCTTCTTCGGTCATGTAAGCTAAACGGGTTGCTTCTCCGGCAAAAACCTGCTGCCCTACCATTCCGTCATCGGTAAGATTCATAGCGAATTTCAACATCTTGATAGAAGTTGGTGATTTTGCCAAAATTTCTTGCGCCCATTCATAAGCTGTATCTTCTAATTCTGCATGCGGAATAACTGCATTTACCATTCCCATATCCATAGCATCTTGCGCAGAATAATTACGTCCTAAAAAGAAAATTTCACGGGCTTTTTTCTGTCCGACCATTTTAGCTAAATACGCCGAACCATAACCGCCATCAAAACTAGTCACATCAGCATCTGTTTGTTTAAAAATAGCGTGTTCCTTACTGGCCAATGTCAAATCGCAAACCACATGCAAACTGTGTCCGCCACCTACAGCCCAACCAGGAACTACAGCAATAACAACTTTTGGCATAAATCGAATAAGTCGTTGTACCTCTAATATATTCAAACGGTGTTGTCCGTCGTCCCCAACATATCCTTGATGTCCGCGAGCGTTTTGATCGCCTCCACTACAAAAAGAATACACTCCATCTTTAGAAGAAGGACCTTCTGCCGAAAGTAAAACTACACCTATAGACGTATCTTCCTGCGCATCGTAAAATGCCTGATACAATTCAGAAGTGGTTTTTGGACGAAAAGCATTACGCACATCAGGTCTGTTGAATGCGATTCTGGCTACACCATTGCATTTTTTATATGTTATATCCTCAAATTCTTTGACAGTTATCCAATCCATTATAATCGATTTTAAATTATTTAGCGTAAAAATAAATCATTTTTTACATTTTATCTATTCTATTTAAGAGAAGCTTAAGGTAATACTCCTCTTATTAAAGCCTAAAATATGTTAAAAAAACAAAAAAAATCAGGAAATTAATCAAAGACAATTGAATTAATTATTATCTTTAATCATGTTAATCAATAGAATATGACCTAAATTCAATTTGATTTACATTGGAGATTTTTCACTGATTTATTAACCTTAAAAAAACTTTTTTGATTCTATTTAAAAATTTTGTCGCTCCTTTTTCTACGGTAATAATAACTTATAAAAATATTTCAAATACCTCGACAAACGAGATAATGTTAAAATCATTTGCCCCAATAGCAAAAAAAATAAAGTAACACCACCTACGGTTAAAAATAAAATTCATTTTCTCGCTCAACTCCAAAGTTGCGCATAAAATAATTATTTTAGAGAAATGATTTTTTCAAAAGATACACAAAAACCTAAGGCTTTAATGTGAAATTGATTCGTAGCTACAAGTAAATGTTTGGACATTTAATGACAAACCGTTTATTAAAGTAATTTGCGCTTAAGTCAATACATTAAAATAGTATAGATCATACTATTAGCTATAAAAGCGAATAAATAACTTTGATTTGATTTTATTGTTTTTTTAGCCTTGCTGAAACAGCAGTAAAAAGAGAAAGACTAATCGTTATGATTAGTCTTTCTTTTTTTTATTCCTTAACAAGGTAAATTCCATCATCCTTTATCTCGATCAATTTTTCCCGATACAAAGCACCAATCGCTTTCTTGAAAGTTTTTTTGCTCATCTTCAAAACCGTTTTTATATCCTCCGGATGCGAATTATCAGTTAGACGCAAAAAACCGCGACTGGCTCTTAATTCGTCCATAATTTTTTCTGCATTCGGTTCTATACTTTGGTATCCTTGTATTTGCAAGGCAACATCTATCTTATTATCAGGTCGAATATTCTTGATATACCCGCGCATTCTATCTCCTGTACGAATCGCATCGTCATACACTTCGTCTTTGTACAACAACCCTTTATGACGCTCATTAATGATAACATTAATACCTATTTCGGTAATGTGCGAAACAATCAAATCAACCTCTTCCCCTTTTTCAACCGTTAACGCATCATTATTCAAAAACTGATTCGTTTTGCTTGATGCAACCAAACGATTTGTTTTTTCGTCCATATAAAGATACACCAAGTAGCGCTTTCCCTTTTCCATCGGACGCGCTTGCTCTTTAAAAGGCACCAAAATATCTTTCTCCATTCCCCAATCCATAAAAGCACCAATCTGATTGATGTAGTTCACACGCAAAAGTGCAAACTCATTCAACAAAATATAAGGTTCTAAGGTAGTAGCAACAGGACGTTCCTCATGGTCTAAATACACAAAAACAATAAGCTCCTCTCCTATCTCAAACTCGTTCGGCACGTATTTATTAGGCAGCAAAATGTCATGTATTCCTTCCGGATCTTTTTCGGGATTACCCAAAAACAAACCCACTTTAGTATCACGTAATATCGTTAACGTATTGTATTTTCCTATTTCAATCATTTTATTTCCATTTGTAAAGTGCAAATGTACGAAGATTGAAAATAGTAAATCAGTAAACCGCCTACAAAAAACAAGTCTAGAAATCAGCGTTTTTTTGTTCTGGGAGCAGACCCATCTGTTATTTCATCACCAGTCGTCCTGCTGTACGCAGTATCTTTTTTATAAACGCACTACTTTCAGAGTTCAAAACATCCAAAAGCTATTAAGCG
>ERZ1034361.649-NODE-649-length-21465-cov-6.650926_pt1 | contig 21465 bp, 17 predicted proteins | sample MGYA00520617_ERZ1034361 | MGnify/ENA primary metagenome ERZ1034361 (study PRJEB33736, sample SAMEA104284507) | Azolla filiculoides | biome: Urban; feature: Water surface; material: Ditch water | place: Netherlands | collected 2015-10-28 | depth 0-0.1 m ...
TTACTCCAAAGGCAAAATCAAATAATCTGTCCACTTAGTGTCACCTGCCGCTTTTTCAGGTGAAGGGATAAAACTCTCATTCCACCCTCCTCCTAACGCCTTAATCAACAAGACCGACGACAATAATTGCTCACCTTGCAATTGCAACGCCGTTTGTCGATTGGAAAGCATAGCGGTTTGCGCAGTCATCACGTTTAAATAACTCACGGTTCCTGCTTGATACTGATTGACCGTTAACGCTAAGGCTTGATTGGCGTAGTCAACTGCTTTATTTTGCGTTTCTTGCTCTTGCGCGAGAATACGAAGTGCAGAAACATTGTCTTCCACTTCTTGAAAACTGGTTAACACCGTTTGACGATATCCGGCGACACTTGCATCAAATAAATCAATGGTTTGTTTGTACTGCGCATTTTTTGCCCCACCATCAAAAATAGTCAATGCCGCGCCAGCGGGGCCTAATGCCCAATAACGACGCGCCAATGTAAAAAGTGAACTGATATCTGTGGTTTGAAAGCCATTGGTGGCCGCTAAATTTAAACTGGGATAATACGCCGCTTTTGCGACGCCAATTTGTGCATTGGCCGCGGCCATTTTACGCTCAGCCGCTGCAATATCGGGGCGACGCTCAAGTAACTGAGAAGGTAAATTCACTGGGATTTCTGGTGCTGCAACGTCCAGTGTTGATGCCGATATGGTTAATTCAGCAGGCGTCTTCCCAATTAACACCGCAATTGCGTGTTCTAATTTTGCCCGTTGTACGCCTAAATTAATGGATTGAGCGCGAATGCTTTCCAGTTGCGTTTGCGCCTGCATAACGTCACTTTTTGCCACCATTCCAACAGCGTAGCGATTTTGAATAATTGTCAGCGTTTTTTCATACGTGTTGACCGTTTCCTCAAGTAAATTTTTTTGAGAATCGAGTACTTTGATTTGAAAATAATTTTGCGCTAATGTTGCCTGTAAAGATAACAGTAACGCCTGCAGCGTTGCCGTACTCGCTTGCGCACTCGCCGTGTTGCTTTCCACTTTTCGGCTCACACTTCCCCAAATATCGGGTTCCCATGCCACAGCGGTTGCACTACCAAATAAATTACGCACACCCGGAATGGCGGCACTTTGCCCACTAGCTGCGTGAAAACGATTTGCACTGCCGGTAAGATTGATGAGTGGAAAAAAAGCTGATTGCGCAGATTGCACTAAATGCTGTGCTTGATGATACTGAGCCTGTGCTTGCATGATGGATTGATTCGCACTGGCAATTTGTTCTTCAAGGGCATTTAAACGCGCATCGTGAAACACTTCCCACCAATTGGTAGGAAGGACACTGTCGAGCGGCTGCGCGGCTTTCCAACCAGCCACTTCTTTAAACTCACTGCTCACAATTGCCTCAGGGCGCACATAATCCGGTCCCACCACGCAGGCACTCAATGGCACACTAAGGCCAAGTACGAGCCATTTTTTTAAACGATCTGTCATGAAGCCTCTTTAAAAACTCAAACGACACGGGAAGTCAAAAAGCGCCCCGCACACCATAAACGAAAACGATCTAAATACAAATACACCACAGGTGTTGTGTAAAGCGTGAGTAATTGACTAAAAATTAACCCACCCACAATAGATATTCCCAGCGGTTGACGTAGCTCTGCGCCATAACCGGTACCTAGCGCAAGCGGCAGCGCACCAAACAAAGCCGCGAGCGTTGTCATTAAAATCGGGCGAAAACGCAAAGAGCAAGCCTCAAAAATGGCATCAGCAGACGAAAGGCCGTGTTGTCGCTCAGCATCCAGCGCAAAATCAATCATCATAATGGCATTTTTCTTCACAATACCAATAAGTAAAATGACACCAATTAACGCAATAATACTAAATTCACTATCACACGCCATCAATGCGAGCAACGCCCCAACGCCTGCAGAAGGTAGCGTTGATAAAATAGTCAGTGGGTGAATATAACTTTCATAAAGCACACCTAGCACGATATAAATAGTAATAAGCGCACCTAAAATCACGAAAGGTTGATTTTTGAGTGATTCTTTAAAGGCTTTCGCAGATCCTTGAAAACTGCCCTGTACACTATTGGGTACACCGATGTCGTGCATGGTTTGCTCAATGATTTGTGTTGCCGTTGATAACGCCACACCCGGTTTTAAATTAAACGACAGTGTCGACGCGGCAAATTGCCCTTGATGATTCACGCTCAGTGGTGTGCTGGTAGGTGCAAAACTTGCCATAGCAGACAGGGGCACTTGATGTGACTCAATACGCTCACCCGTTGATACGCGCATTGTTGCTGGCACGTGGATATATAGATAATTAAGCGCTTCGGGACTTTGCCAATATTGCGGTGCAAGCTCCATCACCACGCGATATTGATTGAGTGCGTTATAAATGACCGATACCTGCCGCTGTCCAAACGCATCATTGAGCGTGGCATCAATCATATCTTGCGTCACACCGTAACGCGCCGCCAATTCACGATTGACCACCACGCCAATTTGCTGTCCTTTATCTTGCTGATTACTACTCACATCGCTAAATTGGGGTAATTTGGATAAGGCGGCCACTAATTTAGGCATCCACTCGCGCAGTAAATTCAACTCATCTGATTGCAGTGCATAGTCATACGACCCATTCGAAGGACGTCCGCCTATACGTAATTCTTGAGCGGGAAACATGTGTAAATTGGCACCGGGAATGCGTTTGACATTCTCACTTAGGCGCATCATGACTTTTTCAATCGGATCGCGCTCACTATGCGGTTTTAATACAATAAAAATTCGGGCAGTATTCCCACTTGAACCAGCTCCACTAAAGCCCGCTACATTTTGCACCGCCCTATCCTTGAGGATAATATCTGAAAATTCGGACAGTTTTTTTTGTAGCGCTAAAAACGATGTCCCTTGATCGCTTTGAATTTCACCAATTAATCGACCACCATCTTGCGAGGGGAAAAACCCTTTATCAATCACGCCGTATAAATAAATATTGAGACCAATAGTACCCGCTAAAATGACCAGCATAGTGCGACTATGACGCAGTGCCCAGCGTAGCGATTTTTCATAAGTTTTCTGTAAAAAGTCGAACGCATAGCCAATGCCACGATAAATACAGCCATGTTTTGGCACGTCATCGCCTAGCCATCGCGCACAAAGCATAGGTGTTAACGTTAGCGAAATCAGCAGGGATACCAGCACTGCCGCAGACAACGTGACCGCAAACTCACGAAATAAACGTCCGACAATCCCGCCCATCAGCAATATCGGTAAAAATACGGCTACTAGCGATACACTCATCGCAAGCACGGTAAAACCCACTTCTTTAGCGCCAAGCAGCGCAGCGTTTAGCGGTTTCATGCCATTTTCTATATGCCGATTGGTATTTTCAAGCACCACAATCGCATCGTCTACGACAAATCCGGTTGAAATAGTGAGCGCCATCAGCGTTAAGTTATTGAGGCTATAGTGAAAAAAATACATCACGCCACAAGCACCAATCAGCGATACAGGTACGGCAATAATAGGAATCAATGCAGAGCGAAAATTACGCAGAAAGACCAGTACAACAAGCATCACCAGCCCAATAGCAATAAGTAAACTGTGCTCCACTTCTTGAATCGATGCGCGAATACTCATAGAACGGTCTACAACTACTGACAATTCAATGCTCGTCGGAATGGTTGCACGCAACTGTGGAAGTTGAGCAAGTACCTCATCAACGGTCTGAATTACATTGGCCAGCGGTTGTTTTTTAATGATTAATAAAACCGATGGCTTACCGTTTTTCAATCCCGTATTACGCAAATCTTCAACGGAATCCACCACATTACCTAAATCACTGATTTTAATGGCCGCCCCGTTTTGATAACGAACTATAAGCGGTTCATAATCAATCGCTTTACGCGCTTGATCATTCGCTTGAATTTGCCAGCGTTGATTAGCATCTTCTATTACGCCTTTAGGTGCGGTGACATTGGTATCTGTAATGGTTTTGCGGACGTCTTCAAGTCCAACGCCATAATGACTCATTGAATTAGGATTGAGTTCCACGCGGACAGCTGGCAACGCCGCACCTGCAATTTGTACTTGGCCAATTCCTGAAATTTGCGAAATTTTCTGCGCGAGTACCGTTGAAGCGACATCGTACATTTGTCCGCGACTCAGGCTTTCTGACGTGAGCGCTAAAATCAAAATTGGGGAATCCGCTGGATTATCGCGTCGATAAGACGGGCGACTGGGCATATTACTAGGCAGTAAACTCGCGGCGGCGTTAATGGCGGCTTGAACATCACGACAGGCGCCGTTAATGTCGCGCGTTAAATCAAATTGCAATGTAATTTGCGTGCTACCCATTGAGCTACTGGACGTCATTTCATTCACGCCTGCAATACGTCCAAGTGCCCGTTCAAGTGGCATAGCAACCGATGTTGACATCGTTTCAGCACTGGCTCCCGGTAATTGTGCTTGCACATTCACAGTAGGAAAGTCCACTTGCGGCAACGACGACACCGGCAAATTCAAAAACGCTAACATCCCCGCTAACGCGATAGCGAGCGTGAGTAAACTAGTGGCAACAGGGCGATGAATAAATAGTGCGGATAAATTCATCGTTTTTTCCCTATTTGCGTCACTGTTTTCGATAAACTATCCATCCAAAGATAAATCACGGGCGTTGTGTAGAGTGTCAATAATTGACTCAGCAGCAAACCACCCACCATCGTAATCCCTAAAGGATGGCGAAGTTCACTTCCAACACCAGAACCTATCATTAACGGCAGTGCACCAAGTAATGCCGCTAGCGTGGTCATTAAAATGGGTCGAAAACGCAGCAAACACGCCTGAAAAATCGCCTCCCTTGGCGACAATCGCTGATTGCGCTCTGCATCAAGAGCAAAGTCAATCATCATAATGGCGTTTTTCTTCACAATCCCAATCAATAAAATAATGCCGATAATGCCGATAATATCGAGATCATTCCCTGAAATAATCAACGCGAGTAATGCCCCAACGCCCGCTGAAGGCAATGTCGATAAAATGGTGACGGGATGAATATAACTTTCATAAAGCACGCCTAGCACGATATACACGGTGATAATCGCGGCGACAATCAGCCATACCGTATTATCCAGCGACGCTTTAAACGCTAAAGCCGCGCCTTGATAAGTCGTGCGAATACTCAGTGGCAGTTCAATGGCTTGTTTGGTTTTCTCAATCGCTTTCACGGCATCACCCAAAGACACATTAGGCGCGACATTAAACGAGATACTCGCCACGGGAAATTGATCTAAATGATTAATGGAAAGTGGCGTGGATCGCTCCGACATCTCTGCAATGGCTGAAAGGGGAATTTGCTTGCCATTACTTGAAGGAATCCGCAATTCATTGAGCGACTGCGGCTGCATTTGCGCCTCAGGACTGGCTTCAAGGACAACGCGATATTGATTGGATTGCGTGAATATCGTTGAAACAAGACGCTGCCCATACGCACTATAAAGCGTATTATCAATAGCTTGTGTGCTGACGCCAAGGCGACTTGCGGTACTGCGATCAATATTGACATACACTTGCCGCCCTTGATCTTGCACGTCACTGGTTACCTCAGCAAATTCGGGTTGCTGAGCCAATTCATCCACTAAACGATGCGTCCAAGTATTCAAATGCGCAATATCAGGACTTTCTAGCGTAAATTGATACTGCGTGCCACTCACGCGATTTTCCATGGTCAAATCTTGGACAGGCACTAAATACAGTTTTACATCATTGAGTTGGGCTAAAGGGGGTTTTAATCGCGCGATAACATCACTCGCGCTGATTTTTCGCTCGTCTTTGGGTTTTAAATTGATTAAAAAACGCCCCGCATTCGGCGTAATATTCACGCCATCTACACCAATAAATGACGATAAACTTTCTACCGCGTCATCGTCGAGAATCGTCTTAGCCAATTTTTGTTGATAATCACGCATTGCATCAAATGATACATTCTGCGGCGCAATGGAAAAGCCTTGAATAATGCCGGTATCTTGCGTGGGGAAAAACCCTTTAGGAATAAAAATATACAGCGACACCGTCAATGCAACCGTGATGAAAAACACGGTCATCGTGAGTTTTTGAAAACGCAGTACCCACGTTAAACTGCGGCCATATACCGCAATAATGCGATCAAACCAATCAGTTTTCTCTGGATGATGTGAATGGGGGCGTAGGATTTTTGCGCACATCATCGGTGTGAGCGTGAGTGACACCACCGCTGAAATTAAAATTGCAACCGCGAGCGTAATCGCAAATTCACGAAATAATCGCCCGACAACATCGCTCATAAACAAAAGTGGAATCAACACAGCAACAAGCGAGAATGTCAGCGAAATAATGGTGAACCCAATTTGCTCAGAGCCTTTTAACGCCGCTTTGAGGGGAGATTCGCCTTTTTCAATATAGCGTGAAATATTTTCAATGACCACAATCGCATCGTCAACGACAAACCCTGTCGCAATAGTGAGCGCCATTAGGGTTAAATTATTAATACTAAAATCTGCTAAATACATCACTGCAAACGTACCAATTAACGATAGCGGCACCGCAATACCGGGAATAATCGTTGCTGGCAGATTTCGCAAAAACAGAAAAATCACCATGATGACCAGCGCCACCGACAGCAATAATTCAAATTGCACATCATGTACCGAAGCGCGAATGGTCACTGTGCGATCGGTTAGCGGCAGCACTTCAATATTGAGTGGCAAGGCGGCTTGCAATTTTGGCAGTAAATTTTTAATATTATCAACAACCTCAATCACATTCGCCCCGGGTTGGCGTTGGATATTTAAAATAATCGCTGATTTTTCATTTGCCCATGCTGCAAGGCGTTTATTTTCCACGTCATCGATAATCGTTGCGACGTCAGCGAGTTGGACGGGAGCGCCATTTCGATAAGTGACGACTAATTTTCGATAATCCTCTGCTGAGCGAAGTTGATCATTACTATCAATAATCGCTGAGCGCAACGCGCCATTGAACATCCCTTTTGGCTGATTTACATTCGCGGCTGAAATCGTGCTACGCACATCTTCTAAACTCAATCCATACGCAGACAGCGCTTGATGATTGGCTTGAATGCGTACCGCTGGACGCTGACCACCACTAATACTGACCATTCCAACGCCTGAGAGCTGCGCAATTTTTTGAGCAAGGCGTGTATCAACTAAATCTTCCACTTTAAATAACGGCAACGACTGCGAACTAATCGCCAGCGTCATAATAGGCGTATCAGCGGGATTGACTTTGCTGTAAACAGGCGCTTGTGGCAAATCTTTAGGCAAAAAGTTTGTCGCAGCATTAATAGCTGCTTGCACGTTTTGTTCTGCAATATCTAAATTCAAATTTAAATTGAATTGCAAGGTAATCATCGACGCGCCACCCGAACTACTCGAGGACATTTGCGTTAAACCGGGCATTTGGCCAAATTGACGCTCAAGGGGTGCTGTAATCACTGATGTCATCACGTCAGGACTGGCGCCGGGATAAAGCGTTATGACTTGAATGGTCGGGTAATCGACTTGTGGTAAGGCTGACACGGGCAGTAAACGATAAGCCAGTGCGCCAATAAGCAGCATCGCCACCATTAACAGCGAGGTTGCAACGGGGCGCAAAATAAAGAGCTTTGAGGGATTGAATGCCGCTGAAGGGGAATGTGAAGAAGTCATTTAGTGTTTTTTTGTGCGCTTTATGATTTAACGTGAGTGATTATCAAGCATTAGCACTACGGATTGCAATGGCTCGAAATAGCGTCTTGTTTCAATTAAACTCAACAAGACAAATGCGCTAAATATTGATAAAGCAAAATAATAATCGTTATGTCGAGTGCTATGTCACTGTTTTTACGTTCATTTTACTTTTCACTGTCGCTACACTGCTCGAAAAGAAACACGGGTTGCCTGTATGCTGTTTTTAGAGCAATAATCAAAATCTAAATACCTTGCATGTTTAATCTCAAAACACAAAGCATGATAATGATAATTGGATAATAATGGGGTGGGTATGTGTTTATGATGGACGATTTGTCATTGACCATGCACGATCAATAAACGCGGGATCTTGTGCTGTTTGCGTGCAGAGAAATCGTGCATCAGGATAAATGCCAATACGCCCTAAATCAAGTCTATCGGCATCCCAGCAAGTTTGCACAGTCACATCCGCTACGGTGAGTCCATGACTATGCAAAGCAAGCGCCTCGCAAAGCAATTCAAACCCATTATCATCTAAATCAAAGAGTTTTCCGCGCAAATCGTGTGCAAACGTTACCGCGCGTTCGCCGTGCGCTGAGTCGTTTTTATCGGATCCGCGTAGCGGGTGATGGAGTGGTGCGCGTTGTGAATCATGCAATACCGAAAATAAAGTCACCACATCAAGGCGAGCTTTTTCTTTCTTTGCTATTTTCAAACCAAAATATTGGACGCGTGACCAATGTGCAATACCATGCACACCATATAAATCTAAACGAAACTGATGTCGGATATATTCAAAAAGTTTTCGATTCAATTGATTGCACTCTACGATAAATGAATGAAATTAATTCAGTATATCAAATTTACCGACATTAGCGCTGCCCGCCAGAGAATAAACGATAAGCTGGATTGTCAGATTCCTCATCAAAATTAAAGCCTAATGCATTTAAGCAAGCATGAAAGTTTTTTTGTTGTTCATGCTCCATTTGTAGGCCAATTAAGACCTTTCCAAATGCAGCACCATGATTTCGATAATGGAATAAACTGATATTCCAGCGTCCACCTAATTCGGTCAAAAAACTTAGCAAAGCACTTGGACGTTCAGGAAATTCAACGCTATAAATAACTTCATTTAACGCATGTGGCGTATGCCCTCCCACCATATAACGAATATGTTCTTTTGCTAAATCATTAGCGGTCATATCAACAACACTAAAATCATTTGCCTGTAAATGGGTAATTAACGTGGCACGATCACTTAGTTGACCACTACTTGAAATACCCACAAACACCTGAGCCTGCGCTGCATCGAAATAGCGATAATTAAATTCCGTAAGATTACGTCCATCAAGAAGCTGACAAAATCTAAGAAAGCTGCCTGCCACTTCTGGAATAGTCACCGCCAGCAAAATTTCTCGATGCTCACCAACTTGAGCGCGTTCAGCAACATAGCGCAAACGGTCAAAATTCATATTCGCGCCACTATCGATGGCAACAAACGTTTGATTGACGATGGCATTTTCCTGCGCATATTTTTTTAAACCAGCGATGGCTAATGCGCCAGCGGGTTCAGCAATGGAGCGTGTATCATCAAAAACATCTTTGATAGCGGCGCAAATTTCGTCTGTGCTAACGGTTATGATTTCATCGACATATTTTTGCGCCAGCGCAAAAGGAATAGCGCCCACTTGTTTTACGGCAACGCCATCAGCAAATAATCCCACTTGATTGAGAATAACGCGCTCGCCCGCTTTTAATGCTTGATTTAAACAATCTGAATCTTCTGGCTCAACGCCGATAATTCTAATATCGGGGCGAACAAATTTGGCGTAAACAGCAATACCAGCAAGTAATCCACCGCCACCAACAGGGACAAAAATCGCATCTAAATGCCCAGTGTGTTGACGCAGAATTTCCATTGCTACGGTGCCTTGTCCTGCAATGACGTCTTCATCATCGTAAGGATGAATGAAAACGCGCCCGAGTGTTTTTGCCATTTCTGACGCATAGGTGTAAGCCTCGCTATACGAATCACCAAATGACAGAATATCTGCGCCCATGGCTTTAACAGACTGACTTTTAATTTCCGGTGTGGTGGTTGGCATCACAATCAATGCACAAATGCCTAATTTTTGAGCCGCTAAAGCAACACCTTGTGCGTGATTGCCCGCCGAAGCAGCAATGACACCGCGTGTTTTTTCTTCTTGGCTTAGCATCGCCATTTTGTTGTACGCGCCACGTAATTTAAACGAGAAAACAGATTGCAGGTCTTCACGTTTTAACAATACATGATTTTGTGTGCGCTTAGATAAACTACGTGCATAGTCGAGTGGCGTTTCGATGGCCACGTCATAAACACTTGCGCGTAATATTTTTTCAATATAGCGTAAAGGCATAGGGTTTAATTCTTTGAAAAAGAGCGGGTTAAAATAACATCAATATTTTATTTATCAAGCCCAATAAAATCCCATATTTGATGCGAAATGGTGACATTCGTCGAATCAATTTCAGGCGCACCATTTGGGTAATTTTGCTCGTAAACGCGCTTTGCATCTTTGGCGAGTTGCGGCATATTGAGTTGAGTGTAGGACTCTTGCAAAATTTCAAGCGCTTGCGGCACCGCAATCGTGCGATCATATTTATCAATAACCGTATTTGCGCGATTTGCTGCGGCAATGTAGGCACCGCGTTTCATGTAATAGCGTGCAATATTAATTTCGTGCATTGCTAAGTTATTTCTTAACGAAACGGTACGTTGTTGAGAGTCGGCAACATAATGACTTTGCGGAAAACGGCGCATTAATTCAGCAAAATTTTCTAGTGCATCGTTTGCGAAGGCTTGATCACGCTGAGAGGTATCTGTTGGCAAAAAACGATCAATAAAACTAATGCCACGATTGTAATTGATAAGGCCTTTTAGGTAATACGCATAATCAACGTGCATATCGCGCGGATAGGTTTTAATAAAACGATCTGCTGCCGCTAATGCGGCCTCTGCATCATTATTTTTATAATAAGCGTAGGCGCTGTCGAGTTGCGTTTGTGGCGCGGCATTATCAAAGGGATAGCGTGCTTCTAGTGCCTCATAGTACTTAATAGCTTTATCATAATTACTGCCTTCAATAGCTTCCTTTGCATTGGTTCGGAACTTTTCTGCGCTCCATCCCGTATAATCTTCATCAGATGAGCTGCTGTCACCAAAACTTTTTAGGGTTTCACACCCCGACAAAGCAGACAGCGAAAGAATTAACAAACAAGCGACGCGAAATTTCATAGAATAGAGTACATTTGTGTGAGATTTTAAATGGCTTATGCCAAAAAATAGACATTACCCCCTAAAACGGGTAAGTCAGCGAATTGATTGGTGTGAGTATAACTGAACAACGGGTTACACGAAATAGGTGTTATGACAGATTTAACAATAGAAGTTCCTTTTGATATGGCAGGCATGCGTTTAGATCAAGCCTTAGCAGAATTATTTAGCGATTATTCGCGTAGTAAACTCCAAACGTGGGTCAAAGCAGGACGCGTACAAGTAAATGGTAAAAGCTTAAAACCCAAAGATAAACTTGAAGGAGGCGAAGTCATTACACTTAATGCAGAAGCTGAAGTGGTCATTGATGCCAAGCCTGAAAATATCCCTTTAGATATTATTTTTGAAGATGACCATATTCTTATTTTAAATAAACCTGCAGGATTAGTGGTTCATCCTGCCATTGGTAACTGGAGTGGGACGCTTTTGAATGCGCTTTTACATCATGCACCGCTGCTTGAAACATTGCCACGCGCCGGCATTGTGCACCGTATTGATAAAGATACCAGCGGGCTACTGATGGTAGCAAAAACGCTCCAAGCGCATAACCATTTAACCGAGCAACTTCAAGCGCGTGAAATTCATCGTGAATATCAAGCCATTACCCATAACCGCATGATTGCAGGCGGCACTATTGACGAGCCTATTGGTCGACATCCAACAGATAGACTGCGTTACGCTGTGCGTGATAATGGAAAAGAAGCCGTCACGCATTATCGAGTAATAAACCGATTTAAACGCCACACCCATATCCAAGTCAAACTGGAAACCGGTCGCACGCATCAAATTCGTGTGCACATGGCGCATGTTCGTTTCCCACTGCTTGGCGACCCGCTTTACAGTGGACGTTTTCAATTACCTGCGGATTGCAGCGAAGAATTTGAAAAAGTGCTGCGTTCATTTAGACGACAAGCATTGCACGCGGCAAAACTCGGTTTAATTCACCCCGTGACGGATGAATATATGGAGTGGGAGCAGCCACTACCCGCAGATATGCTAAATTTACTCGCCGCACTCGCGCAAAACGATGAACAGCAACGTTAATCCATCCGCATTGATACGGCCGAATTGGGACGTTCCAGGCAACGTGCATGCTGTGATGACAACGCGTCATGCGCCTTCTTTTATGAATAATGCGGTGGCGCGTAGTGCGTATGGCGATTTTAATCTTGCCACGCATGTGGGAGATAATTTAACGCAGGTTCAAGAAAATCGACAACTGCTTGTTGACGCATTAAAGTTGCCTACGCCCCCTATTTGGCTTGAGCAAGTTCACAGTAATACGATTGTGAAAGCTGAAATAAACTCACTTAATTCAAGCGCTGACGCAAGTTTCAGCACTGAAAAAAATGCAGTGTGCGTGGTGATGACGGCTGATTGCTTGCCTGTGCTTATCTGTTCAATGGACGGTCAAAAAATTGCGGCTGTTCACGCAGGATGGCGCGGGTTAGCAAGTGGTATTATTACCCATTCCATTGAAGCATTAGCAACAAAAGAGGTGGTGGTTTGGCTTGGCGCGGCTATAGGCAAACAATGTTTTGAAGTGGGGGATGATGTACGCAATATTTTCATTCAAAAATCCACTGATTATGCAACGGCTTTTCAATCACACGAATCAAAATGGTTGGCCGATATTTATCAACTTGCCCGCGTAGAACTTGCACAATTAGGCATATTGAATGTGTATGGGGGTGAATTTTGCACAATGAGCGATGAGGATACGTTTTATTCATATCGACGTGATACACACACCGGACGTATGGCAACCTTGATTTGGCGTACATAGAAAATAGTCAAAAAAAATGCTCTCAGAAGTATAAATAATGAGAGCTTAGGAGATAGGTGAGGTCAAACTATGGCGCAGAAATATCTTTGTTGACCACATTATATGGGTATTTTAAATGCACCGCTATACGTTAAATGACGTATGCTTTTATCAACTTAAATGACATACACTCCCACCAGTAATCGCATTCATCATAGAGTTAAAATCCAGCTACTCACTTATATTTTTTATATGGTACACTAACGAAAAATTCTGATTTACAACAGGTTTTCAGTGATATTACGCTATGATTTATCATCTCAACACAGACAAGTAAATCATCAAACATTATAAAAAATAAAAATTTAGGATGTGACTGTGTCTATTGTTGTTCCTTCGGTTTTGCCTCGTTTATTGATTGTGGATGACAATCCAAGCATTATTCATTTACTCGCCACTATTTTCGCAGATGACTATAATGTGTCTTTTGCCACTAACGGACAAAAAGCGTTAGAACTGATAAAAAACGAAAAACCCTGCGTTATTTTGCTTGATGTGATGATGCCCGAACTAGACGGCTATGAGCTATGCAAGCAATTAAAAAGCGATCCTCAAACTGAAACTATCCCCATCATTTTTATCACCGCAAAATCCACTACTGAGGATGAAATTCAAGCGTTAAATCTAGGTGCTGCCGACTTTATTACAAAACCCATTAGCCCAACTATTGCGAAAATGCGGGTTAAAAACCAGATTAAACATGCGTACTCTCAAAAATTTAGCACAATAGCCATTGATTCACTCGCATTCGCCATGTTAATTGTCGATAGCCAAGGCACAGTAAATTATGCTAATGCGCATCTGTTAGATTTACTGGATACAAAAATAAAAGGGTTAGCCATTAAAAATGGACAATTAGTAGCAACTACGTTTAATGGCAAACAAAAGTTACACGAATTTATTCAAGCCGCCACACAATTTCCTGCTGTAAAAAACGCGATGTTTATTAATGAAGATAATCAAGCATGGCACGTGTTTATCACACCATTGCCCCCCACGCTATCCTTAACAAACACAATGCCAACTCCCCTCGCCCTTATCTATATTTCAAACGCAAATAATGCGTTTTCCGAGCTTGACATGATGGGTAAACTCTATGATTTAACGCCCGCCGAATTACGCGTTGCCTCAGCACTAGTAGCTGGAAAATCGCCTTCCCAATACGCGCATGAAGTCGGATTAACCATGAATACCGTACGCACACAATTAAAAAACTTATACAGCAAAACCTATACACATAGACAATCGGAATTAGTCGCTCTTTTAAGTAAAACCCCGCCACTCAAACTTTAATTATCTTTTTTGTTAGCACTAACAGAGTAAGCCGACAATAACCCCCTCTAGCAATGCCGTGTAAAATAGTTGATTACATTGATTTTATTATCAATGCAACAAAATCATTGAGCAATTATAGTCAATTAAAATACACAACGACTCAGTGAAAAAGAAACGTGGTCAGCTGTTTGCGTTGGACGCTGTTTATGTTGAGGTGGATTCATAAATCGAATTGCACAACGATGCTTTCCACCGCTGATTTCAACAAAATAGGGTTGTCTTTTATCGAGCGTCACAATGACTAATTGATTAGGTAAGGACGTGTCTAAGCTCACTTGAAAAAAACCTTCTTGCGCAATTTCTTGTGTCACTTGACAACTACTTCGAATAAAATCCAAAATTAAACGAATAGCAACAAACACCACAGTAAAGGATTGACTCCATTGATGCAAATCGTGTAAACAAGTCGATTCATCTTGACTGAGCCAATAATGAAATTCAGGTAAATCAAAAGAACATGTCCCGCCAGGAATGGCGCTACGCTGCATAATACTTTGAAATAAATCATCTTCACTGAGATGGGTACCAATTTTACCCGTCATGGCATACAACTGCAGACTCATTTGGTTTAATTGGGTTAAGATATCTTGTAATTTTATGGTATCTACATTGTGATTTGAGTTGACTGAAATTTTATTGAGTACATTAATATGCCGATCAATTTCTTTAAGTGTTTCAGACTTTAAATCATTACGTTTGAAAATAGCAATAATATCAAAAAAAATAATCAATGCCGCTCGTTTATCAATTATTGTTTTGCCTTGAAGGTGATGTTCAAACTGTGTAAATAACTGCTCGAGTCGAATAAAAACGCGTATGCGTTCATTAAGAGGAAATTCGTAAATAATGGAAGTATCGTTCACGACCGTGTTTTATCCTAAGAAAGGCTTAATGAAATATAGAAATTGTGCAGTGTTTTCACTTGCTGTGCAAGTAGTACACCATCTTTTGAATTATCTAAAATATCATTTGCGTTATTCCGCCTAAACTCAGCAGAAACCTGTGATGCTATAATCCTATCAATACTAGCAAAAGAGAGGTTATCACGTTTTTGAACACGTTCATGTTGCGTTTTTTTATCACAATCAACCACCAAAATACGATCAACAAACCGCTGTGACTGCGTCTCAAATAACAGCGGGATGCTTACAATACAATAAGGTACATCATGCAATAAATCGAGTTGCGTGGTTATTTCATTGAAAATCAACGGATGCAGTGCTGCCTCTAATTTTTTTTTTGATTCAACATCTGAAAAAATAAATTCTTTTAGGGCAGCACGGTTTAATTCGCCATTTTCGAGAAGTATTTCGCAACCAAAGAGCGCGATAAGGACAGCTAATCCTTGTTGATGCGGTTTGACGATCTGATGTGAAATCGTATCAGCATCTATAACAGGCACATGTAATTGTTCAAATAAACTCGATACCGTTGATTTACCACAACCAATACCACCTGTTAATCCAATTTTTAACATACAGCAAAATAAACTAAATCGTTGTTGAATTGACGACGACGGCTTCGCCCGTATTTGTTGTTAATTCAGCAATTCTTGCATTGTATTCATTCATTTTTTCAATTAACAAATCATTCGTATTAGCTAGGCGATTACCCATGATCACCATCATTTTTCCAGCAAATGAAGGATTTTCAATAATAAACTGCTCTAATTGAACGCGACTTTTAATTAAGACTAGCTTTGTATCTGAAATAGTTTTTGCTGATGCACTGCGTGGCCTATTTCGATAAATTGCCATCTCACCAAAGAAATCATATTGCAAGATAGTGGCTAAGGTGAATTCTTCACCGTTTCGATCGACATAAATTTCTACACCGCCATCAATGACGATATACATGACTTTCTCATAAGAGCCTTCTGTAAAAATAACAGTATTAGCTGGAATGTTAACTGTAGGTAACATGTAGAACTCCTAAAAATTAATAGTTAAGCACTGGGTACAAGAGAGTATTAATTGTCAGTAACCGCACCAAGAGATGCTGAATTTACTAACTTGGCATATTTGGCTAAAACACCTCTTGTATAACGTGGAATGGGCTGCTGCCATTTTGTTAAACGATGCGTGATTTCACTCTCCTCAACGTGCAGGGTTAACACATTATTTTCAGCATCAATAGTAATCGAATCACCATTTTCCACAATTGCCAATGCACCGCCTACAAAGGCTTCTGGCGTAATATGTCCCACAACAAAACCGTGAGTACCACCCGAAAAACGACCATCTGTGACCAGTGCTACGTCTTTGCCAAGTCCTTTACCCATAATGGCTGACGTTGGTGAAAGCATTTCGCGCATCCCCGGTCCCCCCTTAGGGCCTTCGTAGCGAATCACAATCACATCACCTTTGACTATTTCACCATTTAAAATAGCTTGAAGCGCCAGTTCTTCTGCATCAAATACCTTCGCATTACCGGTAAAACATAATCCTTCTTTACCTGTAATTTTAGCCACTGACCCTTCTTTTGCTAAATTACCATACAGCACCACCAAATGACTATCTTTTTTAATCGGGTTTGCGAGATCGCGAATAATGTCTTGATTATCGGGATAAGGTGCGACATCTGCTAAATTTTCTGCCAATGTTTTACCCGTTACTGTTAAACAATGACCATGTAATAAACCTTGATCCAGTAAAATTTTCATTAATGGTTGAATACCACCAATTTCAATCAATTCCGCCATTTGATAATGACCACTTGGCTTTAAATCTGCAAGCATCGGCACACGTTTACCAATACGAGTAAAATCATCAAGTGTAATATCCACGTTTGACGCATTTGCCATCGCTAAAATATGCAAAACCGCATTTGTCGACCCACCTAACGCGATCACGACAGTAATCGCATTTTCAAAGGCTTCTTTTGTCATGATGTCACTTGGACGGATTTGTTTTTCAAGCAAATTCAACACCGCAGCACCAGCGCGTTCACAATCACGCTTTTTATCTTCAGATACAGCCGCTTGCGCTGAGCTGTTAGGCAAACTCATCCCTAACGCTTCAATTGCTGACGCCATAGTGTTGGCGGTATACATCCCCCCACAAGATCCTGCACCGGGAATAGCCTTAGCTTCAATTTCAGCTAATTCCGCATCATCAATTTGATTATTAGCACGTGCACCCACGGCTTCAAAAACAGACACGACATCCAATTTTTTATCTTTATGGCATCCGGGTAAAATTGTACCGCCGTAAACAAAAATGGCTGGACGATTTAAACGTGCAATAGCAATCATGCACCCCGGCATATTTTTATCGCAACCACCAATAGCAACAACGCCATCAAAACCTTGACAGCCGATAACCGTTTCAATTGAATCCGCGATCACCTCGCGCGACACAAGTGAATACTTCATACCTTCCGTCCCCATTGAGATACCGTCAGAAATGGTAATCGTATTGAAAATAACGGCTTTACCATTAGCGTTATTCACCCCCCGCGCAGCGTCATCGGCCAAGCGATTAATGTGCATATTACAAGGCGTCACCATACTCCATGTTGATGCAATACCAATTTGTGGTTTTTTAAAGTCTGCATTGGTAAAGCCAACAGCGTGAAGCATAGCGCGACTAGGTGCACGCTCCATTCCATCAACCACTAACGAAGAAAATGTACGGCTATTATTTTTGTCTGTCATAAATTGTGTTGTTTGTTATCTATATTTTGTTAAATTTGAATTTGGTTAAATTTGAGAGATTTTTAATAAATATCCCAACTATTCTTACGGCGCCAGCTCAATTTAGGAAGAATAAAGCCTAAAATCACGCCAACTAACGCTAAAATACCACCATATAAAAACCAGTCTTGGTTTGCGGTATCTTGCAGCGCTTGATTTTCTAATTTAATTTGTTGCAAATCTCGCTCAACACTCACAAAACGCTCTTGCAGTTCATCGCGTTCATTTTTAAGCTGCACCGCACTCCCTGAAATTTTCTTGAGCTCATTGAGTTCACGGCTGAGTTTATCACGTTCGGTTGCAAGCGATTGCTCAAGCGTGGTGCCCGGTGTAATCACTTCTTTAGCGGCTTTTAATTCCGATTGCAATTTTGCTGTTTCGGTTTGTAGCGCAGCAATATTTCTGGCTGCGATATCATCACGATCGTGTTCAGGTGCTTCTTTTTTGGTGTATTTGGCTTTAATAAAACCTTCTGTTCCATCAATAAGGCGTACTTTTACAAAGCCTGTGTGCGTCATTTCGCCCAAAAGTGTCAACGGCGTTCCAGTGGGAAGGGCTTTAATTTTGCCACTGTAACTAGGCGAACTCCATAACGTTAAATTATAATCGTCAGCCACATAAACAATATCGCTTTGTGCATTGGCAACACCGCTAAGCGCTAAACAAAGCAATAAAACAGATTTTTTCATAACAAGCTCACCGCTAATCATTTAATAAAGAGATTTTTGCATCACCACAAAGCAACAATTCGAGCAATGCTTTCTGCGCATGTAAACGATTTTCTGCTTCGTCAAATACAACACTTTGTGCACCATCAATCACTTCCGCGCTCACTTCTTCACCACGATGCGCTGGTAAACAGTGCATAAAAAGAGCGTCCGGCTTTGCAACTGCCATAACCTGCGCGTTGACTTGGTAATCTTTAAACGCCACTTCCCGTAATTTTTGTTCAGTTTCTTGCCCCATACTTGCCCAAACATCCGTCACCACTAAATCTGCGTCTTTCGCCGCTGAGATGGAGTCATCAAAAAAATGAATGCATGATGGTGCTAAGGCAACAACATCAGGAGCAGGTAAATACCCTGCAGGGGCAGCAATATGTAGCGTAAACCCAAGTACCTTAGCTGCATGAATATAAGAATGACACATATTATTGCCATCACCAATCCAAGCTACCGTTTTACCAGCAATATCCCCACGATGCTCAAAATACGTTTGCATATCCGCAAGCAACTGACAAGGATGTTCCCTATCGGTTAAACCGTTAATCACGGGTACACGTGAGTTTTCAGCAAATTTTGTCACTGTTTCATGCTCATGTGTGCGCAGCATGACACAATCCACCATGCGAGAAATCACTTTCGCACTATCTGAAATAGGTTCACCACGTCCAAGCTGTGTATCACGAGGTGACAAAAACAATGCATGACCACCAAAATGCGCCATACCCGTTTCAAACGATACGCGTGTGCGCGTTGAGGATTTTTCAAAAATCATCCCAAGTACCTGCCCTTTAAGTGGCTGATAATCGTGATCACGGACGTGTTTTAACGTAATGGCACGCTTAATTAATTGCCGTAATTCGTCACCGGTTAAATCGAGTAGACTAATAAAATGTCTTGGTTTCATGCTGTTAGCTCTTGAATCAACGCTGATAAAATATCAACGAGTTGGTTAATTTGTGGCACGTCAATTATTAACGGCGGTAATAGTCGAATCACTTTGTCTTGCGTGACGTTAATCAATAATCCTGCCTCTAATGCACGCGTGACTAATTCACCACAAGGTTGATCAAGCTCAATGCCAATCATTAGCCCTAAATGACGAATATTTACAATGTGTGGATTATTTTTTAATTTATCATTAAATGCCTGCGTAATAGCATCGCCTTTTTGCGTCGCTTGTGCAATTAAATCGCCTTCGCTTAACGTATCTAAAACAGCTAATGCCGCGCTACAAGCAAGAGGATTCCCGCCAAAAGTGGATCCATGCGTGCCTGCAATAAAAATATCAGCCGCCCTGCCATACGCCAAACATGCGCCAATGGGCACGCCATTACCTAACGCTTTTGCGAGCGTGCATACATCTGGAAGAATATCGCTATGTTGAAAAGCTAAAAATTTTCCTGTTCGACCAATGCCTGTTTGGATTTCATCAAGCATCATTAAAATATCGTATTCATCACACAAATGACGAATTTGCGTTAAATAATCGCTATCGGGAATATTGATCCCACCCTCGCCTTGCACAGGCTCAACTAAAATAGCGGCAATAGAGGTATTTTCTCTGAGCACGTCTTCAATTGCGCCAATATCGTTATAAGCGACACGAACAAATCCATCCACTAAAGGTGCAAAACCTTGCTGAATTTTAGCATTTCCTGTCGCACTCAGTGTGGCTAATGTACGTCCATGGAAACTCTTTTCCATGACAATAATCGTTGGCACTTCAATGCCTTTACTATGACCAAAACGACGAGCAAGTTTAATGGCGGCTTCATTGGCTTCCGCACCAGAATTGCTAAAAAAGACATTGGTCATACCGCTCATTTTAGTGAGTTTATCGGCCAGTTTTTCTTGCGCAGCGATTTGATATAAATTTGAAGTATGCAGTAGTCGCGCACTTTGCTTACAAATAGCGTCATGTACGGCGGGATGTGCATGACCTAAATTGCACACTGCAATGCCTGACAACGCATCTAAATAACGCTTCTCGTTCTCATCCCACAACCATGCACCCTCACCACGCGCAAACGTGACGCTCAAACGTGCATAAGTTGGCATAATGTGACTATTCATAACGGTTTTGCCTGTCAAGAAAAAAAGCTCAAATTATAGGTTTCAATTTCATTGCAAGCAAGTGTATAAAAATTAAGATTTCGTTACCTTGAATAAAGTTGATAAGATTCCCCTGTATTTTAATCTTAACTGGAGTTATTTTCTCATGAGTATTAACGCGCGTATTGAACAATTACTGCAAGGACACAAAGTCCTTTTATTTATGAAAGGCACACCCGATTTTCCACAATGTGGCTTTTCAGGGCAAGCAGTTCAAATCTTAGGCGCATGCGCAACTGAATTTGATCATTTTAATATTTTTGAAGACAGTGACATACGTGAAGGCCTAAAAAGTTATTCGAACTGGCCAACTTACCCACAACTTTACATCAATGGTGAATTAATTGGTGGGTGCGACATTATGATTGACCTGTATAAAAAAGGGGAATTGGTCACCTTGCTTACGGCAGCCAATGCCGTTGTGGCATAAGTCTGGATACATCGTATGGCAAAAGCAAGTGATTTAAAACGCGGTATGGTGATTGACATCAATGGTGCGCCACACATTGTCAAGCATGTTGATGTAAAAAGTCCTTCGTCGCGTGGCGCAAATACGCTCTATAAAATTCGATTCAACAATCTGCAAACAGGTCAGAAATTAGATGAATCACTCAAAGGTGACGACTTTTTTAAAGACGTGGATTTAGTGCGTGCTAAAGTGCAATTCTCATACATTGATGGTGAAAATTATATTTTCATGAACACGGAAGATTATTCGCAGTACAGTTTAGATCGTGATGAATT
>ERZ1034361.650-NODE-650-length-21416-cov-3.504616_pt1 | contig 21416 bp, 22 predicted proteins | sample MGYA00520617_ERZ1034361 | MGnify/ENA primary metagenome ERZ1034361 (study PRJEB33736, sample SAMEA104284507) | Azolla filiculoides | biome: Urban; feature: Water surface; material: Ditch water | place: Netherlands | collected 2015-10-28 | depth 0-0.1 m ...
ATGTTCGGCTGCCCCTCCACGCGCTCGCTCCCGGTGGTTGCCAGCACTTTCACCCGCCCGTCCGAGGATTGCGGCAGGACGATGGGATCAAACATGAGCTGGACCCGTCCGGCCTTCATCTCCATCACGGCCGCCGCGCTGCCCTTGCCAGGGATGTGGACGATATCGGTGCCAGTCATCAACTTGAAATACTCCCCCAGAAAGTTGCCAAAGGAGCCGCTGCCGGAAGAACTGTAGTTCAGCTTGCCCGGTTCGCGCTTGGCCAATGCGATGAGTTCCCCCACGTTCTTGACCGGCAGATCGCCATTGACGCCGATGAACGTGGACGCATCCACGAACTTGACGATGGGCGTGAAATTGCGCAGCGGATCGTAGGGTGAAGGGGTCTTGACGATCGACTGCACGATCATGGCGCCGCTGTTCGTGGACAGCAGCGTATAGCCGTCCGGCGTGGCATTCATGACCGCATTGGAGCCAACGATCCCCGCCGCGCCCGGCACGTTCTTGACGATAAAGCTCTGCCCGAAGAGGCGCTGGAATCCCTCGGCGAAGATGCGCGCCGGCACATCGTTGGTGCCGCCAGGGTTGTAGGGCGACACGATGGTGACGGCCTTGCTGGGCCAGTTGTCGCTTTGCGCGTGTGACAGCAGGGGGGCGCCCGTCAGGCAGGACGCGCCCACCAGGACCATCAGGGTGCGCCGCAGCTTGCTGGCTGGTCGGCTTTCATGGCCTGGACGACGGGTAAATGATGCGTGCATGCAATAGCTCCTTGTTGATGTTATCGGGGGTAATCCAGGTCTGGTCCTAATCCAGCAGGACCGGAGACCAGTACCTTTCCGGGATTCAGGATGTGGTGGGGGTCCAGGCTCTGCTTGAGCAGGCCCATCAGCGCGATCGCCTCGGCACCGGCTTCCTCCACCAGATAGTCCATCTTGTGCAGACCAATGCCGTGCTCGCCGGTACAGGTGCCGTCCATGGCGATCGCCAGGCGCACGATCTCGCCATTCAGGCGTTCGGCAGCGGCCATCTCCTGTGGACTGTCGGGATTCACCAGCAGCAAGGCGTGAAAATTGCCATCGCCCACATGCCCCACCAGCATGGACGGGAACGGCGCATCGAGCAGGATCTGGCGCGCGCCCTCTAGCGAGGCGGCCAGGCGGGAAATGGGCACACAGGTGTCCGTGCTGATGGCACGGCACCCCGGGCGGGATTGCGTCGCGGCAAACAAGGCGTTGTGGCGCGCGTTCCAGAGACGGCTGCGGTCCTCCGGCCGGATGGCCCATTCGAAGTTCATGCCCCCCAGATCACGGGCAATGGCCTGCACCTGCACGGCCTGCTCCTCGACGCTGTCCGGCGAGCCCTGAAACTCGAAGAACAGTGTCGGCGCCTCGCGCAGACCGGTCTTGCTGTGGGCGTTGAGCGCACGAATCATCTTTTCACAAAGAAACTCACTGCGGGCCACCGGCACACCGAGCTGGATGGTCTGGATCACCGTGTGAATGGCGTCCGCCACACTGTCAAAGCTGCAGACGGCAGCCGACACCGCTTCGGGCTGCGGATAGAGCCGGACGGTCACCTCGGTGATGACGCCCAGCGTGCCTTCGGACCCCACGAACAGGCGGGTCAGGTCGTAGCCAGCCGAGGACTTGCGGGCGCGTGTGCCGGTCTTGACCACGCGGCCAGCCGCGGTCACCACAGTCAGCGCCAGCACATTCTCCCGCATGGAGCCGTAGCGGACCGCATTGGTGCCGGAGGCCCGCGTGGCCGCCATGCCCCCCAGCGACGCATCGGCACCGGGGTCGATCGGGAAAAACAGACCGCTCTGGTCCAGTTCCGTGTTGAGTTGCCGCCGCGTCACGCCGGCTTGCACCGTGGCGGTCATGTCCTCGGGATGGATCGCAAGGATCTGGTTCATGCGGGAGAGGTCCAGCGACAGACCGCCATGCAGCGCCAGCAGATGCCCCTCCAGCGAGGAACCCGCACCGTAGGGAATCAGGGGCACGCGGTGTTCTGCGCACAGCTTGACCGCCACCACCACATCGGCAGTGGATTCGGCAAACACCACCGCATCCGGGGGCATGCACGGATACACGGATTCATCGCGGCCATGCTGCGCACGCACCGCCATGGCGCGCGAAAACCGTGACCCAAAATGTTGCTGGAGTGCGCCAATCAGCACTTGCGGCAGGGGCTGGCGCGCCGGTGCGCTGGCCGCAGGCACGGGGAACGAGGCTGTGCCGCCACTGACAAGGTGTGCTGCCATGCCGCTCACCGGCCTTCAAATCTAGGCGCGCGTTTTTCGCGGAACGCCGCCACGCCCTCCTGCTGGTCGTGGCTGTTGGCGATGCCGTCCAGCAACTGCTTGTGCGGGTAGTAGGTCGCCATCGGATTGCGCGGCAGGGTCTCCAGCGCCAGATGCTTCATGGTGCGCACCACCAGCGGTGCATTCGCGGCGATCTTTTGCGCCAGGGCCATGGCCGTCGCCAATTGCGCGCCCTTGGCGCAGACCTTGTTCACAAAGCCGATCTCGTAAGCCCGCTGTGCGCTCAGGGGATCGCCGGTCAGCGCCCACTCCAGCCCCACCTTGTAGGGCATGCGCGCAGGAAAACCTCCCATGACGCCCGCGAAGGCGCCTACCTTGGCCTCCGGGTAGATGAAACTGGCGTCGTCGCTGCACACCGCCATGTCCGCCAGCATGACCATCGTGGCTCCGGCCCCAATGGCGTAGCCGGTCACTGCCGCAATCACCGGCTTGTCGCAGGGCACGGCCAGATTGGGCATGGCCAGCCAGATGTCGCGGGGGAGATCCTTCAGATCCGCGCCAGCGCAAAAGCACTGGTGGCCTGCGCCGGTGAGCACAGCCACGCGGTCGCCCTCCCGGGCAAAGCGCTGCCAGGCGGCGTGCAGGCCCTGCACTACCTCGTTGTTGACACTGTTGCGCTGGGCTTCGCGGTCAATGGTGATGACGGCAATACCGTCCCGGGATTCGTAGCGAACTGCAGACATGGAAAGGCTTTCAGGTTGGATCCAATGGAACGCAAGGCACCGCCACAGCACAATGCGGCGTGCGCGCATCCTATGGGCTCGTGCGTGACAAGAAAAATGATCAATATTCAAGAATGCAAAGAGTTTTCTAATGAATGTGACCCTGCGCCAACTGCGTGCCTTTGTCAGCGTGGCCCGGCTGGGCAGCTTTGTGCATGCCGCCACGCCGATGTTTCTCACCCAGGCGGCCCTCAGCCACCTGATCCGTGAACTGGAAAGCAGCGTTGGCGTGCGCCTGCTGGACCGCACCACCCGCTCCGTGCGGCTCTCCAAGGCAGGAGAGATCTATCTGCCCTACGCCGAACGGGTGCTGTCGGACATGGCTGGCGCCGCGCTGTGCGCCAAGGACCTGCGGGACGGCAAGCTGGGCAGCGTCCGGGTCGCCGCGACGCACCTGCTGTCGTCCATGAAGCTGCCGGCACAGATTGCCGCGTACCGGACGATCCAGCCCGACACGCGCCTGATTCTGGTGGATGCCAGCGCCGACACCCTGATCAGCCAGATCGCCCACGGCGACGTGGACCTGGCCCTCGGCCCGGAGCGCCCGCTGACCGAGGACGTCGTGGCCGAGCATGTGTTTTCAGACGACCTGATGCTGGTCTGCGCCGCGCAGCACCGTCTGGCCGCGCTGACCAGCGTGCCGTGGCAGTCGCTGGCGCAGGAGTCGTTCATTGTGGCCGGGCCGGGCGCGGCGCTGCGTACCATGCTGGACATCCATTTCGCATTGACCATTGAGCCGGAAATCGAAGTCGAGCATTTCACGACCGCGCTGGCCCTGGCCGCCGCCGGACAGGGCATCACTGTCACCACCGCCTACGTGCGGCCCTTTCTCGCGCTCCACGATTTGCGGATGATCCCGCTGGTCGAACCTGGCGTTCGCCGGCGGATCATGCTGTACCGGCATGCCAGTCGCGCGCTGTCGCCTGCGGCGGAAAAATTTTCTGCTTTTCTGCTGCAGCAACTGGCCGAACCCGGCGCGCACCCGCCACCGGGTTGAATCGCCTGGCGCCCCGACAGGGTGGCGGCCTCAGCGCCAGAGCGCCACACCCAGGTGGGCCAGCGCGACCAGACCCACCACCGCCACGGCACCCGACAGCCACAGGAGCCGGATGCGGTGACTTTCGGCACGCTGGATCAGCTGGTTGTTCTGATCCGCCAGGGCCTGGATGAGTTCGGAGGACGCCAGCATCTGCTGGTGCAGGTCCGCGATGGCCGCCTCGGCCACCGCCAGTTGCGCCTGGAGCTGGGCCAGGGACGGCACGGGGGCGGCAGGCACCACGCCCCCCTCGCCGGACTGAACGGCGCCGCCATCCGGCTTGCCGGCCACCGCGCCCCAGAGCTTCTTCGCGCCCTCTGCCACTTTCGGCGCGTTGTGGATGACATCGCTCCAGGGCACCATCTGCAGTACCGAAAGCCAGCCGATGGCCATAGACGTCCCTTTCATTCTTGTGTGTGCTCACCCGGCGGATGCAGGCAAGCTGCACCGCATTGTGCCCACACCGGCCGGCCCGGAGCAGGGTGCACGGCCCTGCCGGCGCCTGCGCGCGCGTCCTGCCTGCAACGCCCGGAGCAAAATCCTGCGCGGAACCCTCTCTCAGAAGTTATTTTTCCATAGCATAAAAAGTCCGTTTCACAATGGGGAAAGATCATTTTCTATTACTTTTTTACCCGCACTGTGCTCGACGCACAGGAATGCATTCGTTCTCACACACCCTGCATGGAAAAGCCATTGCGCCCAACCACAGACCTTTGGAGAAATGCATGGATACAACCCGACGTGCCCCGTTCCTCCCTCCAATGAAATTGGCCCTGCCCTCCTGGCTTGCGCAGCACGGCCGCTCCCGCTCTGTGCGCACCCGCTTCGCCCTGACCATGGGTGCGGGCGCGGGCGGCATTGTTTTGGCCTGCTGGTGACCTGCTTCATGGCCTGGCGCCTGGAGGCTGGCACCAGAGAGGCCGTGCACCACGGCCTGGCTCTGACCGCCAACGTGTTCCACGGGGACCAGGCGCGCTGCCGGGCGGCGGGCATGAACGACTTCATCGGCACACCGGTGGACCCGGACGCCTTGCTTACCCTGCTGCTCCAGTGGCTGCGGCGCTGAACCAGCACGGCCCCGCCGTCAGCGCGGCGCAGCGACCTTCAGGCCGTCACGATCCACCCTTCCAGCGCATCGAACGCCGGCAAACCCCAGCCGGGGCCGCCGGGCGGGCTGCGGCCTGCCGCTTGCTGCTGTGCGGCCCAGGCGGCCTGCACCATGCAAAGGACGGCGTCCAGGCTGTCGCCGCTGGCGTCGTCGGCCAGGGCGTCGCGCTGGGCATGGGTCAGCTTCAGGCGCAGGCCCAGCCGGGTCTGGCCGTGCTCCAGCGCGGTGAGGAGGTCCTTGCGGGCAATCAGGCGTTCGGGCGTCTGTTTGGCGCGGTCATCGCTTTTGTAGCTGCGGCGCACCGCGCGGCCGGCGCGGGTGTCCAGGGCCTCCAGGATTTCGCGCGCCAGCAGGCCGGGATAGGCCTCCAGCGCGACCCGGTTCAAGTCACCGCCATGCAGGCCGGGCAGGTGCGCGCCGGCGTCAAGCAACAGCGGCACGCCCGCATGCAGCATGAAGGCCACGGGGGGATTCACCCATTTCATGCTGGGACTCGACCCGGCGGGGCCATCGGTGGCGCGGTGGGCAAATTTGCCGCCGGCGGGACGTGCATTGCAGAACGCCGCAAAGGTGGCGCGAATGGCCGCGCGGTCCAGTGCCGCGTAATGGCGCATGCAGGCCAGCCAGCCAGTGGGCCAGCCCAGGGTTTCGACCAATTCGCGCGGCAGGCCGAACGGCAAGTCAAAGCCGCCCACCCACGGTGCGCGCGGCATCTGCAGCCAGCAGGAAAAGGCCTCCAGTGTCTCGAAACGCTCCAGTTTCAAGAGCAAAACAGAACCATTTGACGCTGGGCTGATGCCATTTTGACTTGAAAACTCGCCCCCGGACGCTGCCCCAACGGCCACGACGACCGGTTTGCGGCGTGAGGGGCTGCTGCTGAAATCGCAGCCCAGAAACAGGTCTGGCAACGGCGCCGCTGCCGTCAGGTGCGCCCGACGATGGACGCGGTAGCCATCAATTCTTCGAGCAGCGCCAGAGACACCGCACCCGAGACGCTGTAGGGATCGAGTTCGGCACGTTCGGCGTACTTGAGCAGGATGCTGGTGTTGATGCGCGCCACATTGACCTGGCCCATGGTCCAGCCGCCAAAGCGCCGCTCGGTGATTTCCTCGTAGTGCAGCAGCACCACGTCTTTGTGGCGCGGGTCTTTCTGGATATGGCCGTAGAGATCGCTCACGGCAGTGCGGCCGCCTTCGAGGGCCTGCAGGAAGATGCCACCGCCGTAGCACAGGATGCCGGTGATGCCGCCGGCGGGGTTGAACTGGCGCGACTGCGCGAGGATGTCTTCGATGACCTCGGGGTTCGGGTCCAGAGCGCGGCTGGCGTAGAGCAGGCGTACAAGCATGACGGGTTCCTAGCGGGGAATGAGGGAGAGGAATTCGCGGCGCAGGTTGGCGTCCTTGAGGAAAGCGCCCCGCATCACAGAGTTGATCATCTTGCTGTCCATGTCCTTCACGCCGCGCCAGGCCATGCAGAAGTGGCTGGCCTCCATGACGATGGCCAGGCCGTCGGGCTGGGTCTTGTCCTGGATCAGGTCGGCGAGCTGGATCACGGCCTCTTCCTGGATCTGCGGGCGGTTCATGATCCACTCGGCGATGCGCGCGTACTTGGACAGGCCGATCACGTTGGTGCGCTCGTTGGGCAGCACGCCGATCCAGATCTTGCCGATGACCGGACAGAAGTGGTGGCTGCAGGCGCTGCGCACGGTGATGGGGCCGACGATCATCAGCTCGTTGAGGTGCTCGGCGTTGGGAAACTCGGTAATGTTGGGGCCATGCACATAGCGGCCCCTGAACACCTCGTTAACATACATCTTGGCCACGCGGCGCGCGGTATCACCGGTGTTGTGGTCGTGCGCCGTGTCGATCACCAGGCTGTCGAGCACGCCCTGCATCTTGACGGTCACCTCGTCAAGCATTTTCTCCAGATCCCCGGGTTCGATGAAATCGGCGATGTTGTCGTTGGCGTTGAAGCGCTTGCGCGCGGCCTGGATGCGTTCGCGGATTTTCACGGAAACCGGCGTGCCTTCATCAATTTCGGCTGGGCTCATGGCGTCGGGTCTCTTCATTAACATGGAACGATGGTAACAGCGATTGATATTTGGGGTTATTGGCATGATCCCAGCGTCAAACGGACATAGTACGCTATTCATTAAGTAGCAATCACGCCTTCAGTAACGCTTGCCGCTGAGGAACAGCGCGAACCGCATCAGGCCCAGCGCAATGCGTTCCTTCACCCGCTGGCCCAGCGGGCGGTGGGCGTAGTCGGCCGCGGCCACGGCCCGGCTCTCGTGCGCCATGGCATGCAGCAGCCGCACGCGCAGGCCTGCGGCAAACGGCGCATCTTCCACCACCACGTTGGCCTCGCGGGCCAGCAGCAGGCTCAAGGGGTCCAGATTGGAGGAGCCCACCGTGGCCCAGGGGTGGGCGGTGGCGGCGTCGATCACGGCGACCTTGGCGTGCAGGAAACTGGCGGTGTATTCATGGATTTCCACGCCAGCGGCCAGCAGTGCCCCATACACAGGCCGGCTCGCATGGAACTGCATGAAGTACTCGTAGCGGCCCTGCAGCAGCAGACGCACCTTCACGCCGCGCCGCGCCGCGTGGATCAAGGCCTTGCGCAGCTTGCGCCCTGGCAAAAAGTAGGCGTTGGCAATCAGGATCTCCTGGCGCGCGTTGCCAATGGCCTTGCGGTAGGCGCGCTCGATCTTGCTGCGGTTGAGCAGGTTGTCACGCAGCAGCAGACCCGCGTGGACGGCCGGCCGGCCGTCCAGCCCGGCGTCCCGGCTGTCACGCTCCCAGGGCAGGTGGACGCCCGCCGTGCGCAGAGCGCTGAAGGCGTGCGGAAAATCGTGCTGGCGCACGTTACGCACCGACTGGATGCGCCACCAGAGCTGGGCCGTGGCTTCCTGCGCCTGCTGCACCAGCGCGCCGGACGCGCACACGGCAAAGTCGAGCCGCGGGTGCTGGAGCGTGCCGTGCTGCGGATCGTGAAAGTCGTCCAGGATGTTGATGCCGCCACAAAACGCAAGGCGCCCGTCAATCACGCACAGCTTGCGGTGCAGCCGCCGCCAGCGGCTGGGAATCAGGAGCCCCAGCGTGCCCAGCGGCGAATAGACGCGCCACTGCACGCCGGCGGTGTCGAAGCGCTGCTGCCATCCCTCTGGCAGCGCGCCGGTCCCCACACCGTCCACCACCACCCAGGTGGTGACGCCGCGCCGGGCCGCGCGGATCAGCGCCTCGGCCACCTGCGCGCCGTCACCGGTGAAATCAAAGATGTAGGTTTCCAGGCGCACCTCGGAGCGCGCCTGGTCCATGGCCGCGATCAACGCCGGGAAATACTCCAGACTGCCCTGCAGCAGCTGGATCTGGTGGCCGTCCCGCAGGGCGGACGCGGCTTGCGCCATGTCAGAGCCCGAACTCGGCGATCAATGGCAAATGATCCGACATCTGGCCCCAGATCTTGCCGCGCGGCACGTGCAGGTGCAGCGGCTTGAGCCCACGTGCGTACACGTGGTCGAGCTGGACAATCGGCAGGCGCGACGGGTAGGTGGGGCAACGCACGGTGTCGGCGGACTTCAACCCCATCGCGTTCATGGCGCGCTGGATCTGGTGGCCCCAGTCGTTGAAATCACCGGCCACCAGAACCGGCGCCCCGGCCGGAATCTCGCGTGCAATGTAGCGGCCCAGCTGCTCGACCTGGCGCAGGCGGCTGGCCGGGATCAGCCCGAAATGGACCACGATCACGTGCACGGGAAGCCCTTGCACGGCCACCTCGACGTGCAGCAGGCCGCGCTGCTCGAAGCGGTGGTCGGACATGTCTTCGTGTTGTTCCGACACCACCGGCCAGCGCGACAGCAGTGCGTTGCCGTGTTCGCCGTGGCGGGTCACGGCGTTGGTGCGGTACACCGCCTCGTAGCCTTCGGGCGCGAGAAATTCGGCCTGCGGCATGTCGGGCCATCGGGTGAAATACGCCTGCTCGCGCCGATGCACCTTGCGCACCTCCTGCAGGCAGACAAGGTCCGCATCAAGCTGCTCCACGGCATGGCCCAGGTTGTGGATCTCCAGCCGGCGGCGCGGCCCGAGGCCTTGTACGCCCTTGTGGATGTTGTAGGTCGCGATGCGGAGCGTGTCTTGCGGTGTATTCACACCGCAAACCTTACCGCAAAAACCGGGGCAGCATCAACACGGCTTCGGCATTGGAGGGAGAAAAACAGGCCTTGGCGGCCTCGCAGCAAGGCAGCCACTGGAAAGCCGTGTGTTCGCGCGGACTCAAGGTCACGGGGGTGCCAGCCGGCACGCACAGCCCGAAGACCCGTTCCAGGTTATGCGTGACACCTGGCGCATAGCGGTGCAGCCAGCGCGGGTAGATGCCGTAGCGATTCTCCAGTCCCCAGTCGGCCAGCCCGTGCGCCAGTGCGCTTCCAGGCGCGCAGTCGATCCCGGTTTCCTCCAGCACTTCGCGGATGGCGGTCTGAAGAAAGGACTCTTCGGGATCGTCCTTGCTGCCCGTGACCGATTGCCAGAAGTCTTCCTGCGCATCGGCGCGGCGGATCAGCAGGACGTCCAGCGCCGGGGTATGGATCACCACCAGCACCGACTGCGGAATCTTGAACGGCCGTGCAGCAGACGCCGCAGGGGAGGCATCAGGCACGGCCATGCCTGCGTCAGTTCAGCGCCGTGCGCACGTTGCCCTTGAAGGTGTAGAGCGTGACGGCCGGGGTCGTCAACTCCCCCTTGGGGGTGAAGGCAATGTTGGCGGTGACGCCCTTGAACTGGGTCTTGCCGATGAAGGGCACGTACACCTTGGGGTCCACCGATTTCGCACGCTTCATGGCATCCACCAGGACAACGGCCGCGTCGTAGGCGTACGGGCTGTACACCTGGAACGCGCCGGGGAAGCGGGCGTCGTACTTCTTCTTCCACTCGGCGCCGCCCAGCATCTTCTGCACCGATGCGCCGCCGGTGGCGCAGGTCACGTTCTTCAGCGTGCCGGCCTTGCTGGACAGATCCAGCAGCTTTTCGGTGCACAAGGCGTCGCCACCGAAGTACTTGACGTCGGTCATGCCCAGCTGCTCCAGCTGGCGCAGCATCGGGCCGGCCTGGGCGTCCAGGCCGCCATAGAAGATGGCGTCAGGCTTTTTGCTCTTGATGGCGGTGAGGATGGCCATGAAGTCGGTCGCCTTGTCGTTGGTGAACTCCTCGCCCACGACCTTGATGCCCTTCTGCTGGGCCGTGGCCTTGAACACGCCGGCCAGCCCCTGCCCGTAGGCCGTGCGGTCGTCGATGATGGCCACCGTCTTGAGCTTGAGCGTGTCATGGGCAAAGATCGCCAGCGCCGCGCCCAGCGCGTTGTCGTTGGCGATCAGCCGGAACGTCGTGGGGTAACCTGGCTTGGTCACATCCGGATTGGTGGCGGCTACGGTGATGTGCGGCAGGCCGCACTTGTTGTACACGGTGGACGCGGGAATGGTGGTGCCCGACTGCAGGTGCCCGACCACGCCAGCGACTTTGGCGTCGCACAGCTTTTGCGCCACGGCGGTGGCCTGGCGCGGATCACCCGCGTCGTCCTCGGCAGCCAGCTCAAACTTGATGGTCTTGCCACCAATCACGATCGCCTGCGCGTTCAGGTCGTCGATGGCCAGACGCACGCCGTTCTCGGTGTCCTTGCCGATATGGGCAATGCCGCCGGAGGTCGGGCCGGCATGGGCGATCCGGACCGTCTGCACGTCCTGGGCAAAGACCGGGGACAGCGTGAATGCCAGCGCGGCAACAGCCGTCAGGTGGAACGGGGGAAAGAGGACGGAGCTTGCTTTCATGTCAAAAATCCTGCATCGGGATGGTAAATAAGAAGAACCACAAGGGTAAACCCTGGTGGCTCCATGTTACTACTTCGCCTATTTCCGGTGCGGCAGGATCACTCGCCGAGGTAGGCTGCGCGCACTTTCGGGTCGTTGAGCATCTCCTTGGCCGGCCCGTTCATGGTCACCACGCCGGATTCCATGACATAGCCGCGGTCGGCAATGGCCAGTGCACGGCTGGCGTTCTGCTCGACCAGCAGCACGGTCACGCCCTGGGCGTACACATCACGCACCACTTCGAAGATCTTGTCCACCATGATGGGGCTCAGGCCCATCGACGGTTCGTCAAGCAGCAGCACTTTCGGGCGGCTCATCAATGCACGCCCCATGGCCAGCATCTGCTGCTCACCGCCCGACATGGTGCCGGCGAGCTGGTCGCGGCGCTCGCGCAGGCGCGGGAAAATCGTGAAGACTTTCTCGATATCGTCCGCGATGCCGCCCTTGTCGGTGCGGATGTAGGCGCCCATCTGCAGGTTCTCGGTGATGGTCATGCGGGTGAACACGCCGCGACCTTCCGGCACCATGGCCAGACCCTGCTTGACGAGATCCCAGGGGCCCTGGCCCCGGATGCTCTTGCCCAGGTACTCGATGTCGCCATCGTTGATGGGCAGGGTGCCGGTGATGGCCTTCATGGTGGTGGTCTTGCCGGCGCCGTTGGAGCCGATCAGCGAGACCAGTTCGCCCTCGCGGACTTCAAAGTCCACGCCCTTGACGGCCTGGATGCCGCCGTAGGCCACTTTCAGGCCCTTGACTTTCAGAAGCGTAACGGCCATCTCAATGTCCTCCGGTGCCCAGATAGGCCTCAATCACTTTTTCGTTCTTCTGCACATCGGCGGGCGTGCCCTCGGCGATCTGCTTGCCGTAGTCGAGCACGGTCACACGGTCGCACAGGCCCATCACGAGTTTCACGTCATGCTCGATCAGCAGGATGGTGCGGTTGTCCTTGCGGATGCGGTCGATCAGCTCGCGCAGCATGACCTTCTCGGTGGCGTTCATGCCGGCCGCAGGCTCGTCCAGTGCGATGAGCTGGGGGTCGGTGGCCAGCGCGCGGGCAATCTCCAGCCGGCGCTGGTCGCCGTAGCTCAGCGTGCGTGCCTTGTAATCGGCGTATTTGCCAATGCCCACATAGTCAAGCAACTCCTGCGCACGCTTGGCAATGGCCAACTCTTCCGCCTTGAAGCCTGCCGTGCGGAACACCGCGCCCAGCAGGCCCGAATGGGTGCGGATATGGCGGCCAACCATCACGTTCTCCAGCGCCGTCATCTCGGCGAACAGGCGGATGTTCTGGAAGGTGCGCGCGATGCCGGCCTTGGCCACTTCATGCACGGCCGTGGGCTTGTAGGGCTTGCCAGCCAGCTCGAAGCTGCCGCTGTCGGGCGTGTACAGGCCGGTGATCACGTTGAAGAATGTGGTCTTGCCAGCGCCGTTGGGTCCGATCAGGCCATAGACCTGGCCGCGTTCGATAGTGATCCCCACGTCGGAGAGGGCCTGCAGGCCGCCAAAACGCTTGGAAATGCCGGCGACTTTCAATACGGTTTCTGCCATGTCGCGCTCCTTATTTGCCTTGCAGGGATTTGCCGTGCTCTGGCGCCGGCCACAGGCCGCGCGGACGCATCAGCATGACCACGATCATGGCCAGCGCAATCAGCAACTGGCGCAGGATGGCGGAGTCCAGACGCCCGTCGGTCATGGCCTGCAGCGGACCCGCCACGTAACGCAGTACCTCGGGCAGTGCCGACAGCAGCACCGCACCCAGAATCACGCCGGGCAGGTGACCAATGCCGCCCAGCACCACCATGGCGACGATCATCACCGACTCCATCAGGCTGAACGACTCGGGCGACACGAAGCCCTGGAACGAACCGAACATCACGCCCGAGACACCGCCGAAGGTGGCGCCCATGCCGAAGGCCAGCAGCTTCATGTTGCGGGTGTTGATGCCCATGGCCTTGGCGGCGATCTCGTCCTCGCGGATGGCCATCCAGGCGCGACCGATGCGCGACACCTGCAGCCGGTGGCTGATCACGACGCTGATCACCACCAACGCCAGGAACAGGTAGTAGTAGAGCGACACCGAAGACAGCTCGAAGCCGCCGACGCTCAGCGGCTTGCCGAGGTCGATGCCGAAGAACCGGATCGCGTCGATCTGGTTCAGGCCCTTGGGTCCGTTGGTGATGTTGACCGGGTGGTCCAGGTTGTTCATGAACACGCGGATGATTTCACCGAACCCCAGGGTCACGATGGCGAGGTAGTCCCCGCGCAGCTTCAGCGTGGGCGCACCCAGCAACATGCCGAACAGGCCGGCCAGCCCCGCCCCCGCGGGGATGATGACCCACAGCGGCATGTGCAGGCCGTTGGGAAACATCGCGGCCAGCGCGGGAAACGTGTCGGTCAGGTGGGGCGAGGCCAGCAGGCCGTACATGTACGCGCCGACCGCGAAGAAGGCGACATAACCCAGATCGAGCAGGCCGGCATAGCCCACCACGATGTTCAGACCCAGCGCCAACAGCACATACAGCAGCGCCATGTCGGCGATACGGACCCAGGCATTGCCGAAGCCCTGCAGGATCAGCGGCAGGATCAGCAATGCGGCAGCAGACGCCAGGAAAACAACGGTCTTGTTCTGTTTCATCTTGATGCTCCCGGCGGTCAAGCGCGATCGGCCACACGTTCACCCAGCAGGCCGGAGGGGCGCAGCGTGAGTACGAAAATCAGCACGATGAAGGCAAAAATATCCGAGTAGTGGCTGCCCAGCAGGCCGCCGGTCAGGGCACCGATGTAGCCGGAACCGATGGACTCGATCAACCCCAGGAGGATGCCGCCCACCACCGCGCCCGCCAGGTTGCCAATGCCGCCGAACACCGCGGCCGTGAAGGCCTTGAGGCCCGGCAGGAACCCCATGGTGTGCTGCACCGTGCCATAGTTCGACGCGTACATCATGCCGGCGATGGTGGCCAGAACGGCGCCAATGATGAAGGTGGCCGAAATCACCATGTCGGGCTTTACCCCCATCAGCGCCGCCACGCGGGGGTTTTCAGCGGTGGCGCGCATCGCACGACCCAGTTTGGTGTGGTTGACCAGGTACATCAGGGCCGCCAGCGACACCGCAGTCAGGCCCAGGATCATGATTTGCGTCGGGGTGATGACCGCACCGCCAATGTTGAACGGCGCGCTTGGCAGCAGCGTCGGATAGGGCTTGTAGTTCGGCTTCCAGATGATCATGGCCAGCGTCTGCAGCAGGATGCTCATGCCCATGGCCGTGAGCATCGGCGCCAGCTTGGGACTGTTGCGCAACGGTCGGTAAGCGACCTTTTCGATGACGAAGTTCAGTGCCGCCGCCACCACACAGGAGATCAGCATGGCGATGATCAGGATGATCCAGCCAGGCGTGCCGGGCATGGACGATTGCATGAGACTGATGATGGTCCAACTGGTCAGCGCGCCGACCATCAGGACTTCTCCATGGGCAAAGTTGATGAGGTTGATGATGCCGTACACCATGGTGTAGCCCAAAGCTACCAAGGCATACATGCTGCCAAGAACCAGACCATTGATGATCTGTTGCAGCAGAATTTCCATAAAGCGTTCTCCGTTTTTTGACCGGCTCAGGGGATACTGACGCGCCCCCGGTTGGGGGCATTAGCGAGTCGGGCCTTGTGAACCCAGACAGCTAACTAGCAAAAAACCCGCCAGGGTGCAGACGTTGGCGGGTTCGTGCTCGGGATTGTATCGAAGCGTCACAAAGCTGAAACATGAGTGCTGACAGGGGTTTACCCTCAAAATCACCACGCATCAGGCGCATTGGAGATCTATTAGTTCTTCTGCTTGTTGAGTCGCTTCAGCTCCTCAAGCTTATCGGCAATGCGAATTTCCAGGCCCCGCTGCACAGGCCGGTAGAAATCCGGAGCCGCCATGCCCTCGGGCAGGTAACGCTCGCCGGCCGCGAAACCACCGGCCTCGTCGTGCGCGTAGCGGTAGCCGAGGCCGTAGTCCAGCTCCTTCATCAGCTTGGTCGGCGCGTTGCGCAGGTGCATGGGCACCGGGCGCGTCCCGTCTTTCTTGACGAAGGCTTTGGCCTCATTGAAGGCCTTGTACACCGCGTTGGACTTGGGTGCCACGGCCAGGTACACCACGCATTCAGCGAGGGCGAGTTCACCCTCCGGGCTGCCCAGGCGCTCGTACACGTCGTTGGCGTCCAGCGCCAGACGCAACGCGCGCGGATCAGCCAGGCCGATGTCTTCGGTGGCCATGCGGATCAGGCGACGCGCCAGATAACGCGGGTCGGCCCCGCCGTCGAGCATGCGCGCAAACCAGTACAGCGCCGCATCCGGGTCCGAACCGCGCACGGATTTGTGCAACGCGCTGATGGTGTCGTAGAACTGCTCACCACCCTTGTCGTAGCGACGCATGCGCTCGCCAAGAACCTTGAGCAGCCACGCGTCGGTGATTTCGCCCAAGTGCTCACTGTGGGCCGCCACGGCCAAGGTCTCCAGCGTATTGAGCAGGCGACGCGCGTCACCGTCGGCGTAAGCTACCAGACGGTCAATTGCTTCTCTTTCAATAGCAGGAAGTGACCCGGCCATGCTGGCTTTTGCCACTATTTTCTTTAAATCTTCTTCGGAAAGCGGTTGCAGCACATACACGGCTGCGCGCGACAGCAAGGCCGAATTCACCTCGAAGGACGGGTTCTCGGTGGTCGCGCCGATGAAGGTGAACAAGCCGCTTTCAACATGGGCCAGAAAAGCGTCCTGCTGGCTTTTGTTGAAACGATGTACCTCGTCCACGAACACGATGGTGCGCCGTCCACCCAATAAGGTGCCCTGCGGACCGGAGCCCGCCAGCGCCGCCTGCGCGCGCTCCACAGCCTCCCGGATGTCCTTGACACCGCCGAGCACGGCGCTGATGGAAATGAACTGGGCATCAAACGCATCGGCCATGAGCCGCGCGATGGTCGTCTTGCCCACGCCGGGCGGGCCCCACAGGATGCAGCTGTGCGGCTGGCCAGACTCGAAGGCCAGACGCAACGCCATGCCCTCACCCAGCAGGTGCTGCTGGCCAATGACCTCGCCCAAATGACGGGGCCGCAAGCGTTCGGCCAGGGGTGCGTGTGCCGGTGCGCCCGATCCCGCCTGCGGTTTCATTGCCGGATCACATCCACCCCCGCAGGCGGCTTGAACTGGAAGGTGTCTGCTGAAAGGGCTGGATTGAGCTCGAAGCCTGCAAAGGTCAGCACCGAGCGCTGGCCAAAACTGTCCAGGATGTCGAGTACCGCCAATTCGTTGCCCTTGTCCGTGAGCCGCAAGCCCACCCGCACGGTCTGGATCTGGCCATCGCGGACCTTCGGCGTCGCCTGGACCCACTGCAAGCCGTCCTTGTCAGGCGCGGCCTGCAGGGCGAAGTCCGCCTGCAGGGCTTTCAGGTCCGGCGCGGCGGCAATCAGCGCGGCCGGGGTCGAGCCCAGTACCTGGGATTGCCTGCGCACCGTCACCTGGTTCAGGTCGATGTCGTGCAACCACAGCGTCTGGCCGTCGGCCACGATGCTTTGCTCAAACGGTTTCCTGTACACAAAGCGGAAGCGGCCCGGGCGCTGGAACTCGAAACTGCCGCTGGAGGTCTTGCTGCGTGGTGCAGCGCCCTCCCTGGGCGGTGAAGTCACGACCTGCGTAAAGGTCGCCCGCCCTGACCGCGTGTTCTTGATGAAGCTTTCAAGGCCGTCCAGACCAGACGCCAACACGGCAGGAGAAGACATCGCCATCACGAAGACGGCAACGAACGGGCGCACAAGGCAGCGAGAAAACAATGGATTCATCCTGTTAGGACCCTGCAAACGCCTGCCGGTTCACTCCGCGCGGGCTGGCACGAGAATTTCGCGCTGACCACTGGTGCTCATGGCGCTCACCAGACCGGCTTTTTCCATGTCTTCCACCAGCCGCGCGGCGCGGTTGTAGCCGATCTTGAGGTGGCGCTGCACCAGCGAAATGCTGGCCTTGCGGTTCTTCAGCACCACTTCAACAGCCTGGTCGTACATCGGGTCCTTCTCGCCGCTGGCCTCCCCGTCACCGGGGCTGCCGTCCTCGCCATCGACGGTTCCGCCTTCCAGAAGGCCGTCAATGTAATTCGGCTCGCCCTGGGTCTTGAGGTAGTTGACCACGCGGTGTACTTCGTCGTCGCTCACAAAAGCGCCATGCACCCGCATGGGATACCCGGTGCCCGACGGCATGTACAGCATGTCACCCATGCCCAGAAGGGCCTCGGCGCCCATCTGGTCCAGGATGGTACGGCTGTCAATCTTGCTGGAAACCTGGAACGCAATGCGGGTTGGGATATTGGCCTTGATCAGGCCCGTGATCACGTCCACGCTGGGGCGCTGGGTGGCCAGGATCAGGTGAATGCCCGCAGCGCGCGCCTTCTGGGCCAGGCGGGCAATCAGCTCCTCGATCTTCTTACCCACCACCATCATCAGGTCAGCCAGCTCGTCAATGACCACCACGATGTGCGGCAGCCGCTCCAGCGGCTCGGGCGACTCCGGCGTCAGGCTGAACGGGTTGTAGATGAACGCCTCGCGCGCCGTGGCTTCGTCGATCTTGGCGTTGTAACCGGCCAGGTTGCGCACCCCCAGCTTGCTCAGCAGCTTGTAGCGGCGCTCCATTTCGGCCACGCACCAGTTCAGGCCATTGGCCGCCTGCTTCATGTCAGTCACCACGGGCGCCAGCAGGTGCGGAATGCCTTCGTAGACCGACATCTCCAGCATCTTGGGGTCGATCATCAGGAAGCGCACGTCCCGCGCTTCGGCCTTGTAAAGCAGGCTCAGGATCATCGCATTGATCCCCACCGACTTGCCGGAGCCGGTGGTGCCTGCCACCAGGACGTGCGGCATCTTGGCGAGATCGGCCACCACCGGATTGCCAACAATGTCCTTGCCCAGGCCCATGGTCAACAGCGATTTGGCCTCGTTGTAGACCTGTGAGCCCAGAATTTCGCTCAGACGGATCGACTGCCGCTTGGCGTTGGGCAACTCCAGTGCCATGTAATTCTTGCCGGGGATCGTCTCCACCACCCGGATCGACACCAGACTCAGGGACCGGGCCAGATCCTTGGCAAGGTTCACGACCTGGGAGCCCTTGACCCCCGTGGCAGGTTCGATCTCGTAGCGGGTGATGACCGGGCCGGGCGAGGCCAGCACCACGCGCACTTCCACGCCAAAGTCCTTGAGCTTTTTTTCGATCAGGCGGCTGGTCATCTCCAGCGTTTCGGTCGCCACGGTTTCCTGCTTGAGCAGCGCGCCGTCGAGCAGGCCGACCTGGGGCAACTTGCTGTCAGGCAGATCGACGAACAACGGTTTCTGGCGCTCCTTGGCCACACGCTCACTCTGGGGCATTTCCACCATGACCGGCTCAATCTGCACGGGCACGGGCGCAGGATGGTGCGCGACGCTTTCCAGTCGCTCAACGTGCACGACCTCCTCGCGCTCCCGGGCCGCACGTTTGCCCAACGCCAGATCTTCCGCGATCTCGCGCTTTTCCCGACGGGACACCACCAGCGCGTCAAGCCACCCACCGATACGCTCGGCCAGCTGGCCCCAGGAAAAACGGAACACGAGGGATGCCCCGATGACACCCACCACGATGCTGACCAGGCCCGAGCCTGTGAAGCCCAGCCACTTGACTCCTGCCGGCCCGACCAGGTAACCAAGCACCCCGCCAGCATGCCCTGGCAACAGCGGCTCCAGACGGTAGAGGCGGGACCACTCCAGGGCGGTGCTGGCCACCAGCAACAAGGCCAGCCCCAGCCAAAAGGCCAATCGCCCTGACTTGAAGCGGGCCAGCCGCCCCTGCGAAGCAGGCGCCACAGATTCGCCCCGCATCCATTCCGCCAGGGTGGTGAGCCAGGCCCGAATGCCCGCCGCCAGGCACCACCACACCGAAAAGCCCAGAACAAAGAAGCCCATGTCGGACAACCAGGCACCCAGTCGTCCACCCCAGTTGCGTACGGAACCCGTCACCCCGGATGTGGACCAGGCGGGGTCCTGGGACGAGTGACTCACCAGGGCAAGCACGCAGAAAACCAGGGCGACCAGCCCCAGGAACAGGCCAAGCTCCTGGGCAAACCGGCTACTGCCCGTGTCGGAAGGCGCCGCGTTGCGCGTGTTGGATGAGGTCAGGGTGTGAAGCGAGTAAGTCATAGGCGGGAGAATCCCTGAGCTTACTGCAGGCAGGCGGGATTCAGCCCTGCGCGTCCATGCTTTCCTTGAGCAGCAGGGATCCGTTACCTTGCGTTTCAATCAGACCGCGTTCCTCAAGATCTTTCATCACGCGACTGACCATTTCCCGGGAAGCGCCCACCATCTTCGCAATGTCGGACCGGGAAATCCTTTCGCGGACCACCCATTGCCCATCGGGTGTCTCGACAGCAAAATCCCGCAACGCGCGGGCGACCCGCCCGTACACGTCCAGCAGCGCCAACGACTCAATCTTGCGGTCGGCATGCCGCAAACGCTGGACCAGCCCCCGCATCACGGCATACGCCATGGAAGAGTTTTCTGGCAGGCAACGGGCAAAATCCAGCCGTGCAAGCTCAAGGACATCCGTCTGGATCTCGGCCTGCACCGTTGCTGAATGGGGCTCGTCGTCAATCAGGCTCATCTCGCCGACATAGTCACCGGATTGCAGGGTGGCCAGAATCACCTCGCGCCCCCGACTGTCCGTACTGATCACCCGGGCACGCCCGGTCAGCAAAAGGAACAACGCATTGCTCTTCTTGCCTTGCTTCACAATATTTTCGCCGCGCTTGTAACGCCGTTTGACCACGGCACCAGCCACCGAAGCCGCCTGCACGTCGGTCAGCATGGAAAACAGCGGGACCCTGCGAATCAAGTCCAGATTGGACAACATGGCCATCCTAAAAACCTCCTGTCGTCATGCAGCATGCGGTATTCGTACAATGCGCAGCGTAGTTTTTGCGACTTCCGGGCCTGAAACCCGGCTTCATGCCAACTAGTTCCGCCACCTGGCTTCGTGTGCCTTTTTTTCACCACACGAACGGCGTCCAACAGATGGAAAACTGGCACTCTAAAGGATTAGACACCATGTCAAACAGCCAACACGCCCAGGTCCTGATCCTCGGATCCGGCCCCGCAGGCTACACCGCAGCGGTTTATGCCGCACGCGCCAACCTCAACCCGGTCTTGATCACAGGCATCGCCCAGGGTGGTCAGCTCATGACCACCACCGAGGTGGACAACTGGCCCGCCGACGTGCATGGCGTGCAGGGCCCGGAACTGATGCAGCGCTTTCTGGAACATGCGGAACGCTTCAAGACCCAGATCATCTTCGACCACATCCATACCGTGGACTTCAGCCAGCGGCCGTTCACACTCAAGGGCGACAGCGGCACCTACACCTGCGATGCGCTGATCATCGCCACGGGCGCCTCCGCCAAATATCTTGGTTTACCCTCTGAAACAGCCTTCATGGGCCGTGGCGTGTCGGGTTGCGCCACCTGCGACGGTTTCTTCTACCGCGACCAGGTCTGCTGCGTGGTCGGTGGTGGCAACACCGCCGTTGAAGAGGCGCTCTACCTCTCCAACATTGCCAGCAAGGTGGTCCTGGTGCACCGCCGCGACAAGTTCAAGGCCGAACCCATCCTGGTGGACAAGCTGATGGAAAAAGTCGCCGCCGGCAAGATCGAACTCAAGACCTTCCGCACACTGGATGAAGTGCTGGGCGACACCAGTGGCGTGACCGGTGTGCGCCTGAAGAACGTGGCCGACGGCAGCACCGAGGACATCCCGCTCCAAGGCTGCTTCATTGCCATCGGCCATGCGCCCAACACGGAAATTTTCCAGGGCCAGCTCGCCATGGACAACGGCTATATCGTGACCCAAGGTGGGCTGAAGGGCTTTGCCACGCAGACCTCGGTGCCCGGCGTGTTTGCCGCGGGTGACGTGCAGGACCACGTGTACCGCCAGGCGATCACCAGTGCCGGCACAGGGTGCATGGCCGCACTGGACGCACAGCGCTTCCTGGAGCAAGCGAGCGGCACCTGAGGCTGCCACAAGCCAAAATAGTTATAATCCAAGGCTTTGCCAAATATTGGACCTGCTTTTCAAGGGCAGGTTGAATGGCAAACAGGGTTACCGCCACCCATTTCTGGCGAGGTGAGGCTGAAAGTCGGCAGGTCTGCGCAATCAGGTCTGTGCAACGGCTCCAGCTGTTTGATCGGAGTGTCCACATGGCACGCGTCTGCGAAGTAACGGGTAAAGGCCCGATGGTCGGGAACAATGTTTCCCATGCCAACAACAAAACCAAGCGCCGGTTCCTGCCGAACCTGCAATACCGCCGTTTCTGGGTCGAATCAGAAAACCGTTG
>ERZ1034361.653-NODE-653-length-21291-cov-4.261903_pt1 | contig 21291 bp, 17 predicted proteins | sample MGYA00520617_ERZ1034361 | MGnify/ENA primary metagenome ERZ1034361 (study PRJEB33736, sample SAMEA104284507) | Azolla filiculoides | biome: Urban; feature: Water surface; material: Ditch water | place: Netherlands | collected 2015-10-28 | depth 0-0.1 m ...
TGAAAAGCATTTATCTCATGCAGAAAAACTATTTTGCTGAGAACAACTGTTATTACGCTTCAACATCTAGAAACAACATTAATCAATTTCTGTTCGCATCAACAACACCAGCTGAAGGTCCAATTACCGACGCAAGCAAAAACGATTTTGATTATTCAATCATTCCTGGTCCTCTCGGTGCTACTGGAAGTTGTACAGGTTCAAACTCTAATGATTACGTGGCAATAGCGATGTCGCGCAGTGACAACAAGATTATCTACAAAATTAACCAGCAAAATATAAAAACTGGTTTCTGACAATCAAAGGAGAGTGCAGCATGGAAATATTTATTGCCTCAATCTTTGGTTTGATCATTGGTAGCTTTTTAAATGTCGTAATTCATCGCCTGCCTAAATCGATTCTGGATGACCGTACAGATTCGTTGTCTTGCCTGCTCTGGCCATCTTCTACTGCACCGTGCTGCGGCTCAAAGCTGAATTGGCAAGAAAATATCCCGGTCTTCTCTTGGATGTTCCTCAAAGGCCGTTGTGGGCACTGTGGTGCCCCCATAAATGCGCGCTACGTCCTAGTCGAAGTCATAACCGCTTTATGCTTTGCCATCTCTTCATGGCAATTCGGGCTGACACCAACGGGCGTTGCTTATGCCTTGTTTATGGCATTGGTGATCAGCCTTTTTTTTATTGACCTAGAAACCTATCTTTTGCCAGATAAGCTCACGCTCCCTTTGCTGTGGCTTGGGCTGGGTGCCAGCACATTTGGATTGACCCCCGTTAGCGCTACAGATGCTATCTGGGGGGCTTGTTTAGGCTTTGCTTTACCTTGGTCTGTAAATCAGCTTTATAAGCTTATTCGTAAACATGATGGTTTTGGTGGTGGAGATTTCAAGCTGCTTGCTGCACTAGGTGCTTGGACAGGTTGGATTCAGATTGTTCCCATTCTCGCGGTAGCGAGCGTCCTCGGCTTAGTAACGATCGGCATTTTGGCTATGTTCAAACGTGAACAATTGTCCATGAATAAGGCATTCCCCTTTGGTCCATTCCTGATTGTTTCAGGCGTAGGGATCCTGTTGTTTGGTACTTGAAAGAGACATCATGGAAATCGTCGATAAGGCTCTGCATTACGTCACGCATTACAAGCTGTCTGACTTGCATTTGCATGTCAATGAGCCTGTATCGATTCGTGTTGATGGCGAGATCCAATCATTTCCTGATGATGTAGTGACACAAGTTGATTTTGATGCATTCATCAAGAACTGGTTGACGCAAGAACAGCGCATCAAATTTATGGAATGCTTTGATGCAGACCTGGCTGTCGAAAGTGGTGATTTCCGATTCCGCGTTAACTTGTTCAAAACAGCTCGAGGCCTGGCGGCTGTGATGCGTAAGATTGAGTCAGACATCCCATCATTTGATTCGCTGGGACTGCCAGCTGTTGCACGTGATGTCATTGAACAAGAGAACGGCCTGATTCTCGTAACCGGGCCTACAGGATCTGGTAAGTCGACCACGCTTGCCGCGATGATTGATCGCATTAACAAGCATCGCCATGGCCACATTATTACGATTGAAGATCCGATCGAGTTTGTGCACCGTAGTCAAAAGAGTGTTATCTCTCAACGTGAAGTCGCACGTGATACCGTTTCTTTTGCATCTGCCCTCAGAGCATCGCTACGTGAAGATCCGGATGTCATCCTGGTAGGTGAGTTGCGTGATTTAGAAACAATACAATTAGCGCTAACAGCTGCAGAAACAGGCCACTTGGTTTTTGGGACGCTTCATACCAGCGGGGCACCAAATACAATTAACCGGATTATTGACGTATTCCCACCGCAACAGCAGGATCAAATCCGCGCTCAGTTGTCGCAATCGCTTCGTTTGGTCATGACGCAACGCCTGTTAAAGCGTAAAGGCGGGGTGGGGCGAGTCGGGGCCTTTGAGGTGATGACCTGTAATCCGGCTGTTCGCAACCTGATCCGTGAAAACAAAGTATTTCAGATTCCTAGTGTGATGCAAATGGCCCGTGGTGAGGGAATGATCACTATGGACGCCTTTATTCAACAGCTTCTGCAAACAGGGCAGATAGATCCAGTATGAACCAGCAAGGCGTAACCTTTCTAGAGATCGTCGTTGTTATCGCCATAATGATGATAACGAGCGCTCTGGTTGCGCCTAGTATTCAGAATTGGAGACAAAAGCGCGCTCTCGAATCAGATTTCCATGCAGTGTTGGCACAAATTGACTATCTTAGAGTGCGCGTCAGAACGCTTAATGGAACCGCTAGGCTTAGCTGTTTGAGCAGGAGTGGCAATGGTGATGTTCTTACTTATCAGGTGTTAGATAATAGTGGCCAGGTAGTTGAAGATCCGACTGCCAAATCAGCTAGTTACAACGTGCTTTCTGGCAAGACTGTTTTAATTTCCACCATTTGTAGCAACAACTCACCTGCTGTATTTTCATCTGCTGGTGTTGTTGCTGGTGGACTGGACATTATTTTTAAACCCTTGTCTGGTTCAACAGCAATACCAGGGTATAGGTTTGCTTTAACTCCGACGACTGGATTTGTGCAGAAATACAAGTGTACTGACAGTACAAATTGCGATAGTGAGATAGATTAATGTCTAATTCTCTCCGTATCTCACTGTTAAAGCATCAGAATGTGGCAGGATTTACGCTCGTTGAAGCATTGGTGGCGATGGCAATCTTCATGATCGGGTTCGGCGGATTGTATGTGTTTTATGCTTTATCTCAGCATTCAATTAGGGAGTCAGAGCAACGATTGTTCTTGAACATGTTGGGCGATCGGATTATTCAAACCGTAGCTGCTGAAGCCCAGCGTAGTCCAACAGACCCATATAATCCATTTGTTAACCCCTCACTATATTCTGGCAGCCTAAATACTTGTGATTTCAACGTCAGTGATGTGCGGCAGTCTTGGTGTAAAGATCTCGAAAAAAATGTCGGCCCATATAGCGCACTTTCCGGAAATGAGAATCGCCAAGTCTCATTGAACAATGATGGCACGGGGCTGATCATAAACGTTAGTCTTGTGGTTGCTAATGGCAAGATTAGCGCATACTTCACGCGCAAGCTGAGGCAGCTATGAGCTATCAGTCTGCTGGATATACCCTTGTCGAAATGCTGGTCGCCATGGCGGTCTCATCGGTTGTGTTGGCAGGAACCTATGCCGCCTACAGTTTGTTTGCTCAACAGCAACAGTTACTGCTGGGGCAAACGGAATTGTCACGTAATGCTATGCAAGCCGTAGATCAGATTCAGACAGATATAAGGCATGCGGGTTACAAAGATTATTACGATGACAATCCTATTTCACAGAATCAGCCAATAAATATTGACCAATCTAGCCCTGCTGATTTTCGTATTGTTTATGACAACTATGATAATCAGTGCGTCTCTAAACGGCTGCTGGTTCGTTATTACATAAAAAATTTCCTGCAGCGTGATCGACTGATGAGGCAGGTTAATTGTTGTAATGATGCAGCTATATTTTGCGACTTAAATCAATCCACGCTTATAAGTGATGAGCCGCTTCTTGACTGGGTCACTCAGTTTTCAGTCAAAGGCATGCATCCCAAAATTAGCGGAAACTTCAAAGATCAATACCAAACGCTTGAGATTACACTTTCATTGAAAAAAGCTCATCGGGTGGAAGGTATGAGCAAAGATACTGAGAAAAATTTCAGCTTTATCGGGAGGGCCAAAAATGTTTCGTTGGTCCCTTGATTCGCTATGTCTAATTGATCACCTGCCTCAGGGCAGGCATGCGCAGTCAGGCATCACTATGGTCGTAAGTCTGATCCTGCTGCTCGTCATCACTGTGATGGGGTTAGGAATAGCCTATGTTGCGATTGTGCAATCAGAGATGGTGGCTGCAGTCGTCAATAAACCGGTTTCAATTGAAGCTGCTGATACCTGCTTTGATCATGCGCTGGAGTGGTTGAATAAACCAGATGGCCAGCTTTGGGTAAATGGCGAAGGAGCAACGTTGGATCTTGTGGCCAATCGTGGGCCTCTGGCAACATCAACCAAGTTGCTGTTAGACACCGTTCCTGTGGGTCAAAGTGATGTCCGTTCTTCTGATTTTATAAAGAAAACTGGTAGTGCTGGCTATACCAGCTGCATTGTAAAAAAATTGTCTTCATCAACTAATGGGAGTACAGGTAACGAAATTGGTACTTCTAACGGTTATGGTGCGAGCAGTTTTGTTTATGTGATAAGTATTACAGCTCAAGGTGAATACAACGTGCCACTAGTAAATGGTGTTGTTGATACGTTCAGCTGGAATTCGGGCTCTAGCCGTTCTGTCGTAGAAGCCGTTGTGCAGTACACGCCATAAGGGAATTCGACAATGAAACTACATGCTAATGAAAAATCCATAGGGTTGTTTTTGATATGGATTGCAAGTGTTTTTAGTCATTCTGCTTTTGGAGCGACGGTAAAAGTCTGGACTCCAGATCCTTCTTTTCCTCCTTATGGAATTATCCATAATTCCCTAATTAAGTCAGATCAAAAAATTGCACTCGGTGTTAACCAACATGGAAATTTAAATACACCCGTAGGTACGGGAACTGATGCTAATAACACTAAAACTCTAAATACAAATTTGTCATCAAACATTGATCCAGGTTCATCGCCGGGAGCCGTAGGAATCGCATATTATTGGGAGGGCTGTGGTCCAAAATCACCATACCTAAAAAAGTGTAACAATAGCACCACCCTAACGTATCCAGCAGGTTGGTACGATGGCACTTCACCGGGTGCACGGTGGGAAGGTTGGGGAGCAGGTGCAGTTGATGACAAGACTGCGAATGCGTTTGGGTTCGCCTTTTTCGGTTCAGAAAATCCGTCTGTTGATCTACCGAATTTAGTTCTCAAAAGCTTTATTGTTGACGCCACCAGTATTAAGTCTACTGTATGGGTATTAGATAGCTCACAAGTGCCCATGTTAGAAGTTACACATGTATATGGCCCTACCTCTGGAGCTACGAATAAATATCTGTTTCAAGCGCTTGTAACTGTGACTAATATTTCTGGAGGCGAGCTTAGAGATGTGAGGTATAGAAGAGTCATGGATTGGGACATCATTGAGAACATGACAGGTGTTAATGTCGACTTGTACGGCGTTGTTGCATCATCAGATTCGAGCAGTTTGCCTCCGAAAGCGTTTCAGGTCTGTGATAATGGTGGATCAACAAATGGGAGCAATAATAATTACAGAGGAAGTGGCAGCTCTGCCCAAAACCCCAATCCCTTTTTAAACTGTACACCAATTAAGACTGCGTTGAATACAGATGTGACTGATGGTGGTGGATCTAATGGCGCAAATTTAGGGGCTTCGTTCAATTTCCAATTGGGTGATCTTGGGTGTAATGAATCTGCACTGTTCTATATTTACTATGGTGCAGCTGGGTCTAAACAAGAAATGAAGGATGCATTTGCATCAGTAGGTGCTACGGTCTATTCATTAGGATATGACAATAAATATCAAACTTTGGTATACGGGTTCGGGTTCAAGGGAGTGAGCGGTTTTGCCGTAGCACCTACATTGCCCACTAAAGTGGCATCCATGCCAGGCGGAAGTAGCACTGCTCAGTACAATCCAGCAACTAATCAAAAAGATCCTAGTCAATATAAACCGTATCAAACCTACGTCCCGCCTGTTGTAGGGGATGGGACTATCTATCAAGCACTTTTTCAATATCAGAAAGACAAGCAATGGGTAGGAGAGATTAAGCGATACGGCCTTGATGCTGCAGGGGCCATAAAAACAGACAACATAATTTATGCAACTGACGATTTGACGAAACGTGCTTCAGTGAATGGTAGTTATCAAGAAGGCGGGCGTTCAATCTGGACTGTTGGCTATGATCCTCGCTGCATGTCATCACCAATTTCTAATGATGCTCAGAACAATAGCTTCAATATTGGTAATGCTTCACTTTTGGAAAAGTTGCTCTTTAACTGTCTGGCATCTCCTAACTCTACGGTGACAAGCGATCTGATTAACTTCACCAGAGGTCTTAATGCGTATTTGGAAGAAACTGCGCCGAGTAGTGCAGTGCGTAAGTCGGTATTGGGCGATACATATCACTCTGAAATGGTTATGGTTGGTGTGCCCAAGGCACCTTGGAGTTCAGAGTCCAAGTTTGCCAAGTCTGAAGCTTACTTCCGTTACGAAAAGGGTTACAACGCGTTCATAGCCGCTAATACAAATCGCCGCTCACAAATTTATGTCGGTGCCAATGACGGGATGCTGCATGCGTTTGATCTGGATTTGAACGAACGCTGGGCATTTATTCCACCGTCGGTAGTGCCGATGCTTCGAAATATGGCGGGAGAGAAAGGCGCGGGAGATCCTAAAACTAGTGCAGGTGGCGGCAAGAGTAACAGCATGTTTACGGTCGACGGACCCATAACTGTAAAGGATGTCTATTTTTACGCTGAGGCCAAGTGGAAAACCGTTTTGATGGGTGGTTTAGGTTGGGGTGGTAACAGCTATTACGCCCTCGATGTGACTGATCCAGACGCGCCGAAACATCTTTTTACTTTTAATAATGATGTTTCTAATAAGGCTATAAATTATTGGGATGCTAGTGGCAAAAAATCAACATTTGCCTATTCAGCAGCTTGTACAGCATTTGACTATTCCAAGCTGGGCGGCGCGTGGTCACGGCCAGTAATTATGTTGCTCCCATACAATAAGGGGGTATACAAACAACGATGGGTTGCAGCTTTTGGTGGTGGGTATGCAGGGGGCGCTTCGGTTACAGGCACAGGTTCCACCAGTTCTTTTGGTGCTTATGCCTACGTTATCGAATTGGAGCCTGATGGAGGGTTGTCCACTGAGAGTTGTGGTGCATTATCTGCCGAGGCAGTGACATCGACGGGTGGGCATGTACTTATTGCCACTCCATTGACTAGTGACAGTGCTTCGACTATTCCCAATGGTGTTACCGCACATCTATCTGTGGTAACGGGTGATGGTACGTCGATGGCGACATATTATGGCGGAATTGCCTATTTCACAGATCTGCAAGGCAAGTTGTGGAAGTGGAATCTGAGCAAAAATAGCCTGTCAGATGATAATTCGACTCTGTTCAGTCTGTATCAGTCATTTAATGCGCAAGCTACGCTGGCCAATGACCGTATGGGAATGAATCAACTGGGTACAACCATTGTCACAGGACAGGATGCAAACGGTAATAATGTTAGCCGTCTGTTTAACTACTATGGCACAGGTGATCTGACACGTATTCAGCGCAGAATTCCTAAAAACAACACAATCAATAACCGTATATACGGTGTTTCAGATGCGAACTTTCCTTCTCCTCTTCTATCAACCACAAATCAGACGGTTGCCACATTTACTAACGTAGATAGTGCGAAATGTTCGGTCAATAATTCTTGGTATGCAAATGTTTCAGCGAAAACTAATATTGATCCGTTAGTTGACTTTCAAAAAATTGTCGGTCGTGCTTCTGTTTATAACAAATATGTTTATTTCACGGCATATCAGCCGGATTCGCTATCTGCAGATGGTAAATGCCCGAAGTACGGTACTAGCCGCATAATCGAAATGAGTGATGTCTGCCAGACGGGCGGAGCAGGTGCTGTTATTCCAGACGGCCTTGCTACTCAGCCCGTTATCGACGGAAAAGGGAATATTTACATCGGTGTTGGTAATCTCAAATCAGTGGATAGTTTGACAAATGGTGTCGGTAACATTGTCAAACTTAAAGCGACGCCAAGTTCTAATTCAAGCCGTATCCAGTACAAATCTTGGCGCGAAAAGCGTGCTTACTAATAACGATAAATAAAGAGCAAACGTCATGAATAATCCATTTCAACCACTCCTGAAGGCCTTTATTGATGCCTTGAGCAAGTACTCGATTAAGCAGGAGGATGTGGTCGGTGTCGACATTACGCCGGATTATATTCGTGTTGCCCAGTTGAGTGAAAAGCCGAATGGCTGGTTGCTTGAAAAGATGGGTTACAAGTATGTATCTGATCATGGGGATCTGACAGATATTCGTGACCATCAGGATGAATATGTTCAGAAGCTCCGTGAACTGATTGTCAGTGCTAATCTGGATACAGCCAATGCGGCTATATCAATACCTATTACAAGTGCCATTGTTAGAACAGTAACGCTGCCACTCATGACTGACGAAGAGATTGAGAGCGCTATTCAGTATGACTCGCTCTGGAACAACATACTTCAGCTTGATGAGAAGCTGGATGAGTATTCCATCTTCTGGCAAGTGATTCGGCGTGAAACCTCTGACAACACGATGGAGTTGTTGTTTGTCGCATCGAAGTTATCTGAAATTAACCACTACGTACAGATTGCCGAGCGTGCCGGTTTAAACCCAGTAGTCGTGGATGTTCGCTGTTTTGCCATCCGTAATGCCCTTAAGACGCAAAAGCACAACTTTAATGGCACGACAGCAATTATCGAATTCGGCCCGAACGAGAACTATGTGCTTATCGTTACTAATGATTCACCATTTATCTATGACGTTTATGTCTCAGATAACGACCGGGCACTGATTCAATCTGGCGAGTTATCTGGAGAGCAGGGTGATCGTCTTTATGATCGATTCGCCGGTCAGGTTCTTCAGGCATTCCGTGCCTACGATGCCAAATTTGGTAAAAATATGATTGATCGGGTGTTGGTTGTTTCCCAGGTAGAAGATAAGAACGAAATGATGCATCAGATGCGTAAGTGTCTAGATGGCTACGGTATTGAGCTGTTTGATCCCTTTTCTGAACTTCAGGTTCCTATGAACCTGGATGAGATCATCAGTTCTGAGCCGAATACATCGGTATTTACGTCGGTACTGGGCCTGGCAGTGCGCAAAGTCGATATTTTTGGCTATTACAAGTACGTTACTGGGGTAAATAACGTTAATTTGCTGCCCAATCGTGATGTGATGCGGGGTATTGAGCGGAAAAAGGTGCTTTCCAAGGTGGGTTTGATCGCTTTTGGGGTTGTGGTTGCTTTGTTTGTTGTTGGCACCCTGATGTACCAGTATTTTTTCAACAACAGTCTCAGTGCACAGTATCAAACTGCGGTACAGATTGAAAATCAGCTTCAGATTAAGGAAGCGGCACTCGCTAATCTGAAGGCGCAAAAATCCAAATATGCCCAGATGCTGGATGCCAGCAAAGAGTTTAAATCCAATCAGGTAGGCACTTACGAGCTGTTGGCCGCAGTAAACCAGAGTGTCCCCGGCGGCGTATGGTTCTCGACGATTAGCTTCGATAGCCCTAGCACCCTGGTGATTAAGGGGGATGCAGCTAATGACCAGATGATCGTTAATTTTATCGATCGGCTACAGAAGCTGCCAATGGTAGAACGTGCTTCATTACAGAACATGACGTTGTCCGGGACTCCCAGCCTTCGCAAGGGTGGAGGCGCCAAGCAATTTGAAATTCGATGCAATGTCAACGTTATCGGGGATCCTGCAATTAAGCCTAAAACCGTATCGCCATCGGCTGAACCTGCAAATGTCCAGACCGTTAAAACTGCGCTCTACATCTAACCGGGCACGACATTATGATGAGTTTGGATGAGCTTAAAAAAATCGACTTAGGGACGCTTTTCAAATCCCTGATGTCGAACCGCACCACGATCATTAAAGGCCCTTATGCCAAGGTGATTCTATGGTCAGTACTGGGTATTGTGGTGTTCGTTGCCTATGTGGTTTTTATATTCTGGCCGAGTCTGGAGCACCGGCAGGAAATGCAGAAGAAGGTGGATGCCATTCCAGAAATGGAAACACGCCTGAAATATCTGGATATTGCGAACCGTAAAGCCGAAGATGAGTTGTATTCAGCAGAAAAAAACTATGCCGAATTAAATCAGTTGTTTAGCGTTGAATCAGAGCTTGAAGAGCTCTATCAACGGTTGAGTCTCATGGCCTCAAGCCATGGTTTAGTGATCAGTTCGCTGACTAAAGAGGGTGAAGATGCCATTTACCCGGGTGCTAAACAGGTACCCGGTGGGCAGCCGCCACAGCAAGGTGTCAATTCTGGCGCTGCAAACGGTAATGAGGCAAACAAGGCAGCTGCTCCCTTGTTTTACCGTATACGCCTGAAGATTGAGTTAACAGGCCAATACACACGGTATATGCGTTACCGGAAACAATTGGCCGAATTCGATAAGAGTATCAATATTGACAAGGAACAGATCACGCTGGTGCCGGGCGACAACCGTGGAACAGTTGTCGTGAAGTCACAGCTCTCTACGTTCCGTCTCCCAAATAAGTTGCCAGCCAAGCCGGGTGCACAGACAAAACCTGTTGAGTCACCAGCGCAACCTGTTTCCTATATGGAAGATCAGGAGATGCGTTTTATTAAGGTGGGTGGCTTAGCCGCTGCTGACCCATTATCGGGGCCAGCTGCCGGTGGTTATAGTGATATCCAGCCAAGCTCCCCAGCTAATTCAACTAGTGGCCGTGGCGAAGAAAACCTGATGTCCAACACGCCTGCTATTGATTCTCGAAAAGGCATGAAATCGCTGGATCGTGATCCATTTGCACGATCGTCCAGCGGCATGATTGAAGGCGGCAGAGACCCAAGATTGTCGCCATTGCTTATGGCAAACCCTGAGTCGTACGTGATTACCGGCGTCATTGTTTCCAACTCGGTTAAGGCGGCCATGATTCGTACCGATTTCCGTGAAAACTATGTGGTCAAGATCGGTGATCGATTGGGTAATCAGGGTGGTGTGATTGTTGATATTGACATGGATGGCCTGATCCTGAAGCAGGGCAACGGGCGGATTCGCTTATTTGTGCAGTCACAGACTGGGCAGCAACCTAGTGCGCCGAATCCGGGAGCAGGGAGATAACAATGTTAAAAAAATACCTATGGCTTGCGGTGTACGCTATTGGCCTGACGGCTTGTCAGGCCCTTGGCAATTTGCCGCCCCAATCAGATGCACAGATGCGTCAGCAAATGGTGCTTGATCCACAACAGATCATGGCGGATCTTGCTCCAAAGACGCAGCAGACGCTTGAGATGGGTCCGAAGATTGAGCGCAAACCAAGCGAGCAGCTCGATCAGAATCGACGTAACTTCATTAATGAGACACAGCGCACCGAAGACGGTAACTGGAAGTCATTCAAAGTTAATCTGAACTTTGTAGATGTAGATATCCGCGAGCTGGCTCAGGCCATGACTCAGATTTCTGGCGTCAATATTCTGGTGGGTGATGATGTCGATGGCACGGTAACGGTTAAGATCAATAACGTACCCTGGGATCGTGCACTGGATAACATCCTTAGAATTAAAGGCCTGTCTAAGAGTGTTGATCCGGCAGGCAACATTATCCGGATTCAAAAGCCCGAGACAGTACTTGCACGCGACGAATTCGAGCGCAAACGTCTGGAAGAAGTAAGCCGTCAGATGGCGGCAAAGCGTATCGTCAGTACGCAAGTGACCGAGATTTTCCGGTTGTACTACACGAAGCCGCCGATTGTTAAAAAGCAACTCGAAGCTATTTTCGGGGGGAATACGGGATCTGGTGCGTCAAGCGGGCCTAAACCGGGTGGCATAATCGAAATTACAACCGATGACCGTATTAATTCGGTGATTATCAAAGGCACGCAAAGTGAAATGGAGTTGGCGGCTAAGCTGATCTCAAAGCTTGATATTCGTACCCAGGAAGTACTGATCGAAGCCTTTGTGGTGGAAGCTTCAGACGACTGGCAATACGAACTTGGCGCTCGTCTTGGCAACTATTCGGCTTCAGCCAGTGGCGTTAACTCGATAGGCGGTACGGCAGCAGGCGCTAATACGGGTGCTTCAGGCTTATCTCTAGGTACAGCCGCAGGTTCGGTATTCGATAAGGTAGCTACTGGCGCACCCTTCGGTTTTGGTTATTTGTATCAGACCTCATCGTCGGCCTTAAAGGTAGAGCTTTCTGCGATGGAAAAACTCAGCTTGCTGAAGATTATTTCCAACCCACATGTGTTCACTATGGATAACGAAGAAGCCGTAGTGATTGATGGTACGCAGATTCCGTATCCGGTTCCTGGGGTAGGTCCTAATCAGATTACCTATGAATTCAAGGACGCAGCACTTAAGCTAACCGTGACCCCAAGCATCGTGGGCGATGGCAATCTGTTCCTAAACATGATTGTTAATAAGGATTCGCCCGTGCCAAGTGCTAATCCATCAGCGCCACCGGCAATTTTCAAGCGCGAAGTGCGCAGCAAACTGTTAATCCAGGATGGCACGATTGCTGTGATTGGCGGCATTTACGATCAAACCAAAGAGAACACTGTTGAAAAGGTGCCATTCCTTGGAGATATTCCACTCCTTGGTTCTATATTTAGCTATACGAAGAAGGCAGACAAAAAGACACAGCTGCTCGTATTTATCGCCCCAAAGATTCTGAACTGATATGGCAAATATTCCAGATCCCTCTCTTGAAGTCGCACGGTTTTGTCTAGATCGTGGGCTTGTTGATCTTGTGCGTTATAAAACTGCAGAGACCAAGAGCAAAGCAACTGGCCGCTCCATTTACGAAGCGCTGGTTGCTGAAAGTGCAGTTGATGAGCTACGTGCAAAATCTGCGATTGCAACTTATTTAGACCTGCCTCAGGTAACGGTTGAAGAAATCGAAGGCCGCATTACGCAGTACTTGAACGCAATCCCGCCAAATTTTGCCATCGAAAACCGGATTATTCCTTTTGCTGAGGATGATCATGGCTTTAAAGTCGCTATTTCAGAGCCAAGCGCACTGCGCAGTATCACGAGCGTTCGCCTTATTACGGGTAAAGACGTAACGGCACACGTTGTCTCACCCCTCGAAATGAAAGTGCTTTTAAAAGTCGTTATAGATGCAGCGCCGAAATCGAGCCATGGGGGTGCGATTAAGATTAATGCCGCCAGTGAAAAGCCGAAAGCCGACACCTCACGTTTACACAGCCTACTTAATAGGGGCAACACACCTTCGGCAAAAGTGGTTGTTGAACCTGTTGAAGCCCCAGACGCCAGTCAGGGTAAGCAGATCATCGGGTTTGTTAATGATTTAATTGGCACCGCAATTAAACAGGGCGCCAGCGATATCCACCTGGATACTTACAAGGATCACTCCGCCGCAAGATATCGTGTAGATGGTGTGCTAGAAGAACGCAAACCGATCGCACAATTTTTGTTCGAGAATTACGCCGCAGTAACAACACGTCTGAAGATTATGTCCTCGCTGGACATTTCAGAGCGGCGTCTGCCTCAGGATGGTGCTATTACGTTCACAATGCCAGAAGGCAGAGATGTGGATTTGCGTGTATCCGTTCTGCCCACAGTTTTCGGTGAACGTGTGGTTATGCGTATTCTGGATCGGGATGGCATTTCCTTTGATCTAGATAAGCTTGGATTCCCGGAAAAAGAATATTCCGATGTGATTACGGCTTTTGAATCATCTCAGGGGATGGTTCTGGTAACGGGCCCTACGGGTTCTGGTAAGTCTACAACCTTGTACGGTGCGCTCAAGCGCTTGAATAAACCCGGCGTTAACATTCTTACGGCTGAGGATCCTGTTGAATTTACGATTGATGGGGTGGGGCAGGTTCAGATTCGTGATGATATTGGGCTGACCTTCGCTTCGGCATTGCGTTCATTCTTGCGGCAGGATCCGGAAATCATTCTGGTCGGCGAAATTCGCGATAAGGAAACTGCTGATATTTCTATCAAGGCCGCTCTAACCGGCCACTTGGTCCTTTCAACGCTTCACGCCAACGATGCAGTCAGTACGATTGTTCGTCTGATTAACATGGGGATTCCCGGCTACCTGATTGGTGCAGCGCTAACGCTTGTGATTGCACAACGTCTTGCCAGAAGGATTTGTGGCGGCTGTAAGCAACCTTTAGAAGGCAATCATGAGGCTATTCTCAAGCATCTCGGTTTTAGTGACGAAATGGCTAGAACAGCAAAACCGTATCACGGGGCGGGATGTGAGCGGTGTAACCATACCGGTTACAAAGGACGCCAAGGGATTTATGAGGTTTTGCGTATTAATGAAGAGATGCGTTCAGCGATTATTTCTGAAGATCGTCGTAGTCTAAAGAAGATTGCCCAGGATGATGGTTTCCGATCAATGCAGGAAATAGGCAAAGATATGGTGATGCAGGGCATTCTTACGATCGATGAATACCAGAGCAATCTGGTGTTTAACTAGAGGTCGGTATGCCGGATTACGACTGGAAGGGGATACGCAATAAGCAGTATGTATCAGGGAGCGTTAATGCGCTGACTCGGGATGAGGCGGCGCACAAGCTCAAAATTGACGGCGTAATCATTACGCAACTCATCAAGAAAAATCGGGAAGCCGAAGAAGTGCCCAAACAAAAGCGCGATTGGAAAGCGCTTTTAAAACGCAAGAAAAAGGTAACGCTCTCTCAGTTAATGATTTCAACCAAGAAGATGGCAACCATGTTGCGATCTGGTTTGGCGATTCTCCCCTCCCTGGCGATGGTTCGAGATCAGATCGAAAATCCGACGCTGAAGAGTACCGTCAGCTCTATTTATATGGATGTTGAGTCCGGTTCCAGCCTATCGCAGTCATTTTCCAAACACCCGGATATTTTTAATTCTATCTACGTGAATATGGTCAAAGCAGGGGAGTCTAGTGGTCGACTGGATATCTTCCTGGATAAGCTGGTGCTTAGCATTCGTAAGACCATCAAAATTCGTAAAAGCATACAGTCAGCGATGCTCTATCCAATCATATTGCTCATCGTTGCGACTGTTGTAGTCGGGATCATGATGATCTTTGTTGTGCCTGTTTTTGCTCAGATGTTCGGTAGTATTGGTTCGCAATTGCCCGCACCTACACTCTTCATCATGGGTATTAGTAATTTCTTGCGAGATCCTTATGGCGGTGGGCTCTTGCTCGTCTTTGTAGTTGCATCCATTGTCTTATTCAGACTAGCCGTTAAAAAGAACTTTCAATTCCGGAAACGTTGGCATGCGGTCCTGCTGAGAATGCCTTTGTTGGGGCAGATGATCCTCAATTCCAACTTGGCCCAGATATCGATGGTGTACGGCAACCTGTCTGGCGCCGGGGTTCCGGTTATTGAAGCGCTAGATATCACCGCGGCATCTTCCAAGAATGAAATTGTTCGTGATGCTATTCAGGTAGCCAAACGCGGGGTGTTTTCTGGTGAACCGCTTTCTAAGCTATTGGGTGAAATCAAGATCTTCCCGCCGACCTTTTCCCAACTCATTTCCGTGGGCGAGCAAACCGGTAACATGACTGAAATGCTTGAGACGATCAGCAGCTATTTCGAAGAAGAATTTGATACAACGGTTGAAAAACTCGCACAGTTGATGGAACCGCTGATGATTGTTTTTCTCGGTGGGGTTATCGGTTTTATCCTGGTTGCCATGTATCTGCCCATCTTCAAGATGGGGCAGGTGGTCTCTGGCGGATAAGTGCTATGAGAGCGCTTTGTATCTTGTTGCTTGGGGTTCTGCCTTCGGGCTTTCTGATGGCTGCTACACAGCAATATCAGGAAATCTCTTTGGCCAACCGACAGGAGTTGCGCCAGAAGTTTTACAGCACAAGTACGATCAACTCGTTTCGTGATGTCAATCACGCGGTAGGCTGGATCTCGCAGCAGTCTTATCTATTACGCAATAAAATATCTGATGAGCGTAAGCGGCGGGAAATGTTACGCATGATCCACTACGAAGCGACACGCTATCAACTGGATCCTGATCTTGTGCTGGCCCTGATAGAAGTGGAAAGTGGCTTCAACCGCTTCGCCCTTTCCAATGTGGGTGCATCGGGTTTGATGCAGGTGATGCCGTTCTGGAAGGGGTTGATTGGCCAGGAAAATGATTCGCTGTTTGAGGCGCAGACGAATCTGCGCTATGGCTGCATCATACTAAGGCATTACCTGGACATCGAAAAAAACAACCTTGAACGAGGCTTGGCACGCTATAACGGTAGCCTCGGTTCGGATGTGTATCCAACCATGGTCATATCTGTATGGAAAGCCAAATACCGCTACGCCAGTAATTAATAGCAGTAGCGTGTATTAGTTGAGTTCGTCCATCATTTTGCTGCAGAAGACATAGAGCTCCAGACGGTTCTTTACGTCAAGCTTGTCATAAATAGATGCGAGATGGTTTCTCAGCGTGTGTTCGCTGATGTGTAGCTGGTCTGCAATTTCCTTGAGCGTGATATCACTGTTTCTGGCAACCGCTTTGACTACGCCATATTCCTTTTCGGTCAAGGCATCAAAAGTAACTCGCTGATTGCTGATGTCACGTTGTATCCAGAGCCAATGAGTGACCTGTCCAGCTTTGTCGCGTATCGGCGACATGTTCAGATCAACCCACGATTCATTTCTATGGGTATCGTAGTTGATGAGGTCGATTCGCACGGGCTGTAAATTTGTAAGCCCTTTGTTAATTGCTTCTAAAGCCGTGATTTTTGTCATTTCACCATAGAGAATATCCATGGTTTTGCCGATAGCGAACTCTCTCGTGTATCCCGTTTTGATTCCAAATTGGTCGTTGACATAAACGATCTTGGGACCGCCTGAGCTTTTTGGTCGGGCATCGGTGATGATGACCACTTCATTGGCCTGCGATATACAGGCATCTAGCAGCCTGAGTTGGTTCTGCAGTTCGTAGGTTTGAGTGATGTCTTGAATCGTGCCAACAAATTTGACCGGTTCGTTACTCGCGCTAAATTCCCAATGCCCTGCAGTAAGGCACCACGCATACTGGTGTGGTGAGCCCTTTTCAAATGGGCAAATTAGCTCAAACGGCGCATGAGTTTTGCTGGCGTTTAGGACCGCGCTTTTATAGAGCGTCTGATAATCAGGTGCAAATAGCCCGCAGAAATCATCAAAGCTTGTTTGTCGATCAGGGTCTATTTCAAAAATCGCGTTCAGGCTTTCCGAGCGGGTTACCTGCTGGCTGGAATGATTGAGTGTGTAATGACCAATACGAGCAATTTCTTGCGCCGTCTGCAGTAAGTTGCGGTTTTCAAGCAGGAGATTCTCAGCTTGTTGACGGTTGATCAGCGTTTCAACCATTTGCTGAACTTCAATATTGTCAAAGGGCTTCTTGAGGATCAGGAAGCGATCCCTGCGGGATAGTTGTTCACGAATCTCGGACCATGAGTAGTCGGAGTAGGCCGTACAAAGTACGATTTGTAGTTGTGGGGCAGTGAGCCAAAGATTCTTGATGGTTTCAAGTCCGCCCCAGCCATTGGGCATACGCATGTCTACAAATGCGATGACGTAGGGCCAGCCTTCTTCTAAGGCAGCTTGAACTTTTTTGACGCCATCCTGACCTCGGGGTGCGAAATCAATCTGGTAGCTTTCGGTTTGCGTGGGCTTTCTGACTTCGTCAAAAATGGTGCTGGCCAGATCAAGCAACGCCTTTGATGGCAGCGTCCCGGGGCTAAGCACTTTGCAGAAGTCTTCGTAGATCGCGGGATTATCGTCAATGACGAGAATTCGACTTTGCATGGTTTCGATTTCAGGCATTGGTTTCGGTAATCACTTTACGTGGGAGCGACAGTATAAAGGTAGCGCCTTTATCTTTGCCGGCGCTGAATGCCTGGAGCGTACCTTCCATCTCGTTGGCTGCAATAGCACTCGCATGTAAGCCCAGGCCATGACCAAAAGGCTTTGTTGTGAAGCCGTAGCCAAAAAGCTTGTTCAGTACAGCAGGTTCGATGCCCAGACCATTGTCAGCCACTTCGATCTGAATGCCATCGTTTTTATTGTTATAGCTAGTTATCTTGAGCGTCTTAGGTTGACTCTGGCATGCCAATAGAGACTCTTCGGCGTTCATGATGAGATTCAGAAGGATCTGCGTAATTTTGCTCCGGTCACCGATCCACTCGAGGTTTGGTTCGTTATCCATAGAGACAATAATATGGGCGTTCTTGAAATTGGTGACATAGAAGCTCAGGCAATTGTTGATCAGATCGGAAATGTTGATGTTTTCATCAATCCCCATTTTTCCGCTCAGAGATTGCTGACGACTGACGATTTCACGGATGTGTTCTACACTTTCCTTCAGCTGTTTAGTCTCGGAGATTAACGTCACGTTCTCAATCTGCCATTGCTCTGAAAGCAGTTCGATGAGTTTAGGTAGCTTCTGACCCTTTTCATCGTTGCTGAGAAAGTCTGAAAGGTTGCCACTGTGTTGCTTCAGCATTTCTGAAATTTTGGGCAAGGTTGCCAATGGGCTGCTTTTGATCTCGGTATTGATCGTACTGACCGCAACATTAATGCTGTTGAGGGCGTTACCTACATTGTGGATAACGCTATTAGCTACTTCGGACATCCCCGCACGATGTGAAACCTCTGCAATATAGGTATTAAGCCGTGCCAGTTCTTCCTGGGCCAGCTTTCTGTCAGCAATTTCCTTGGTCAGTTCGACAGTACGTTCTTTTACCCGTGTTTCCAACTTTTCATGAGCTTTAGTTAATTCGCGCTGTGCAGAGATTCTTTCTAATAGTTCCTTGTTGACTGCTCGGTTAGCTTTTAGCAACAAACTTATGCTCAGTGCAAGAATAATCAGACTGGCTGCCGCCGAGATCCATATCCACTTTTCGTTGTTTTCCCAGTTCTTGAGAACCGTCGAGTCGCTAACTTCTGCGGACACAACGAACGGGTAATTTTTAACTACGCGTGCAGCAACCATCCGACCAGACTCTGTTTGATCCGCTGTGCTGGCTGAGGCTGCCTGGATAACGCCATTAGCGAGTTTAAGATCGTTGATGATCTTTGCCGTGGGCGAATCTGTTTGTTTTTGACCGACAGTACCTTCTATGAAGGGCCAGCGTGTCATTAATGTTAGGTCTTTACGGTAGAGACTGATCGATGCTCCAGCGCCCAGGTTGCTGACGACGTTTTGATAAAACTGGGAAAATACTTCGGCAGAAATCCCAATGACGGCGAGCCCTAATAACTCACCATTACGGTTTGTTATTCTCTTTGAAAGATAAAAGACCCAGGTTTTGTCGGTGCGATTCTGTACCGGAACACTGTAAAAAGTTTCATCAGTTGTGTTGTTCTGAGCATTCAGGAAGTAGTCCCGATCGGCAATGCTGATTTTGGGTGCAGGGTAGGCGCGTGTGTAGTTGAGAATGTCACCACGTTTGTCTACGTATGCCGCAACGTTGATCAGGGGTGTGGATGCGGTTTTATGCAACAGAAAGGTGAACTGACTTTCTTTGCCTACAAACTCTCTGAACTGACGCTCATCATCAATTTTTGCGTTTTTGATCTCTAGAGCGATGCTATCCAGGGCCTTATTGGCAACCTGAAGCTCCTGCGATGCCTGCTCTGCAATAGTCAGTGTCAGGTTCTCAAGCTGTTGAGTCCAGTCCTGGCGGCTGTTTTCGCGGATAGAGTAGGCCGAAATAATGGCAGTGGTCATAATGAAGAGCGCGAGTATGGCCCCGACCCCAAGGATCAAGGCATTTTCTCCGTCTTTCAGAATGTTGCGTAGCCGTATATTCATTTGTCAGTGCTTAATGGTGGCTCTGTTGCAAAACCAAGCCTACATTGTAGGGGATCATGCGGGCTTAACCGTAGGCATCTGAAGATTAATGCCCTTGTTTGGGGCGATTACCTCTCGGGCAGCGTAAAATCTTCCGATTAATGCATTTCTTGGATTGTTCCAGATGAAAAGACTGCTCAATTGCCTGGTTCTATTGCTTATCAGTACGAGTGTCTCGGCCGCTGTAGATATTGATCGCTTTTGTAAATCAAATATTGATGCCAATACGCAGCGTGCCCAGTGGGGTCTTGATTTGAGACAAGAGATGGAACAAAACTGCGAGGGACAAAACCTCCGGATATGCTCGCACCCCTACAGAGACGCGATTATTCGTCAGGAACAGGCTGATGAAGCTACGCTCCAGGAAACCTATCAAAATCGTCAGTTGAATGCTACGACGAGTTATTTGCTTGCTACCGCCGCGCGTCAGAAGACGACTGCGGCCTATATGGCATTGAGAGGGGTGGACGCGTCCGCTGAGAAAATTGCGGAGCTGATCTACCAAGAGTGTGTAAACCAGTTGGGCATGGACCTCTCCGCTGCTGTATCGGGTACCTCCTATGCGCCATCCATAGCGCCGGTTTGCAGTAACTACGCAGGGTCCGATGATCAATATCGACAACGTTGTTGCTCGCCCGATTGTTACTGTGATGTTTACTGCCAGTAGATAACGCCGTGCTGATTGAGTCACTTGCGCTGCCGATGCTGTTAGGCATTTTCATGGCTTTGCTTGCGTGCCGTTTGATCGAGTGGATACCGCATGACATAGACCGTCAGGAGTCCGAGTGGATCGCTCAAATCCTGAATGAACACCTAACACCCGAAGCATTGAAGGCGATGGAGCCCCCATCTTCAGCAATGCATTCCACCATCATTCGATTCTGGCAATGGCCCTCGCTGTCAGCTACCAATGCCTTATGCGTCATTTGTACCTTGTCTGTGCTGACGTTAGCCTTTGCTACTCATCCGTCTAATTGGCAAAGTTTTTTTTGGAGCATATGGGGTGCCGGACTGGTTGTATTGGCCTTTGTGGATGCGCGTACCAAGTTGTTGCCCGATGCCTTGACGTTGCCGCTGTTATGGCTGGGTATCGTTATTCAGTTATTTCCGGAAACACGTACTGTTGGTCTGGAGATGTCGATTATCGGCGCGGTGGCCGGGTATCTGCCACTGTGGCTGTTGGCACAAGCCTATCGGCTGATCCGCGGCCGTGATGGGCTGGGTATGGGCGATCTGAAGCTTCTAGCGGCTATGGGGGCCTGGTCCGGCCCATTCCTCTTGCCGCAGGTCTTACTCTTGGCGGCATTGCTGGCTATTGCTGTCTTTGTAATAGAGCGTGTCTTGCGCCGTTCTGCAGACGGTTTCCATGCTGAGCGGCCATTTGGCCCCTCGATTGTGGCTGCCTATTTTATAGTTCTACTATTTACGCATTCGCTAGGAACTATTTGATGCCAAATTCAGTTGCCAAGATCGTTGATGAGGTGATTCGGAGCCGCCGCTCTATTCGTGCGTTTCTCCCAACCCCAGTGCCGCGTGATGAAATAGAAGCCATACTGGACGTGGCTGCCCGTGCGCCCTCGGGCACCAATACCCAACCCTGGCAGGTATATGTGCTGACCGGCGCTCGCAAGCAGGCGTTATCTGATGAGATTGTTCGCACCTTTTATGATGCCGAAGCAATGGCTGAGCACCATGAAGAATACGACTATTACCCGGAGAAGTGGATTGA